>Ga0193752_1002380_pt1 | contig 14209 bp, 9 predicted proteins | sample H1c1metaG_FD_144924 | JGI IMG/M metagenome (GOLD analysis project Ga0193752, IMG submission 144924) | Soil microbial communities from a riparian zone of the East river system, Colorado, United States - H1c1 | ecosystem: Environmental > Terrestrial > Soil > Riparian zone | place: USA: East River... | reverse complement strand
TGGGCGTAGGTATTTTGATAAATCGTCCTGGAAAATAAACAATTTATTTGTTAACGTTTGCGATGAAGGCATCGGACAGACCGCGATTACCAATTGCGTCGCCGTCATTGCTCCATGTAGTACCTGCTAAAATGTATCCTCCGTTAGGTGAAACTACTACTGAAGTACCTTCATCAGCATTGAAGCCGCCGAGAGTTTTCTGCCACTTCAGTCCGCCTTGGTTGTCTAATTTAACTATCCAACAATCACTGTAGCCGTGATTCCCTGTAACGTCTCCGCTATTACTTGCTGTAGTGCCGGCTATGATGTAGCCTCCGTCGGACGTGATCGCTACAGAAGAAGCTTTATCATCTTCCCACCCGCCCAAGGTTTTTTGCCACAGAATTTGTCCCTGCTGATCAAGTTTCAAAACCCATGCATCGTTGTAATTGTAAGCACCGACTCGTACACCTTTTACATCGCCATTCTGGCTTGAAGCCGATCCCGCTACAATATAGCCACCGTCCTGAGTGACGGCAACAGAAATAGCTTTCTCCTGTTCAGATCCGCCGAAAGATTTCTTCCACTCTATTCCGCCAAGGCTATTCAACTTAAGTATCATAATGTCATTGTTGCCCAAACTATAACTTCCAGCATAATTTCCATCGTCAATTATTACTGAACCGACCACTATATACCCGCCATCCGGTGCAACAGCAACACAAGAAGCTCCTGTAGAATTTGAATTAGAACCGACTCCGTAAGATGAGCCAAATGTACTGTCCCACTCTTGTCGGCCTATATTGTCCAGCTTAACTATCCAATAATCAACCCCCAACCCGCTTGGATCATCAGCCTGCTTGCCTCCCGCTACTATGTAGCCGCCATCTGGTGTAGCCGCAATTGAATTGATGCTCTTTTGACTATATGAAGGCACAGTGTCGACGAAATATTCCTGCCACTCAATTTCTCCATTGCTGTTCAACTTGATTATTTGGCCCTTAGTGGATGCATATAGGCCTGTTGCACCTGCTAAAACATAACCACCGTCTGGACTAACAATTATCGAATTAAGATCATTTAAAGTGGTGTCGGTTATAAATGACTTTTCCCATCTTTTATTGCCATCGCGGTCAAAATTTACAATCCAACTGGAGTAACCTGGAGCAAACATGCTTTGATAAGGCGATGTGCCGATGACCGCAACGCTGCCATCCTGGGCAATCGCCAGAGAACGCGTTGTTTCTTCTTTTTCCGATCCCCAGGTCGTCTTCCAGGCAATTTCATTATCCGCCAAATTACTATGATCCGTTTTATCTTTCTTGCAGCCAATAATAAAACACGATGCAATGGCCATGAACAGCCAAACCTTACTTCTCATAGACAGGTTTATTTAAGAATAGGTGTTTTCGTTTGAAGATGACCGATCGTCTATTTTATTTTCAATATTGCATTAATAATGCACAAAATCCAATAACAATTTAGTATATTAAGGTCTAACAACAAGCACAAAATGTTTTTGCGCAGACCTTGAACCGTCACTATTTTCGGATACGAAATAGTCAAACCTTGTTTATGCAACCTGGTAATTTTACTCCGATTCGAATTGCTTTAGCCTTTATAATAACATTGGCTGCTTGCAAGAAAGACAGGTTCAACTCATCAAACGATCAGCTGAAAACAGCTACCGTTAGTACGGTAGCTGGCACTGGTACAGCGGGCGACGAAAATGGTAACAGTAGTTCTGCGGAATTTTTTTTGATGCAATACATTAAGAACGCAGAATTTAATCGTCCTTCCGGTGTGGCTACCGATGCTGATGGCAATGTGTATGTGGCGGATGCGTCAAATATGTTGATTCGAAAAATTACACCATCAGGAGAAGTGAGCACTATTGCACATAATTATGCAAATGAAGAAAATGAAGTTACTCCATTTCTTCGCCCAATCGACGTAGCAACGGACGCTCAAGGTAACACGTACGTGGCAGACGAATTTACATTCAGCATCATAAAAATTTCGCCTACAGAATATCCTCGCATTTTTGCGGGCGGTCATTTCGGTTTCAAAGACGGTACCGGTACGAATGCTGAATTCAAATCCATCAGCGGTTTGGCGACAGATGCTTCTGGAAATTTGTATGTAGCAGACCGAGAAAACAACCGGATCCGTAAGATTACACCAAGCGGCGAGGTAAGCACTTTTGCGGGTAATGAAAGTACAGGGACAACTGATGGCGTAGGCACAGGCGCTCTGTTTGATGGGCCAAATGATGTGTCTACAGACAGGCAAGGTAATGTGTACGTGGCAGACTATAACAATAACAGCATTCGACAAATTACTCCTGATGGAATGGTTACTACATATGCTTCCATTGCGGGTCCTCAGAATCTCACTATCGACGATGAAGGAAATATTTACGTGACAGATGGTGGTCAGAGCATACAAAAAATCACCCTGGATAGACAGGTAAGTCTTTTCGCAGGCAATGGCGAGGGCGGTTATGCCAACGGGAACGGTTCTGATGCAAAATTTAATTATCCATCAGGTTTGGCTATCGATGCACACGGCATTATATATGTAGCAGACGGAAACAATAATCGAATTCGAAAAATTACGCCGACTGCAGAGGTTAGTAATTTTGCTGGCAATGGTGTGGAAGGATCTACTGATAACAATGATGCAACTCCCAAATTTGATTCCCCAGCAGGCATCGCAATCGACTTCCTGGGTAACTTATATGTAGCAGATGTAGGCAACAATAAGATTCGAAAAATTACACCTTCCGGGGAAGTAAGCACCTTTGCAGGTAACGATGAAGAAGGCTTTGGTGACGGTAAAGGAACGGCAGCAAAATTTTCGTGGCCATCAGGAATAGCTACCGACCCTTCAGGTAATGTGTATGTAGCTGATACCCGCAATAACCGGATCCGGAAAATCACTCCGGATGGGACTGTAACTACAATTGCAGGCAGCGGCATCCAGGGTTATAAAGATGACCGGTCTATTGATAAACAAGAGTTCAATAATCCGGTTTCATTAGCTATAGATGCACTTGGTAGTCTGTATGTGGTTGATGCTGGGAACTATTGCATTCGGAAAATTTCGCCATTAGGAGATGTAAGCACCGTTGCAGGAGATGGTACTAGGCCAACGTCTGTTATTGAAGGAGGATTGGATGATGCCACCGGCACAGCAGCCCGCTTTATAGCACCGTGGGGCATAGCAGCAGATACTAAAGGCAATTTATATGTAGCAGATGCTGGCTGCCATTGTATTAGAAAGATTAACCCGGTTGGACTGGTAACCATCGTTGCAGGTGACATTACAAAGAGAGAATATTCAGTTTTTCCAGGCTATCTGGATGGCAACGCAACTACTTCGCGATTTAAAGGACCGGCTGCGTTAGCGGTAGATGCTGACGGCAATGTTTTTATAGCAGATGCACTTAACAACTGTGTTCGTATGTTTACATCAGTAGGAAATGAAAAGTATATAGTCGCGACACTTGCTGGTAGTTCTGTGCCTGGCTTTGCCGACGGAGACGATTCTCAGGCGCAATTTAATTTACCGGCGGGTTTGGCAATCGACGCACAGGGCAACATATACGTGGCTGATGTAGGTAATCATAGTATTCGAAAAATCGTAGTGAAATAACATCTGCCCTTATTAATAATCTAAGAAGTGAATGCTTTGATTGTCTAAAATATTTTGTAGTAAACTTTTTTCTCTCGAGCATGCAGACGTCGCCACCGATCTGCTCGCCCCCGACGTCCGTCGTTGCCTCCACTATTTCGGCGAGATCACCCGCTCTTATGACCGAAAAAACTGTATATGTTTACGGTACGATTCTGGAATTTCATCACAAAAACACAATTAATTATGAAATCGCTTGCACCTCCCGTCTTTATCGTAATGGCGTTGATTCTCGTCTGCACGAACCTGCTGGCACAGGATAAGAAAATCCTGGTCGACGTTGGCCATGGCCAGAAATTTTACAGCGACCCCGCCGACAAAATCTCCACGGACCTTGTCCCCACTGACAGATTGAAATATATGACAGGAGAGCTCACGAAGAACGCCTTATCTCACAATGCGTCGATCGGTTATCTAAAAAAACCCATTACTGCAGCTGTGCTCGCCAAATGCGATCTGCTTTTTATCCATTCCCCATCTGTGAAGTATTCACCCGAGGAATGTAATGCGATCGGCCAATTCATAAAGAAAGGCGGCTCGTTATTCATCGTGATGGAAGAGGACTATTGGGGTACCCTTGCACAGGTAAACGTAAATGACATCGTTACACCTTTCGATATCACTTTCAAATCCGACAATCCAAACAAAACGTCTGGTGGACATTCCAAACCTGGGGCTATCACGAAGGTGAAGTATTCCATCCCATCTCACGGTGCACGTCTCGTGGAAGGTGGCACACCTTTCGCGTTCAGCAACGCGTCTGACGAGAATCCTTTTGGGATCTACGCGGAAACAAAGGGAGGCGGCAAAATCATTGCGATGGGTGAGGGAATGGTATCGCTATATATGACGAGCTGGCAGGGAGTAAATGACTATCAGTGCGCCGGGTTTATGGAGGAAGTGATAGGGTGGTTGTTGAAGTGATTTCATTATGATTGAATTACTCCAAAGTTCAAATGCGACATAGACTGCAATTGTTCATTTCAAAGCATTCGATTTATCTTTTCTGAAATCAAAATTATCTGTAATCCGGGTGCCGTCTTTTTTAAACGCTTCCATATATATACTGATTCGCTCCTTTGTTACAGCAAGATTAAAGTTGTTGAGATTAATATTCAGCAGGTCAATAAACCATGGAAATTTTTGCTTACAATGAATATAAGCAATCACAATTTCTTTAGAAATGGGTAACGTAGTTGTTTTAGAATAATCAAATACATCCTTAGCGTTTGCTTTTAGTAACTTTTCATATTCGTCCTCAAGTAATTTCTCAAACAGGTCAATTGAAAATTTATCACCTGTTTTAGTACCCGTTTGTACGTCGTCGTCGCTAAGTATAGCTCCTTTATGTACCCATTCCCACAATATACTTAACCGGATCTCACCAGTTGCCATATCTTCCATCAGATATAAAATGTCATCATTGCCAAAAAAATCAGCCGCTTTTAATGCCGCCGCCTGCATTCCTTGTTCAAAAGCGTTGCCGTATTGCAAAGCTACACTCAACAAATTTCTTGCTCCCCGAATAGTAGTCGGACCCTTTTCCAATAAAATCAGTTCATCCGCATCTTGCTGTGTATAGCTAAGGGGTGGAAATTTTCTTCCCAATTGATTTAATGCGCCGGTCTTTTCCCATATTGGCCGCACAATATTAACCATCTTCCAATGTGCTACCCATTTTCCGCTTGCACCTTCCCGTTGTTCACGCTCAGCGCCCGCAACCGCTTTTTTCATACCCGCCGCAACGCCTTCCGCTGATCCAACCGGGATATTTGGCTCCATACCACCCTGCCAAAGCGCGAAGCTGCCATTGATATCCGGCGTGTTTACAGCGCATCGCACCCGGTTCTCATAATTGCGCATATATCCATAGGTCATTGTGATACCTTCTATATCCGGGTTGATAAAGCTTTTGTCCCAGGCCATGGCATCAGCCACACTATTAATATAATCCCAGCGACCCGTGTTATAACCTACAAAATGTTTTCCCAATGCAGCCCTGATTTCCATCAACTGGTAGGTGGCCTCCAGTTGCTCTATTAATACATACACTTTTATTGTTCCGGCAGCAAGATCGAGATGTTCCTCCAATGCACTGATTATATCGTTCCACAACGCGGCTTCTCCGGCTGTTTGAATTTTTGGTAAATACAAAACGACGGACGAACCTGCCCTTTGTAATTCTTTGTAGTTGTTCACCACATACAAAGCGATATCAACGATAGATGCAGCCATCCCCGATCCATCCATGTCGCGGATATGACGGTCATCGAGATGAAGACCGCGGGCCCGGAATATTTTAGTGGTAAAATTTAATTGTTCTTTCCAATCGCTGACAATGTGTTGTCCAAAGAAACCCTTGGACCATTTGTTCATTTCTGCTGCAACAACCTCTGCAACTTTCAAAAATGCCGGATCCTTTCTAATAGCCAGTTTTAAATTACGCTGGTTATCCAACGACATTGTTTTTATTTGTCCTAATGCATCTTCTCCGTCGAACATCCATCCATCAGCGCCAGACAGCAATGCATATGCAACGTTACGGATACTACTTTCAAGGGGTGCGTTGGGTTTTGCTGCGGGGCCTGTGCCTTGTATCCATTGCTTTTGCAAATCTGCCGGAATAACGGCCCCTTCAAATTTTCCATCTCTTGCATCCTGCACTTTTATTTTGGTACGTGGAATAAAGCTATCGGCATTCAAAAAAGTAATTTTCTTTTTTTGTTTCTGTCGCTCCTCCCTTCGACTTATTCTTGCCGACATGGCTTCCTTAATTTCTTTATTAAAATGTGAAAGAGCAGAAAGAGCTTTAAGAACTTCCGGTGTATAGATAGCGCTATAGTCGTGCTGTATATTTCCGCTGATCATGAAATTATCGCCCATCTGTTATGAAATTGTTTTTCTGTAATAATTAACCGCACCGGTTATTCTATAATAAAAACGGTCATCGATAGCGGACCATGAGCGCCCAACACCAGCGCCTGTTCTATATCTGCTGTTTTAGAAGGGCCGCCAATGAATCCACCAAAGCCATAATCTCCTTTTCCAATCGCTTCATAAGCTTCGTGCAAAGTAGGAACGATGGTTTCTGCTCGAACAATTACAGCAAGATGCTGGCAAATGTAAGGAATGATGCGTTGACCCATCACTTCTTCCGTTAGCCAAACTGCGCCATTTTCAGCTACAGGAAAGTGAGCTTTGATAAGTGCTAATTCTATATCATTATAAGAATGTGGATCGACATTGTCTGAGATCAATTCAAAACTATCACCTAGTTCTGGTAAAGTAGTTACGATGCGTTTTCCAGTATCAAAATTTTCAGTAATCAATGTTTTAATAGCAGCTATGTCTTTAACGAGATGGCAGGCCCCTCCAATCGCTTTAAATACATCCATATATTTCTGAACAAGTCCAGTACTATCTCCTTCAAACATAGAAGTGTCCTGCAAAGGAGTTGTTGCAGGCTGGTTTTTTGAGACGGCATCCAATATTTTTTCCCGGGTCGTCATGGTTTTTTATTTTCATTTTTTATAAACCATTCGGCGAATGATTCCTTAGGCCCCTCCGGCATATCCCGCTGCTTAAACCAGGGATTGAATTTATTGTTTATAACAAAAGGAATGTTTTGTAAGAACCATCGGCCGGCTTCCCCCACTTTTGTAATTTTTGCAGGTGATGAAAAAGTCCAGGCCATCGTTTTCATGCCCAATGCTTTTGTATTTGTGGCATATCCTTCATTCACGATCACCTGCCGCCATTTATATAATTGTTCATGAATATTAATTTTTACCGGACATACATTGGAACATGATCCGCATAGCGTGGATGCAAACGGAAGGTCCGCATGCCTTTTCATATCCAGATTGGGAGCCAGTATCGCTCCGATAGGCCCTGAAATAGTATTATGATAACTTAAGCCGCCACTCTTTCTGTAAACAGGACAAGTATTCATACAACTCCCGCATTTGATACATTTTAATGAATCCCTGAAATCTTTGCGACCCAATTGACGGGTTCGCCCGGCATCGACCAAAATCAAATGCATCTCCTGCCCTTTGCGTGGTTTTTTAAAATGGCTGGAATAAATGGTTATGGGCTGGCCGGTTGCACTTCTTGCAAGTAACCGTAAAAAAATTCCGAGATGTTTTTTTTGGGGGATCAGTTTTTCCAGACCCATGGAAGCGATCTGTACTTCAGATAAATGCGCCCCCATATCCGCATTTCCTTCATTGGTGCATACAACATATTCTCCTGTTTCAGCTACTGCAAAGTTTACACCGGTAAGTGCTCCGCGTCTTGTCAAAAAAATATTTCGTAAATGTTTGCGCGCAACTCTTGTTAATAAAGTAGGATCTGACAGCCCTTTTTCTGTGCCAAGATGTTCATGAAATAATTCACCTATTTCCTCTTTACGTTTGTGGATGCACGGAAGTACAATATGACTGGGAGGTTCGTTGTCGATCTGCTGAATATATTCTCCGAGATCAGAATTGATTACTTCTATTCCACGTTCTTCCAGGTATTCATTCAAATGGCATTCCTCAGTAAGCATGGACTTACTCTTCACCATCTGGTTTATTTCTTTTGCTTTTAAAATGGAATAGACAATTTCATTGTGCTCCTCAGCACTGTCTGCCCAATGTACCGTTATGCCATTTTTTATCAGATTTGCTTCGAATTGCAGCAGGTATTCGTGCAGATTAGAAATAACATTGCTTTTAATATTTGATGCTGCTTCACGAAGTTGTTCCCATTCAGGTATCTGCTTTGCGGCGATGTCTCGTTTTTCCCTTATATACCAAAGAGCGCCGTCGTGCCAATCAACCCGTTCCTCATCTTTGATAAATGCTCCTGCTAAGGCAGCATGATCTTTTATTTTAGTTTGGCTCATGTTGCACCATTTAGAATTTCAGCAATGTGAATGACTTTGACAGCACTTTTATTTCTATGGAGGATACCTTCAAGATGCATAAGACAGGAGAGATCAGAAGAAGTGATGTACTCTGCTCCATTTTTTGAATGATCTGTAATCCTGTCTTTTCCCATTTTCACGGACACCGCCTCTTCAGTAACACAAAACATTCCGCCAAACCCACAGCATTCATCCAGCCGGTCCAATTTTATTTGTTCCAACCCTTTCACCATATTTAATAAATATTGAGGTTTGGAAAATGGAGGGGCGTTGAGTTCACTCATTTGTGATAAATGAAGTCCCCGCAACCCGTGGCAACTGTGGTGCAAACCAACTTTATGCGGAAAGAAAGCATTGAGTTTTTCAATTTTAATTACATCCGTTAAAAACTCAACGAGTTCGTGCACTTTTGTACGGATATTAGCCGCCAGTCCTTCGTCTTTATCAGAATGAAGATGATCTTTAATATGTAGTACACAGCTGGCAGAGGGTCCCACGATATAGTCAAATGACGAAAAGTTTTCTATAAACATATCGTTGCATCCTTTTGACAGATGTTCAAAACCCGAATTGGCCATCGGTTGGCCGCAACAGGTTTGATTTACGGGATAGGTAACATTGACACCTGATTTTTGCAAAAGCTCAAATGTAGCTTTGGCAGCATTCGGATAAAACTGGTTAACGTAACAGGGTATAAAAAGTCCAACGTTCATAATGCGTTTTGCTATGAAAATTTCTTGGAATTTACAATTTTTTCCTGGTCATCTTTATGATAATTAAGGCAATGCAGTAACCGCAGCAGATATTTAATAATGCGGAATTATCCAACTAAATAAATAAGCCTGTGCTATCACAAGAAGACAGATCAATAGTAGCATAATGAGGCTATGCTTAAATGTAAACCTGAAAAGTTCGGATTCTCTGCCGACCAGGTTTCCGGCTGCAGCAGCAATCGCTATCGATTGAGGAGAGATCATTTTGCCCATCACACCACCAGAGGCATTTGCCGCGACTGTTACTACGGGATCCACACCGATAGATGTAGCCGTGGAGGCCTGCAGTTTGCCAAACAATGCATTGGCGGAAGTATCGGAACCCGTTATAAACACTCCTAACCAACCCAATATTGGCGCAAAGAACGGAAATAAGACACCCGTATTTGCCAATGGTTGCGCGAGAGTAATTGTAATGCCTGAGTCATTAATGATATAGGCAAAAGCCAGAACAGAGGCAATGGTAATCACCGGGAACTGCAATTGTTTCAATGTGGCGATGAATACTTTTATTGCGTCGCTGAACTTTAATCCAATTATTGGTATTGCAATAATAGATGATAATAAGATAGCTGTTCCTGCTGCCGATAAATAATTGAACTTGAAAATATGTGATATTGGCTTCCCAATCTTATCAAGTATTACATTATGAAGACCTGGAAATTCGAATTGAACTTGCCCAACAGAATTAAATAGGTCTTTAACAGGTTGAAGGCCCCATATCAGGATCATTAAGGTCAATAAAATAAATGGAGACCAGGCCCGGACAATCTGGCTGGCATTGTACTTTTTTTCAAGGTGAATAGTTGGGGCTGGTTCATTCGGAAATCTCCAGATATTTTTTGGTTTCCAGAATTTTAATAATATAATGAGGCATAATATTGAGCTCACGCCTGCGATCACATCGGGAAGTGCGGGGCCTAAATAGTTTGACGTAAACCATTGCATAACTGCAAAAGAAATTCCCGAAACTAATATTGCGGGCAATACTTCTTTCGTTTTTTTATATCCTGCCATCAGGATTATCAGGTAATACGGAAGTATCAGGGATAATAGAGGAAGGGTTCTTCCTACCATTTGTGAAATAGCCATTTCCGGAATGGATGTTACCTGCGACGCAACAGTAATGGGAATACCAACAGCGCCGAATGCAACAGGTGCTGTGTTTGCAATGAGACATATACCTGCTGCGTAGAGCGGTTCAAATCCGAGACCAACAAGCATGGCTGCTGTGATAGCCACTGGAGCACCAAACCCTGCCGTACCTTCTAAAAAAGAACCAAAAGAAAACGCTATTAACAACGCTTGCAACCTTCGGTCCGATGTAATCGAGGCCATGAAATGTTTAATGATCTCGAACTGGCCGCTTTTAACTGTGATATTAAATAAAAAAACAGCAGTAATTACGATCCAGCAAATGGGAAATAATCCATATAGGGCGCCATTTGCAGCAGATAGCAATGCCAGTTTTGCCGGCATACCATAAATAAAAATTGCAATGCATATGGTTAATAAAGTAGCGATCAGGCTTGTCTTGTAACCTTTCATTTTTTTGATGACCAATGCCCAAAAAATAAAAAGTATAGGTATTACCGCTATCAGTGCCGACAAGCCAATATTGCCAAATGGATTAGTAACCTGTGTCCAGTTCATGAAATGATTTCGCCTGAAGGTTATGTTTGGTTTACTGCAGGTGATGCACACTCTTCCCCTTTCTTTCTCTTTCTGTTCCTGTTCCTGTTCCTGTTTCTCTTCCTGTTCCTGTTTCTGTTCCTGTTTCTCTTCCTAAATATATATACTTCTTTTGTTTTACTTTCTATATTGGTGAAATAGCCAATGACCTTTCAAGCGCAATTTCTGCTAGTTGTGCAGGTTTCTGGAAAGTGTTAGCGCCGATAAAGATGGATGAGGTGTATTTTTTATAGGAAGGATCTCTTAGCCCTCGACGTTCGCCGCTGTCTCCACAACCTCGGCGAGATCACCAACGACGATCAGCTGGACTATATTTTCAATAAGTTTTGTATTGGGAAGTAACCTCAAGATCAATCCTATTGTCTTTTGTTCGCCCGTTTTTTAGGCAGCGGCCCGGACATAACATAGAACTCCCGCGTACGCACTGTTTCGGTGGCCGCATCTCCCATTCTGCCCCATTTGCGTAAAATTTCAGCACGGTATTCGTGACATTTTCCAGCTGCGTATGAATCTGGAAATGAACGCGCCGACCTGGTAAATAATTCAAAAGACGTCCGAATAGTGGTCGAGTCATGCTTCCCGAATAACTCGAGCGCCTTCTCAAAATCATCTCGCCATCCGAGCGCCTCAGGCTTCATGCGGTCGGCCTCCTGCAGCACCGGAAAAACGGGAATGAGTCCGGGAAGCTTTTTCGGTTCAATGGCCGGGGGCTTCGTCTCGAAAAAACTAACAAGCGCACGGCAATAAGCGGCAGCTTCGTCGATGTTGTGTCGTTCCTGCTTCAGTTTATTTTCTTCCGCTTCATTTGTAAAGAAAGAGGCCTCCGCAAGTACGCCGGGAATGCCATAACTATCTCTCAGCACCCTTGCCCCCTTTTCCGGAAATATGCAGTAATCCGAAACAAGACTCACTGGTACATTGCTTGCATAAAAATCCTCTCTGAAGGTGCGCGCAAGTAATCGTCCCAACCGCACACCTGCTTTATTTTCCGAGGCTGCGCCGTGAAAATAAATAATCGGGAAATTTACGGAGCTGTCTGCCGTAGCATTGTGATGGATGGAAATAAAGACATCCACTTTGTGATCTGCGGCGAGCGCTCCACGAGCGCCAAGCTCCACCGCAGAGTCGGTACTGCGTGTCAGGAAAACGACGGCATTCTTTTCTTCAAGCTGTTTCTTTAGTAACAGCGCCACCCGCAGATTGATCCACTCTTCCCGTTCGCCGCTCTTTCCAACGCGGTAGTGATCCGTGCCTGCGGTTCCACCGTGACCAGGATCAATGCATATCTTCTTTCCAGCAAGAGAAGACTGTGCGATGGATGACATCCAGCCCAGCAGTATGAAAGAAAGGAAGACGAGGTTTCGCATGTAATGATTTTCGATTGTAATACGCAAAGAAAGCATTCTTATTAAAATCAGCCTACGGCAATGCAAACGCTATATAACCGCCTTTAAATTTTTCGTTACCACTTACTGCTACCACCACATATTGCTTGTCATTTACTGAGTAGGTCGATGGAATTGAACTGGCCATTCCAGGTAATTGATACTTCCATAAAATACTTCCGGTTCTCTGGTCGAATGCTCTGAACATGCCATCTTCTGTTGCACCAATGAAGATCAGTCCACCCGCTGTGGCAATACCTCCGCCACGATTAAATGATCCGGAGTTTGAAATGCCCTGCTTCCTGAATTTTTCATACTCACCCAATGGAACCTGCCACACAATTTCACCGGTATTCAAATTAATTGCACTCATGGTTCCAAATGGTGGTTTAATAGCCGGATTTTCCAGGCTGTCGAGATAAAAATTGTAGCCGTTAAATCCGAAAGGCTCATTGTTCTGCGGAACTCCCGCAATCTCATGCTGCTGCTGGATGGTTGTATCCCTGACATGTGCAACTATCGAAGCAATTTGCTGCGCGGAAAGATATGAAAACGCTGGCATCGGCGGAGCACCCTTACGGATGATGTTCGCAACCTGGTCATTGCTGTATTTTTTAACACGAAAAGAAATATTCGGACCAACCCCTCCCTTCATGTCTGCACCATGACAACTTTTACAGTGGGTCGTATACAGCGTTTTTCCATCGAGCTCATTATTTGCGCGGATCTTTTTCAGGTCAGTTAATTTGAGTATCCACGGAATGTCGGTAGCATTCACGAATAATAGGTTTGTTTGCGGATTTACTGAAGCACCGCCCCAGTTCGCACCACCGTGGGCAGTTGGCAGGATGATAGATCCTGTCATCGAGGGGGGCTCGTAAATGCCGGTATTATATTTATTTTTAACTACTTCTCTTTTAACCCATTCAGCGGAAGGTCCATAAAACTCTTCTTTGTACCCCTGTCGCGCGAAAGGGGGATTCACGGGTATGGGTTGTGTGGGCCATGGCTTTTCTCTGGGCATGCTACTCACAGTATCTACCGGCACTTCATTGATTTCAAAAAGACTTTCACCGGTTTCCCGGTCAAACATAAAGAGGTATCCCATTTTTGTAACGAGTGCAACAGCATCTATTTTCTTTCCATTGTGTTCTACTGTTACAAGATTGGGAGGTGATCCATTGTCGCGATCCCAGAGATCATGGTGAGTGGTTTGAAAGTGCCAGATACGCTTGCCAGTTTTCGCATCCAGTGCAAGCAGACAATTTGCAAATAAATTCTGGCCGGGTCTGTCTGCTCCATAAAAATCGAAAGACGGTGAGGCAGTTGGCACATACACAATTCCGCGTCTTTCGTCAAGTGCCATTCCTGCCCAGCAATTAGCGCCGCCATTTTTTTGACGTGCGTCGGGGCTCCAGGTTTCGGCGCCAAATTCACCCGCCTTTGGAATGGTATGAAATATCCACTCCACTTTTCCTGTATGAATATTGAATGCACGTATATCTCCGGAAGTGGAAGGCAGTTCATCGGGCACCTTACATCCTACAATGAATAAGTTTTTATATACAACGCCGGGGGCATTGCTCGACACCTGCACCAAATTGCGCATGGAGTCTGGCAACCCGAGCCCCTCGTAGAAATCCACCCGGCCATTTTTTCCAAAACCTTCCATAACTTTTCCGGTTTCAGCATTGATGGCATATAATGTACCTCCGAAAATGAAAAAAACCTGGTCCGGATTCCCATTCCGGCCAGGATGACCGGTAATGCCT
>Ga0193752_1002379_pt1 | contig 14209 bp, 11 predicted proteins | sample H1c1metaG_FD_144924 | JGI IMG/M metagenome (GOLD analysis project Ga0193752, IMG submission 144924) | Soil microbial communities from a riparian zone of the East river system, Colorado, United States - H1c1 | ecosystem: Environmental > Terrestrial > Soil > Riparian zone | place: USA: East River... | reverse complement strand
TGCGAACGAATAGCCGCCGCCCGCTCGTGTTACGCGTGATGCTGCGGATGATCGCAATGCACGTGTTCCCGAGCTGTTCCGGCGAAGTGTTACATCGCACTTGGACCAGCAGCTCGAGCCGCTTTAACTGTTGCGCCATACGGTCGAGCTGAAACGTCGTATTCAGATCTGCGCCGCGGCCCATCAACTCGAGCGCGTGCGCCTCGAGCAGACGCAAACACTGCCGGATGCGGCCGCTGATCGCTTCGGGCTTTCGCTCGGCAGCGCTTTTACTCAGGAACTCAGCGATCGCGCCGTTCAGTCCGCTGAACGGGGACCGGGCAGCGCGCGACAAGCTTCGAACGTTCGGCGAGTGCGCCTGTGCGACGAGTTGGTTCCCCACGTCGACCACTGCTTCGTCGAGCGCGCGTTCCAGTCCAGATCGCGTGTCCAGATCGACCAGTGCGAACGCGAGCTTGCCGACCTCGGCCGCCGATAGCCACGCCACGTCCTTTTCGTCGAACGCGAGCGCGAGAACTTGGACGGGATCGCTGGTGTTGCATGCCACCGGCAATCCGCGAAACGACAGCCATTCGCCGACAGCTCCCGCCAGATGGAAGTCGCGCGCAATTCCGCCGTACGCCAGGAGTTGCTCGAGGTCCCAGCTTTGCACGAGCTGTGACACGCTCGTCGCGAACGTGTCACGCCACTCCCGATGTTGCTCGAGCTGCCCGAGTAAGTAGCGAAGGCGCAAGCCCTTCTTCTCGTTCCCCGAGCCGCGAAGCCAGCGCACGAGCTGCACGAACCAGAACACGCGGTCTTCGGCATGCGCGTGCTGGGCTGCGAACGCAGATAGCTCGTCGAGACGCCGATACAACTGATCGGGTCGCTGGAGCACGGAGATGGAGGTGCGCTTCATGACGACCGATAGTCAGCACCTCGGACACCGAGAACGCAAACTGAATACGCTCGCTCGGGCGAAGCGCTCAGGCGCGCACGTCTCGCATGAGCGCACGCATCGTCAACAAGCACTGAACCCAGCTGTGCTTCACGAACTGCTCGCGCAGTTGTTCGAACAGCTGCGCGCGCAGGCTCTGTCGCGGAACGCTCGCCTCGCGAGGTGCCATCGCGACCGGCTCCGGCTCGTTCAAGTAGCGTTCGATCGCGCGGTGAATCAGCGCATCGGCCGTGCGGCTTTCACGCTCGCACGCGGCGAGCAACTGCTCCCACGCAGCGTCGTCGAAGCGCAGCATCAGCTTTCGCTCGGCGACTGTGTCGTTGTCCGCCGTAGAACGGAGGGGATTATCGAAACCAGGGGCTTTCACGAAATCAACCGGCAACTTGGGCATGACACGCCTCCTTCCAACCTAAACGCTGTGAGACTTCACTTGCGAGCGCGCGATAGTCGTCAGAACCGCGGCGCGGCGCGCGCTCGCCACGCTCGATATCGAAGATGTCGCGATGCCACGCCGGGCACACGATGAACGAGCTGTTCGAGCGGATCCGAGTCTCCAGTAACACCTCGCCGTAAGCGGCTCTGACTTGGTCGCGGGCTTGTTCGGTCACGCTGAGGCGTTTGTCGTGTGCGACCTGCACACAGCCGAGTATCGTCGCATCGCTCAGCTCAGCCGCGCGGATCTCTGCGACCGCTTCGGTGGTCGTCTGCAAGCCTTCGAGCGCCTTCGGATCCGGAGTGAACGGCATCAGCACGTGCTGTGCTGCAACGAGGCTGTTGACGGTCGCGAGCTGTTGCTCCGGCGCGGTGTCGATCAACACGAGATCGTATTCGTCGATGGCGCGCAGCGCGCGACGCAGGATCGTTTCGCGACCGGTGCGCGCGACGATGCTGAGTTGCGCGGCGGTCAGCTCGCGTGAAGCAGGCGCGATGAATACGCCCTCACGTGTAGAAGGGCGAATGATGTCGGCGAGTGTGGCTTGGCCGATCAGGACGTGTGCGGTGGTCGGAGCAGAGGCCGGAAGCTCGTTGAGGAATACGGCGGTCGAGCTCGCCTGTGAGTCCATGTCGATGACCAGTACGCGCTTGCCATCGAGGGCGAGAGCGGCGGCCAGGTTGGTCGTCAGCGATGATTTGCCGACGCCTCCTTTGCGGTTGGTGACGGCGACGGTGTGCATGCCCCGACTCCAAACGACGCCGGGGAATTTAGCAAGTTTTCGACAGTCAGCCTCTGAACTGCTCCGCCGCCCTCACTGTCATTGGTCACTGACCTTCGGGCAACACATACCAAGGCATGACCACGAACATCTCGTCTTCAGTCGTCGGACCGCCGGTGATCGGACACGCATCACAGGACCCGTCTCCAGCGCCTGGCTTGGAGTCACAGGTCGCGTTGTCCTTTTCACCGTTGCACGCCGCACCCACCTTACCCGAGACGCAGGCCACCGGGGTGCACGCCGTTCGATCGGGAAGCCGCGAGTAACGCGTCACGGCTTCGGGATCGGGCGAGCCGTCTTCCGCCACGCCGTTGTTGTACTGCGCGCACGCCTTCATCGTACGTGCTGCGTCAGTCGTGCCACTGAACACCATTCCCGGATCGAACTCTTTGTAGAGTGGATCGGAGTAGAGGAAGTTCTCGTAGATTTTCGTGCCGTCCGCTGTCGTGATCCAGAATCGCTTCCCACGTTTGTGCGTGTGCGAGGTGAGTCGGATCATTTCAGCACCGAGTGGCGCGATATGGTTCGCACACACTTCTTTCACCGTGTACGGCGCGATACCCGCCGGCAGAAAGACGTTTTCGTAGTCGATCGCTTGCGTCAGTCGTCGCCGTCGATCCTTGGCGTAAAACACATTCAGCCGACTTTGCAGCTTGGACGGCTGCTCCGTGAGATTGAACGCGTGCACGTTGTGATAGAGGAAGCCCTTGATCGGGAGCTCGCGGTACACGCCTTCACGCGGCGGCAGATACTGATTGGTCGCTTGCACGTTCTCGATCAAGCCCTCGGTGAGTAACCCATCGCTCCCCAAGACGAACGGGCCGAAACCGATGCACGCGACATTGTCCTGGAGCACGCTCGAGCAGAGGCCTTTGTCGCCGCACGAGGTGGGGCTCAACGGGTCACAGCCCTGCCCTTCGCGATCACCGCGGCAACTCCAAGTCCCGAACGCCGGATCACTTGCGTACGACGCGTCGAAGCCGGGATTCGAGATCACGTAGTGGTGGCTGCCCGGGTCCTGACGCAAGCGCGAACCGTTCGTGTAGAACTTAATGCCATCCGGGCTCTTGAACTCGGCCGGGATGCGATCGGTAAAGTCGTAGTAACTCGCGACACAGATCTCGCGTTCACCGCCCGCTTCGAGCTCCCACTGGGGTGACACGAACTGAATCCCCTCTGCGAGCGCCGGAGGTTCGAGTGGCGCGATCTCGATCGGATTGGCTTTGGGTAGACACACACCCAATCGCGCTGCGATGCCATCGGTACTGCCGAACTGCTTCGGATCACCGACCGAGCCTTTTTCCGGAGCGCCGCCGAGGATCCAGATCCGGATCGCTTCGAGTTGATCGGCGCTCAGCGCCGGCGTTCCGATCGGCATCGGGCTGTTCGCAATCTGAACGCTGCCCGGTTCGGTTGCAGCTTTCAGCTTCAGGTACAGGTAACTCTCCTGGGGAGCCCCCGGTTGAACTCGGACCGATGCAGTGCCCTGAGCCTTGGCCTGAAACAGGCTCGCATACGCCGCGTCAGTGCGCAGATCGAGCCCACCTGACGACGCGCTTCCGTGACATGCGTCATTCGCGCACCCGTGGTTCTTGAAGATGGCCTCTTGAATCGCTGCAAACGTGCTGTCGAACGTCCGGCAACCCGTCGGGTCGGCTGGCGTCGACTCGGGCGCTGTTGGAGCACTTCCGGTCCCAGCAGTCGAAACCGGCAGCGTTGCAGGAGGAGTGTTCGCCGCGCCGCCCACAGCGGCAGCCGCACCGGACACGGGAGCTCCGGCTGGGGACCCGGCGGCGGTCGACGCGACTGGTTGCGCAGCGCTGCTGCCTGCACCGCCGACAGAGGCCTGCGAGCCCGCTGAAGGCAGCCCGGACGCGCCGGAGGCAGTTTCGTTCGCATCGTTTCGACAACCGATTCCGGATACGCTGGCCAGTGCCGCGACCAGAACGGGAACCAAGGATTTTCGCATCGACCCGACCTCTGCGCAGCGCAGGCGAATGGCTGCAGCCAGTTGGGATTACTGCGAAAGCTCGCGAAGCAACTAGGTGCGGCACGGCCAAAGCCTTGACCGCTGGAGGCGCGGAACCCTCGAAAAATCCGCGCGAACGCTCAACATTGCGATGCGATGCGCCGCCCAGTCGCAAGCCAAACGAGCCGCTCTCGATGAAGCACTCCACTATGATGCGAAGCGAGCGAGTGTCAGTCAGTCCCCCACGGTCACGGCGCCGGATCGGAACGAGCTGAGATAATGTTGTCGATCGTCCTGGTTCACTCGTTACTCGAACACGTAGAGCGCGCCGGTGTGTCGCGCGACCTGCTGCTGACGGCGGCGGAGTTCGACTCAGCGCGGCTCGAAGACAAGGACGCGCGCATCACGCTCGCGGAGTACGATCGGCTCTGGGAGGTCGCCTTGGATGCGACGGGCGATGACGCGCTCGGCCTGCACGCTGCCGAACACGTGAGTGCTACGACCTACAGTTTGTTGGCGCACCTGGTGGAACGCGCGGCGACCTTTCGGGAGGGAATCGAAGGCACGCTTCGTTTCCATCGCTTGGTCGCCGATCGCCCAACGTTGGAGCTGATCGAGGACGGGAGCACGGCGACTCTACGCTGCAAAGTCGAAGACGGTGCGCCGCGGTGTCGCCGAGCGCGCGCCGAACACGTCATGACGAGTTTTTATCGTTGGGTGCGCTTCTTCAGTCCAAGTGCGCCCGTGCTGCGAGCGTCGTTCGACCATGCAGCTCCGAGCTACCGTGCGGAGTACACGCGCATCTTCGAAGGCGCGGAGCATTTCGACGAACCGTACGTTGGCATCGTCTTCGACCGCAACCTGCTCGACGCGTCGACGTTGCACAAGGACGAGGAGCTGCACAACGCGCTCGCGGCTGAAGCCAAGCTGCGAGTCGCGCGGATTGCCGGCAGAGAGACGTACGCGGATCGGGTGCTCGAGGTTCTGATGCGCGGTGGTGCAGCGCAGCGCCTCGAGATGAGCAGTGTCGCGCGGACGTTGGGGCTCAGCCCGCGTTCGCTCCGGCGTCGGCTCGAGGCGGAAGGAGCGTCGTACAACGCGATTGCGGAAAATGCGTTGACGACGTTTGCGAAGCGTCTGTTGGCGGTCGAGGAGCGAACGATTCAGGAAACGGCGCACGAGATGGGTTTCTCGGATGCGAGTGCCTTCAATCGAGCATTCAAGCGTTGGACGGGAACGACGCCGAGCAGTTATCGGCTGGCATGCGCTGCGGCCTCTGCGGCCAGTAGTCGAAAGAGTGCCACCGGCAATCGGATTTGAACTCGCTCGCAGCGCCCGCAGCAATCTCTCGAAATCACCCGGCCGTTGGCGTAGAAGCAAAGGCAATGGGAAAGCGGATCTTACTCGTAGCTGCAGTGGTGCTGGTTGGTCTCGCGTTGTGGAGACTTGCACTGGATCAGCACCCAGTGTCTGAGGATCCGTCGCCCGGCGAACCGAGTGCGATGCCAGCAGCGGAGCCACCGCGCGACCCCAACGCAGTCGAGCGGCCAACTCCGCCGGGAACATCTGACAGTACGCAGGACAGTAAAGCGGTGACACAAACTGCACCGGCTTCGCCGTCGGAAGCTCCCGCGGCACCGCAGCAACCGGAAGACCCCCCGCCGGTGCCTGCGCCCCAAGCATCAGGTCCGATCGCCGAGCTGAAGCAAGTGTTCGAAAAGGAGCCGCGTGATTCGGCCGCGCAGCTTCCCGAGTCACGCATTCAGAACGAGTTCAAGAAGAGCGACATCGCGCCCGGCATGCTGAAGTCGGTGCTGTGTCGCAAGTCGGTCTGCAAAGTCGAAGTGCTCTGGACGCCCGAACGCGCGGGCGCTTTCATGGCTGCGTTCACGCGTTTGAGTGCAGAGTTCGAGCCCGACCTCGCGCTCGACCCTCACGGCACACCGGTCGCGCAACAAGAGCTGCAGGTCGATGTGTATCTGCCGCGGCTCGGCGCGGGAACCAAGCCAGCAGAGCGCTGAGCGCGCATCGTCGACAGCGCTGCCGACGATACGCGCGCCCTGCGCCGACTACTTGATGTTGCTGTCGGTGGCGTCGATCATCGCCAGGATTGGTTTCCAGCGTTCGTCGCCTTCGAGGTACACCTTCTGGAATGCGAGGCCGGCTTTGCCCGACGCGCCGCCACCCGAAGTCGGTTGGCCTGCGTGGCCGCTGTTGACCGTGACTGCCATCTTGGGCGTGGTGTCAGCGATGCTTCGATAAGCAGACATGCCCATCGTGCCCGCGAGGGTGTCGGACGATCCGAAGATGAACAGGCTCGGCACCGAGATTCCGCTGGTTGCCGGAGCCCACGCCATGATCGAGACGTTCGACTTCAGCATCGGATCTTTCATCGCGGAGAACGTCGTTCCGCCGCCGCCCATCGAGAATCCCGACGTGCCGTAGCGACCCGAGAGCTTGCCCATGAGCGGGCTGCCGCTCTTCATGTTCTCCATCTTGAAAGCTGCGACTGCCGCCGTCAGCTTCGTGCCGCGTTGCGGCGGTTGGTCGCCAGCTCCCGTGTGGATGATCATCGCGACGATGCCCCACGACGCATAGAGCGGACCCCATTGGCCGGTCTGCGAAGCGCCGCATCCGCCCGAGCCACCGAAGCCATCCGAGATCGTCACTGCAGCGAACGGCGGCTCAGCATCCGTCGGGTAGTGCACGCAGCCTGCGGATGGAATGTCGTAACTCATGGTCTTGAACGGACCGGCCGCACTGGTCGGCGCAGCCGGCGGCTCGCCATGGCAAAGGCAGTCGCCATCTTTGCAGCACGCTCCGGCACCCATCATCATGGGCCCGCCGGTGCCTGCCGCTGGACCGGTGCCTGCCACTGGGCCGGTGCCTGCGACCGGACCGGTGCCTGCGACCGGACCGGTGCCTGCCACTGGACCGGTGCCTGCCACTGGGCCGGTTCCGGCTGTGGCTGGGCCGCTTCCGGCAACGGATGGGCCGCTTCCGGCGATTGAGGATGCTACGCCGGCCGTGCCGGTCCCGCGTCCCGCGATACCGACAGTGCCTGTGCCGGCGGCCGGCAGTGTCGTTCCAGCCGAGCCGCCGATTGCGCCGTTACCCGCTGTAAGCGCCGGATTTTGGTCGGTTGTGGGCCCCGTGTCGTCGGCGCCGCAGCCGGCGCTGAGCGCCAGAACCACCACAGCGGCACTGACCAAAACGTTATCGATCCTCATGTCTCACAACCACCTTTCACTGACGCAACAAGAAACAGCCAAATGTAAGTGAGTGCGTACTCCAAGTTCAGTCGGTGATCAGTGCGCTTGATGCACAGTTGGCGTGGAATGCGAGTCCGGCATCTCTTTTCGGCGCAGCCGGATTGGCCGTGACACCATTTTGCCGACCTCACGCAACCTGTTTGGTCAACGTAAGGCAGCGCTTTGTCGACATTCAGCGTCGATCTGGCACGCCCGGCTCACAATTTGCCAAGGTGCGCAGGAGCCGTACGAGCACACGCAGCTGGGAGTGACCGGCTAGGCGCGCCCCTGACAACGACCGCCTTTGGTCCGAATTTATCACTCGCGGTACAAGTGAAGACGGATGCTGCGGCTGCTGCGAACGCCAAAGATTGGGCCGGCTGACGAGCCCGATCGCGCGCGCAAGCGCAGGGCGGCCCGGACGATCCGTTGCGCGCACTCGCCGCCGCGGCCACCCATGGTGATCGGGAGGCGCAGCGTACGCTGCTAGTCGCGATCGGACCTTCGCTCTTCCGGATCGTGCGCGGTGTGCTCGGCAACGCACATCCGGACGTCGACGACACGTTGCAAGAAGCAATGGTCGCAGTGCATCTCGCGCTGCGGAGCTTTCGCGGCGAGTGCACCACGCTGCACTTCGCCTGTCGGGTCGCGGTGCAAACGGCGATGAACGCGCGGCGCAAAGCGGGCTACCGCAGCCGACTCACACCGAACATGGCGCCAGCGGATCTGGTCGACCTGGCGCGCGATGATAGCTCGCCTTCGAAACTGGTCGAAGCAGCACGGTGGCGCGAAGCGTTGCGGCAGCTGTTGTGCGAGCTGCCCGCGGTGCAAGCGGAAGTGCTCGCACTACACACGCTGCTCGGTCATACGGTGGAAGAGACTGCGGCCGCGACCCAAGTTCCAGTCGACACTGTGCGGAGTCGCCTGCGTAACGCGCTCGCCCGCTTGCGCGAACGCGTGCAATCGAGCCCGACCTTGATCGACGCGAGCGAGGTCGAGCCATGAGCGCGCGCGATCCATTCGGCATCGATCCGGAGGACCTGGGCGTACGCGCGCGCCGCGGGCTGTTGAGCCGAAACGAACAACGCGAGTTCGAGCGCGTCACCGATGCCAGCGCCAGCTTGCGCATCGCGTACGAGGTTGGTCGCGACCTCGACCGCGTGACTGCGGTACGCGGCGGAGACGACGCACTGATCGCGAACGCCGCCAGCGCCGCCCTTGGACGCGTGACCGCGGCCGGCCCGCACCGTATCCAACGACGCTGGAGCGCGGCGGCGATGGTGGCACTCGGCGTGTTGGCAGCAGGTGGTGCTGCGGCTGCACTGTGGAGCGGCGTTGCGGTGTGGCCTTCCGCAAGCGACACACCGGCGCCGCCGTCAGCTGCGCGATCACCGGCTCGCCGCGTCCACGTGGCGAAGCCCGAGCCGGTTGAACAGCCCGCGACGCCGACCGCGCCCTCACCCGCCGAAGCTGCGGTCAAGCCAATTGCCGCGCCACGCGCCGCCGCGCGCACGCGTCGAGAAGGTGCGGCCGAGCTGTTTCACGCGGCCAACGGCGCGCGGCGCGACGGGGCCTTTGCACGCGCCGCCGAGCTCTATGCCGAGGTTCGCAGCGCGTATCCGAATTCCGCCGAGAGCGAGCTCGCTCGAGTCTCGCTCGGGCAGCTGCTGCTCGCGCGCGGCGATGCAGCGGGTGCAGAACGTGAGTTTCGGCGCTACCTCGCCCGCGCTCACGGTCAACTCGTAGAGGAAGCGTTACTCGGCCGCGCGCAAAGCCTCGAGCAGCTCGGTCGAGCGCGCGAGGAACGCGCGAGCTTACGCCGCCTGCTGGATGAATTTCCGCACAGCGTCTACGCAGCTCGGGCACGCACGCGCTTGCTCGCGCTCGATCCCGTGTCGACTCCTGCAGTGCCTTGAACGTGGATGAAGCGTCTTGGCCCGAGCTTCTGCGCTGCGCTGTTGTGCGTCTCGCTGTGCGCACCCGCGCTCGCACAGGATGAAAGAGAGCCGGATGCCAACGCAGTCGTGGTGCTGATCGGCGAAGCCAATCGCACACCCGAGCTCGCCGGCGTACTCGCGGAGTTGTTGTTGCAGCAAGGCGTGCAAGTGCAGTTCAACACGCAGCTCCACTTCGAGCCGCGCGTGCTGCTGGACGCCGGCAAAGACGACACGCGCGTCTGGGTCTTCGTCGCGCTCGAGGGACCGTTGCGCGCGCGGCTGTACTTTCGGGGGCCGTTCGGTGAGCGGTTCTTGCTACGCGAGCTCGCGCTGCGTGCAGGGCTCGACGAGGTCGGACGCGAGCTGATCGGTCGCGTGGTCGAAACGTCCACGTTGGCATTGCTGCATTCGAGCGAAGGGCTCGACCGCGCGCAAGCAGAGGAGGACATCGCCGCGCAGACGAGCCCTGCCGACGCAGCCCGCGTGCGCGAAGGCGAGAGCACACGCGAAGCGAAAAGCGCGCCTGATCACGATCCCGTGGACGAGCACGATCGCTCGGAGGAGCGTGACGACGAGCTCGGTCCGGGCCACGAGGTCGAACGCTGGTCGCTCGGAGCGCGCGTGTCCGGTCAGTGGACGGGCAATGCGCTGAAGGGCCGCTACGGCGCCGGCGTCGAGCTCGGCCATGTGCTGTCGCACGCAGAATGGCCGCGCGTGCGGCTGCGCGTCGCGTTCGAGCTCAACTTCACTCAGACCCTCGAGCGCGCCGCAGTCGATGCGCGGGTGACCGCGTGGCCGTTGCGCATCGGGGTCGATCTCGGCCTCGCACGCGGCGTCCACGCGTGGCTGTTGGGTATCAGCACCGGCTTCGATCGGGTGCACACGTCGGCGGAGCACGCGCGCAGCTCAGAGCTGCAGCTGTCCGAGCCGACCACGCAACTGTTGCCGGCGTCGCGTGCCGAGCTTCGCTACGAGCTCGCGCTGTCGAGACTGCTCTTGTCGGTCGCGGCCCTGATCGACGTGCCTTGGGCCGTCACGCACTATGATGTGTTCGAGGATGGGAGACGCGTGAGACTCGGAACGTAGCCGAGCACAGCGTCCTCTGGTTCTCGAAGTCGTGAATCGTGTAGTCGCCCCACTCTGCCACTCGTACCGCCAGCGGGAAAAGTGGACCACTGAGGGTCACGGGACGCCGTAGTTTGGGACGGCTGTCGCAGACCTGCGCTCACCTGCTCACGTAGCATGCGCGGCGCGCATGGTGTTGGATCGACCTTGGAGGGCGCGATGCGATTTTGGATAAACGTCGGCGTGGTCATCGCTGGGCTCGTACCTCTGCCGTGTGCAGCCGACACACTCGCGGTGGGTCCCGGTCGGAGTTATGCCAGCCCATGCGAGGCCGTGGCCGCGGCCAAACCACAGGACGTGATCGAGATCAGCGCCGGTACGTATACCGACACCTGCTCGATCGCGGTTCAGGGGCTCACGCTGCGAGGGGTCGACGGCCAACCGAAGATCGATCTGTCAGGCAGCGATCATCCGGCGCAGTACAAAGGTATCTACGTGATCGACGCCGATGACGTAACGATCGAAAACCTGGAGCTCACCGGTGCTCACATCAGTGATGACAACGGTGGCAACGCCGCGGGCCTGCGTGTGCAGGCTGCGGGCCTCACGGTGCGGGGTTGCAACATTCACGACAATCAGAACGGCATTCTGGGTGGCACGACCGGCACGCTCACGATCGAGCACAGCGAGTTTGCGAACAACGGAGTGGGCGACGGCTGTAACCAAGGCGGTTGTACGCACAACCTGTACATCGCGAATATCGACACGCTCAACTTTCGTTTCAACTGGTCACACAGAGTGGCGACTGACACCAGTGACAAAGGCCACCTGCTCAAGTCGCGCGCCAAAAACAACTTCATTCTCTACAACCGTTTGACTGGGGAAGACGGATTCGACAGTTACGAGGTCAACCTGCCGAACGGTGGACTGGCGGTATTGGTCGGAAACCTGATCCAGAAGGGCCCGAAAGCCGGCAACGGTACGCTGTTCAGTTGGGGCGAAGAAGGCGCCACGAACCCTGACAAGCGGGTCTTTCTGTCCAGCAATACGTTCGTGAATGACCACAGCTCGGGCACATTCGTGAGTGTGTCTGGTGCCACGCTCAGTGCGCACAACAATTTGTTCATCGGTGCGGGCACGCCTTCGGCTTCCGGCATGCTGTCCGCAGACAACCTGACGGGTGATCCGCTGTTCGTGGATCGCGCGCAGTACAACTATCACTTGCTCAACGGCTCCCCGGCGATCGGCAAAGCGGTCGATCCCGGTATGGCCGATCAGTTCTCGCTCAAGCCGATCTCGGCGTACGGGCACCCGTTGCTCGAGGTGGCGCGCAGCAAGGTCGAAGACGTCGGCGCCTACGAGTTCTCGCAGCAGGACGTGGCGATGCCGGGTACTCGTCCAGCGGGCGGGGCGGGTGGTTCGGCTGGGCGCCCTGCCGCTGATGGCGGCGCTGGTGCCGCGGGGCAAAGCGCCGCCGGTTCGCGCGCCATGCCGAGCGCGGGCGCCGGCGCTGACGCGAGCGCGGGACGCGGTGGCGTGACGGGCCAGAGCGACGCGGGCGCGGGCGCGACTGCTGGCGCGGGCGGCTCAGCCTCCTCGAGCGCGAAGTCGAGCGGGGGTGGGTGCCAGTTGTCGCTTTCGCCGAGCTATTCGTTACTCGAGCCGAGCTCGCTGGCGATTTGTCTCAGCTGGCAGGTCATGCGCCGCGCGGCGCGCAGGCGCCGTCGCTCGAGCGCACGTGCGCCAGTGCGGGCAGTTTCGTGAGGGTCGCGGTCCAGCAGCGCGAGGTCGAAGTGCTGTGTTCGATCGCGGTCGTCGCCCTGCTCGGCGCGTGTAGCGCGAAAAAATCAGGCAAAAATCTGCCTGTCGCGGGTACCGCGGCCGAGGCTGGGTCCAAAGCCACTGCGGGTAGCGCGGGTACGCAGCCACGCGCGGGCACGAACGCGACAGCTGGTAACGGCGCGGGCGCCGGGCATTCGGGTGCGACCGGCCAAGGCGGCGCGGGCCAGGCTGGGACGTCGATGGCGGGTCGTGGGGGCGATGCAGCTGACGGCGGCGCAGCCGCCAGTGGTGCCGCCGGCCTGTGTAAGCAGCGTGGTTGGTGTCAGCTCACGGACACCAAACTCGAGTCGGTGTGCCCCGATCCAAAACAGTTCGCTCAGGTGCAGGGTTACGAGGGTTGCGGCGGTGTGATCAACGATTGGTCCGGTGGCATGGCCGACACCAAACGCAACCGTTTGATCCTCTGGGGCGGCGGTCACCACGGCTACTACGGCAACGAGCTGTACGCCCTCGACTTGAACGCGCCGGAGATGCGGCGCTTGAACGATCCCAGCTCAGTCGAGGGCATCGACTTCGACAGTTGCACGCCACCCGAACAGTACGGTGACGGGCGACCCTCGTCGCGCCACACCTACGACGGCATGGTGTTGTTGTCGGAGTTGGACAAGATGTACACGTTCGCTGGTGCAGGAGTGCCGTGCGGCTACGGCGTGCAGTACACCTGGTTGCTCGACCTGTCGGCGATCGAATCGTCCAAGGCTGGCCAAGCCGCGCCGTGGCAGAACATGAATCCATCGAGCCATCCGGAGAAGGCGGCTTATGGCCTCGTCGCCGACTACGACGCGGCGCGGAAGCGAGTGGTCTTGAACGACGGCTACAACCTGTGGTCCTACGATCCGGCTGCGAACGAGTACGCCCTCTTGAACGACTCGAACAAGACCAATGCGCATATCGACTACCACATGACGGGTCGAATCGACCCCAAGCGAGACCTGTTCATCGTGGTGGGTGGTGGCGGCGCCGCGGATGGCGGCATGCAGGTATTCGATGTCGGCGAGGGCAGCGACTACGCGCAGCAGAACTGGGGCGAGCAGGTCGAGGGTTGTGAGGGTCTGTTGGCAGCCGAGTCGCCGGGTTTCGAATACGATGCGGCGCAAGAACGTTTTGTGGGTTGGGCGGGAGGTGACGACGTCTACAGCTTCGATCCCGACGCCAAGCGTTGCAGCGTGATGGTGTTCGCTGGTGGCCCGAAGCTAACGGCGTCAGGAGGCACGTTCGGCCGTTTCCGCTACTTTCCGGCGCTGAAGTTGTTCGCGGTGGTCACGGATCCAAGAGCAGATGCGTACGCCTTGCGTCTGCAGGATTGAGCGCTGCAGTGCGGCGTGGACAAACGGGCTTTAGGGCGAACTCAAGAGCTGTGCTCGCAGCCGATATCGAACAGTTCGAGCAGACGGGCGTCTGTCACGAATCCGACGTCGCGTTCGGGCACTTATGCGCGTACTTCGCCGGATCGCGGCGGCTTCGCCGGCGCCACCACGTTCGTACGCACTCCCGCGCTCGATGAGCCTACGACGCGACGTCCGATCGACTGACTTAGAGACGCCCTCTGATTCCGAGTCCGTGACGCTGAACTGCGTATACATCGGAAACTCGGATCCGGCGCTGGCCGAACTATTGCAACCGCGCCTTCGACGCGTGCAGCCGTTAGCACGCTCGGGGGATGAAACATGTTTGATCCGAACGCGAGAACCGCGGCCGAGATTCACTGAGCCATCAGATGAATACTCGACAAAACATCCTCGCGGCACCGGGAAACGCGAAGCGCTCGACCTGGGCTTCGCACACGTACCAGGCGATCGTCTCTTCCTTGCTGGCTGGAGCACTCTGGCTCTCGAACGCACCCGCGCGCGGTCAGGAACCAGCGACGACGACGACGACGACGCCCACTGAGAACCCGACCGGCGATTGGGAGACGCCTCACTACGATGAAGGTTTCGTCCTGGTGTCGTCGCGGAAGAGCGCTCCGATCCAGTTCAAGCTCGTGCTGAATCACG
>Ga0193752_1002378_pt1 | contig 14211 bp, 14 predicted proteins | sample H1c1metaG_FD_144924 | JGI IMG/M metagenome (GOLD analysis project Ga0193752, IMG submission 144924) | Soil microbial communities from a riparian zone of the East river system, Colorado, United States - H1c1 | ecosystem: Environmental > Terrestrial > Soil > Riparian zone | place: USA: East River... | reverse complement strand
AAGCCTGCCATCAACGACGGATCAGTCTCTGCCATGTGCTTCTCTCAGCTCGCACGTCCGCCTCGCCGCCGGGTTTGGATCGCTCTCAGAGTGAGCGTCCGCGAAGGGAGGCGCGGGCTACGTACCAAAAAGCAGCCGGGCTCAGTGGCGAGCCCTAGCGCTTTTGCCGAGATACCGGGGGCATCGGCCGAGCGCAAGCAGCCCCGCTTTGGCGTTTCAGGCCGACCGGCTGCGATTTCGCCCCTTCTGCGAAGCGGGTGCTAGCTTTTCAGGCCCGACGACCCCCATGGCCACTGTCCTGCACATCGAAGACGACCCCGCGAGCCGCCTGCTCGTTCGCAAACTTTTGCAGGCGGCGGGCCACGAGGTCGTCGACGCCGACAGCGGCCTGCAAGGCATCCGCCTCGCCGAAGCGACGCGACCGGACCTGGTGCTCGTAGACATCAACGTCCCCGACCTCGACGGCTACGAGGTGACGCTGCGGCTGCGCGGCATGCCGAGCTTGGAAGGCACGCCGATCGTCGCCATCACCGCCGAAGGCGATCGCGAGACCAGCTTGGCGGTCGGCGCCGACGGCTTCATCGAAAAGCCGATCGACGCGCGCGAGTTCCGGCCACTCGGAGCGCCACACCGATCCCGCGCAAGAGCCCTTGCGCGAGCGCACCCAGAAGATCGCCGCGCGGCTCGAGCGCAAAGTGGTCGAGCTCTCGCACGCCAACAAGCAACTGGAAGAGGTGGCGCGCCTGCGCCGCGAGTTCCTGCGCAACCTTAGCCACGAGTTCGCGACGCCGATGACGCCGGTCGTCGGCTACCTGCGCTTGCTGCTCAACGAAGAGCTCGGCCCGCTCACCCCGCTGCAGCGCAAGTGCATCGAGTCGATCAACACCTCGACCCGCAAGCTGCGCACGCTGATCGACAACCTGCTCGACGTCAGCCACCTGGAGACGGGCCGGCTGCACATCTACCAGCGCGACTACGACTTCCGCGAGGTCGCGGAGAAAGCCGTCAGCGACACCCGCCAATCCTTCTCTGAAGCCGGCATCCCGCTCACGACCGAGATCCCGAGCGAGCCGATGCCGGCGGTCGGCGATCCCGACAAGCTCAAGCGCGCGCTGCTCCACATCCTCGACAACGCGGCCAAGTTCACGCCGCGCGGCGGCGAGGTGGCGCTGGCCTTGCGCCGCGTGCGCAGCGACATCGACGGCCAGGACCGCTACCAGTGCATCGTCGCGGATAGCGGGCCGGGCATCTCCGAGCTCGACCGCGAGCGCATCTTGCAGCCGTTCTTCCAAGTCGACGGCTCGCCGACCCGGGTGCATGGCGGCGTGGGCCTGGGCCTCGCATTCGCGCGCCACGTCGCCGAGGCGATGGGCGGCGGCATTAGCGTGACCAGCCCGCCCGACGTCGACGTCGCCAGCAAACGGCTGACCGGCACCGGCTTCGCGCTCAGCGTGCACCCGCGCGGCGGGACGCAGCGGGACGCGATGGGTAACCCGATCAGTCCGGACCAGAGCCCCCGCACCCGCGCGGATCAGGACGCGCCGACGCGGGCCGTCCTCAACAAGCCCGAGCCCAAATCCAAGTAGGGGGCGGGCCGTGATCTACCTCGATCATCACGCGGCGACCCCGCTGTGCTCGGCGGCCCGCGCCGCGATGCAGAGCGCGCTCGCGGCGGACGCCCGCGCCACGCTGGGCAACCCGAGCAGCGCGCACGCGGCCGGCCGGCACGCGCGAGCGCTGCTGGAGCGCGGCCGCGAGCAGGTGGCGCGTGCGCTCGGCGCGGCGCCGACTGAGCTCGTGCTGACCTCGGGCGGCACCGAGAGCTGCAACCTCGGTCTGCGCGGCGTGCTGCCCAATGGTACGGGCAAGCACGTCATCACGACGTCGATCGAGCATCCAGCGGTAGCCACCGTGATCGCGCAGCTTGAGCGCGACGGCGCGCGTATTACACGGCTCGCGTTGCCCGGCGGCGTGCCGCCCAGCGTCGATCAGCTCGACGCCGAGATCACGACTGACACCGCGCTGATCGCGCTGCAGTGGATCAACCACGAGACCGGCACGCTCCTGCCGATCGCTCAGTACGCAGCCTTGTGCCGCGAGCGGCGCGTCCCGCTGTTCGTCGATGCCACACAGGCCGCGGGCAAGGTCGCGATCGATCTCTCGCGCGTGCCCGTGGATCTGCTCGCCATCGCGAGCCACAAGCTCGGCGGCCCCGCCGGCGCCGGCGCGCTGTTCGTACGCAAAGGCATCGACGTTGATCCGCTGGTGCTGGGCGGCGCGCAGGAGCGCGGACGGCGCGCGGGCAGCCCGGATGTGCTGGCCGTCGTCGGCTTCGGCGCGGCGTGCGAGAGGATCGGCGAACGGCTCGACGCGCGCTTGCCCCTGCTCGCGTTGCGCGAGCGGATCGAGCGCGGCCTGCGCGAGCTCGGCTTCGTGATCAACGCGACCGACGGCCCGCGCGCCGCCACGGCGGTGAACGCCAGCCGGCTCGGCGCGCGCGGCCCGGAGCTGGTCGCGGCGCTCGATCTCGAAGGCGTCTGCGTCTCGAGCGGGGCGGCCTGCTCATCGGGCCTCGCCGCGCCGTCGCCGGTGCTGCTGGCGATGCATCCGGACGCACCGGAGCGCGCCAGCTCAGCGCTGCGTTTCAGCCTCGGCCCCGAAACCACCCGAGCTCACGTGGACTTCGCGCTCGAAGCGCTGGCCAAAGTACTGATGCGCAACGGCGCCGGCGCGAGCTAGAGCGCGTCGAGATATTCGAGCGCTTTCTGGCGGCCGATCGGGGTTCGAGCGCTAAGTGACCGCGCTGTCCGTGGATTTGGGCAGCACCGCCGGCGCCGCTGCCGCTCTCTTCAAGAGATCGCGGACTTGACCAAGCGCAGCCGATCGCGCAATCACGCAGCCGCGATGAGCACCAAAGAGCGCGTGTTGGTAGCGATGAGCGGCGGGGTCGATTCTTCGCTCGCTGCGGCGCTCTTGCATGAGCAGGGCTACGACGTCGTCGGCGTGACGCTGCACCTCTGGGATGCCCAAGGCGACAGCAAGGTTGGGCGGTGCTGCGCGCCTGAGGATCGCGATGACGCCCGCCGCACCTGCGAGCTGCTCGGCGTCCCGCACTACGTGCTCGATGAACGCGACGAGTTCCGCAAGCACGTGGTCGACGCCTTTATCGCCGACAACCTCAAGGGCATAACGCCTAGCCCGTGCGTGCACTGCAACCAGCATGTGAAGCTCGGGCGGCTGGTGCAGATCGCCGACCGCCTCGGCGCTCGCCAGATCGCGACCGGCCATTACGCGCGCATCGCGCGTGATCCCGCAGGCGCCCCGCTGTTGCTGCGCGGCCGCGACCGCAAGAAGGATCAAAGTTACTTCCTCTTCGGGTTGCCCGAGACGTTGCTCGACCGGCTGGTGTTCCCGCTCGGAGAGCTCGAGAAGGACGACGCGCGCCTGGAAGCCAAGCGGCTCGGCTTGCCCAACTGGAACAAGCCCGACTCGCAGGAGCTGTGCTTCGTCCCCGACGGCAACGTGGCCGGCTTCGTGAAGCAGCAGAGCCCGTCGGACGCGGGTGCGGGCGAGGGCGGCAAGATCGTGGACAGCGAAGGCCGCACGCTCGGCGAGCACGCCGGTATCGAGGGCTTCACCGTCGGCCAGCGCCGCGGCATTCGGGTTCCTGGGCCTGCGCCGCGCTACGTGCTGCGCGTGCTGCCCGAGTCGCGCGAGGTGGTCGTCGGCGACGATGCCCAGCTGCTCGGCGCCGAACTCGAGGCGACCGGCGCGAGCTGGAGCGCGGTGCTCGATCCGGCGCCGATCCGGGCCGAGGTCCGGATTCGTTATCGGCACGAGCCTGCGCCCGCGACGGTCGTCCCGTCTGAGCGCGGGTTCTCGGTCCGCTTCGATGAGCCGCAGCGCGCCATCGCACCCGGCCAAGCGGTCGTCGTTTACCGCGGCGAGCAGGTGCTGGGCGGCGGTTTCATCGTTTAGCTCTGCGCACATCTGCGGGGCAAATATTCACATATCGCGCAAAACTTCAGCCCAGGCGGCGCAGTAATCTATTCATGCGGCAAAAATATGTTATTTGTACATAACAACACCGTCGATCGAGTGGGTCGGGTGGGGTATTGGCCAAGGTGTAAGCCCGCAGATGTTGTCCGTCCCCGCTCCGGCAATGCACTCCGAGATGACTATGCACCGCGAGGAGGAACGCTCCTCCCGCTGCTGCCCGCGCTGCGATAGCGATTCGATCGCGCGCTCACGGATACGAGGTTGGGTCGGCTACACCGCCAAACGCGTCCTAGGCCTGCGGCCCTACCGCTGCATGGACTGCTGGCACCGCTTCGTTTCGACCACCAGCCGGAGCGACTAAGCCAGCGGTCGAATGCTCGGGGCCGGCGTCTGCATGATGACGCGCTCGAGCAGCGCGAGCCCTTCGGTGGGATCGCGCCAGACCAGCCGGAAGGCGCGCCCGCGGCCGACCATCGCGCCCAAGCTGAAAGCAGGCGGCACGAAGCTCGCCTCATGTAGCTCGCTCAGCGCAGCGAGCGCCGAGAGCGTTTCGCACTTGCTGGTGGTGCCGCGCTCGATGCGCACGATGCGCGCCGCCTTCACCGGCAGCGGGGTCATCACCAACTCGTGCGCGACGGGAACACGCACCGGCACGGCGCCGAGCGCCTCCAGTTGATCGCCCATGCCGCCCAGCCGCACCGCGTACAAGCCTAGGTCGCTCGCGGCCAGCCGCGGTGGCAAGGCGTGGCTCGCGTGCACTGGTTCGAACTGAATGGCGCGCGGTACGCCCCACAACCGCGTTCCGTCGGTGACCGTGAGCTCATCCGTCAAGTAGCGATAGCCGCGCTCGACCGCTGCGAGCGCCAGGCTGCTCTTGCCCGAGCCCGAAGGCCCGACGAGCACCAGCGATTCATCGCAGCCGGGGATGACCACGCACGCGGCATGCAAGAGCGCGCGGTCGGCCTGCTGCCGGTGCAGCGCTTTGTAGAGCGCCGACTCGATCAACGGCACCACGTCAGCCGGCTGCTCCGCGACTGCGACCAGCTCACCGTCGAGTAAGATCGAGCACGCGCGATCGCCTTCGAGCGAGCCGACCTCGATGGTGACCCGCGTCGTCGCCGGAACGATCGGCACGCGGCAGCCCGCCCACAGCTCGCTTAGCGCAGCCATCGCGTCGGGCAAGAGGCAGTGCACGCGCGCTTCGATCTCGGAGATGAACAGCGACAACATCGCGGGCTCGCGGTGCGACATGCTCAGCTCCCCAGCTCGACGACACCGTGCTCGACCAAGGTCCCCACGAACGCTTGAACGTCTTGCTCGACACGCCCGAGCTCGACGCGCTCGCCGCGCTCGCTGCCCATGGTCTCGACGATCAGCGCGGCGATCTCGCTGCCCGTGCGCTCACCGTCGATCAGCAGCCAGACCGCCGCGCCGACCTGGTTGAGCATCAGCAAGCGATTGCCGGTCTCGTCGAACACGACCACCTCGCCGGTCTCGTCGACCTCGTGCGCCAGCTTGGCGCGGCGCACCAAGCGCGCGGCTAGGGAGAGGTCGGTCATCACGAGCTGGCTCCGCGTTCGCTTTGCATACCGAGCACTGTCGCGCGCAGCCGGCAGTCCCAGCAGGCCTGCTGCGCTTGCCGGGCTGAGTATTCACGGGACAGCGACTCGAGGTCCACAGAGAGCGGCGTTTCGTCGCGCAGCACGTCCTTGAGCCGCTGCTCGGGCAGGCGGCCCAGCGGGAAGCTCCGGCTGAAGATGCACGGGTACACGGTGCCGTCATACGAGACCGCGGCGCGCCCGGATGGGTCAGGCTCGCCTTCATCCGAGGTCTCGATCTGCTGGCGGTGGCCAGCGTTGGCGTTCGGTAGCAGCTGCTCCAGCTGCGCGTCCTTAGGCCGAATCGTCATCAGGCCGCGGCCCACGGAGCGCTGCACGTCCGCGCCGATCGAGTCCTCGCGCACGCCCGCAGCGCGCAGCGTGGCGATCGCACCGGGCAGGTGATCGCGGTTTGCATCCATCACGATCACGCTGGCGCGCACGACCAGCTGGTCGCGCACCGCGCGCTCGATCGCCGCCAGCGTGCGGCGGTGACTGCCCGGGGTACGCGTGATCGCGTCGTGCGTAGCTGGATCGTGGGAGTAGAACGAAAATGCAAAGCGCACGCCGAGCGCGGCGAGCTGCTCATAGGTGCGCCCGATCAGCGCCAGGCCGTTGGTGTAGACCTCCACCTGCCCGATCCCTAGCCCGAGCGCGTGGCGCGCGGCGGGCACGCACAGGTCGCTGACCAGTGGATCGCCGCCGGTCAGCTGCACGCGCGCAAAGCCGAGCTCGGCGGCGTCGTCGAGCGCGCTCATGACGACCGACTCACTCAGCGCCTCGGTGCGCTCCGGGCTCGACTCGGCGTAGCAATGCGTGCAGCGCTCGTTGCAGCGCGCCGTCAGCTCGAGGAACAGCTGCCCGTAGCCGTCGCCGCGCAACAACGCGGCGCGGGTGAGCGGCCGAGGCCCGTGCTTGATCAAGGCGTCGCGTAGCGCGGCGAGCGTGCCGGTCGACTCGAAGCGACTAAGCGTGTCGAGCGCATGACACGGCTCACGCGTTCCGCTCGAGACCGCGTCGGCCGCGGCGCCTTCCAGCTCGATCGATGCGCCACGCAGCACATCGTGCACGCTGACTTGCGCGCCCTTGCGCGCGACGAGAAACGCAGGCGGTACGAGCAGCACCGAGCCACTTTCCTTCGCGGGGATGCTCGGGGCTTGGCTCACCAGCGTTGCTCAGCCGCGCGGGCGGCAGTTGGCGGGGCCGCATGGGCCGCCGTTTGGATTGCAACCGCTCGGACCGCACGGCCCGCCGCCGGGCCGGCACGATGCAGGCGCGCACGATGCGAGCTGCGCGTGCGCAGGCTTGACGATGACGGTGCTCACCACGAGCGGCGCAGCATATACGAGCGTGGTCAGCAGCTTGCGGCGCGCACGATCGACATCGCGATCCGCTTCCGCATCGCGATCGCGCTGGGCTTGTGCCGCATCCGCCGCGTTAGCCTTCGCGCGTTCGCCTTTAACGTCCTGACCCAAAACGCTGCCCTCGTAACAATCAGACTCCTAGAGTAGCTCAGCTAGCGCGGCCTACCCAAAAGGACTAACCGAGCACATTGCCAGCTTGAGCGCACATGACTATGAGCTGCCCGAGGTTCGACCCGTGAGTAAGCCGATCGATGGACGTGCTCGCGACATCACCCACGGGGGCGATGCCGTGATCGAGACCGAGCGCGGCATCGTCATGGCCCGCGGCGCGCTACCGGGGGAGCGCGTTCGCGTCGAGGTCACAGGGAAGGCCCAAGGCACCCTGCACGGGCGTATCCGCGAGCTGCTCGAGCCTCATCCGCAGCGCGAAATACCCCGCTGCGGGTTGGTCGAAGCCTGCGGCGGCTGCCCGCTGATGGCGCTCGCCCCCGAGGCCCAGCTGACTTGGAAGGCCGGCCATATCGGACGCGCCTTGGCCGGCTCCATGGATCCGCTGCCGGTGATCGATGTGGTCGCAAGCCCACTCGCCTACGGCTATCGGACCCGCGCCCGGCTGTCGTTCTGCCAGACCAAGAAGCGGCTCCTGCTCGGCTACCACGCCGCGAGCAGCCGCGAGCTGGTCGACGTGAACGCCTGCGCCGTGCTCGCACCTCAGCTCGACGAGGCCATCGCGCTCGTGCGCAAACACATGGCTGGCCTTTCGGGGCGCGGCGAAGTCAGCCTTGCGCTCGGCGCAGGCGAGCGTGCGGTCGTCCGCATCGCGTGCGATGCGCTGCAGCCGCCCGAGGTGTACCGCGCGCTCGAGGCGCTCGCGGCGGAGCCTGCGCTCGCCGGCGCGAGCCTCACCGTGGAGCAGGGCGCGCCGGTCACCCATGGCGACGTTCGGCAGCAAGCGCTCGATCGCGAAGGCAGGGTGGTCTGGGGCCCCGCTTTTGGTTTCGCGCAGGCCAACGATCGGCTCAACCTGGCGCTGGTCGATCACGTGCTCGAGCTGGCCGATGCCACTGACCAACGCGTGCTCGAGCTTTACGCAGGGCACGGCAACTTCACGCTCGGGCTGGCCGCGGTGGCCAAGGAGGTCGTGGCGGTCGAAAGCGATCGTGCCGCCGCCGAGACGTGCCGGGAGAACGCACGCGAACACGGCCTGAGCAACGTCCGGGTGCGCGCCGAGGACGCGGTGAAAGTGGCTACGGAGCGTGCAGCGTTCGACGTCGTCGTGCTCGACCCGCCGCGCGCGGGCGCCAAAGGCGCGCTCGCCGGGATCGTCGCGACGAAGCCCAAGCGGATCGTCTACGTGTCGTGCGACCCGGGCACGCTACGCCGCGATCTCGGGCTGCTCCGCGGGCTCGGCTATGCACCCACCGGCGCACGCGGCTTCGACATGTTTCCGCATACGCCGCATGTGGAGACCGTGGTGAAGCTCGAACGAGTGCTTTGAAAACCCGGCGTTTAATGTGACAAGCCGGCGCATTCGCTATGCGTTGCCCGTTCTGCGGCGGTCTCGATAACAAGGTGATCGACTCGCGCCTGTCGCAAGGCGACGAAGTGATCCGCCGTCGTCGCGAATGCGAAGGCTGCGATCGGCGCTTCACCACCTACGAGCGGCTCGAGCTGGTGCTGCCGATGGTCGTTAAGAAAGACGGCCGCCGCGAGCCGTTCGACCGGCTCAAGGTGGTCGCCGGGCTGCGCCGCGCCTGCGAGAAGCGGCCGGTATCGACCGAAGCGATCGATCAGCTGGTCGATCGCATCGAGCGCGGCCTGGTCGAGCCGGGCGAAAAGGAAGTGCAGTCGACCTCGATCGGCGAGCAGGTCATGGAAGGCCTGCGCGAGCTGGATCAGGTCGCGTACGTGCGCTTTGCGAGCGTGTACCGCAGCTTCCGCGACATCCACGAGTTCATGGCCGAGCTGTCGCATCTGCTGCAGCAGGGCAAGGCCGAGAAGTGAAGCAAAGCCGCGACGCAGTCGGCGGCGTGAAGATAACGCTCAAGGCGGCGATCACGCTGGATGGGCGGATCGCGACGCAGAGCGGGGACTCGAAGTGGATCACCTCGAAGGCCGCTCGCACGCTCGCGCACCGCATGCGCGCCGAGCACGACGCGGTGCTGGTCGGCATCGGCACCGTGCTCGCGGACGATCCAGAGCTCACCGTGCGGCTGGTAAAAATTCCGAAGACACGCGAGCAACCGCTGCGTGTGGTGCTCGACTCGAAGCTGCGCACGCCGCTGAGCAGCAAGGTCGCGCAGACCGACGAGCGCACGCGCACGTTGATCGTCCACGGACCGTCTGCGAGCGCGGCCAAGCGGCGGCGGCTTTCAGAGCTGGGCATCGACCTCGCGGAGGTCCCGGAGGTCGGCAAAGGCGAGCTCGATCTGCACGCGGTCTCGGCCGTGCTCGGTATCTACGGCGTGCGCTCGCTGTTGGTCGAAGGCGGCAGCGTCACCCACGGCGCGTGGCTGCGCAGCGGCTTGGTGAAGCGCGTGGCGCTGTTCATCGCGCCCAAGCTGCTCGCCGACAGCTTCGGCAAGCCACTGGCCAGCGGCCCCGCTCGCCGGACGATCAGCGAAGCGCTGGCGCTTAAAAACGTGCGTTACCGCAAGGTCGGCCCGGACTTGCTGGTGACCGGCCTGCTTAAAGCTCGGTCCAAGCCTGCTTAATTGCGGTGTACGGCCCGCTGGACCTTCGGGGCGCGCAAGGCTAATGCTGTGCCAAGCCGCTAGACTAATCCACACGCCGCCGACTTCGTCGCGGCTTGGCTGGCAGGTACTTTGAGGAGCAGAACATGACGCAAGGCGATCCTATCGAGCGCGTGCATCGCGCCATCGAGGACATTGCAGCCGGCAAGATGGTGATCCTCGTGGACGACGAGCACCGTGAGAACGAGGGCGACCTCGTCATGGCGGCCGACAAGATCACGGGCGAAGCCGTGAACTTCATGGCGCGCTACGGCCGCGGCCTGATCTGCTTGGCGATGGAGCCGGAACGGATCGACCACCTCGAGCTGCCGCTGATGGTCGACCAGAACCGGACCAAGCGCTCGACCGCGTTCACGGTCTCGATCGAAGCCCGCGAAGGCGTCTCGACCGGCATCAGCGCCCAAGACCGCGCGCACACGATCAAGGTCGCGGTCGCGAAGGAATCGACGGCGAGCGACATCGTGAGCCCGGGCCACGTCTTCCCGCTGCGCGCCGTCACCGGCGGCGTGTTGCAACGCACCGGGCACACCGAAGGCTCGGTCGATCTCGCGCGGCTCGCCGGCTGTTCGCCGGCCGGCGTGATCTGCGAGGTCATGAACGACGACGGCACGATGGCGCGCATGCCGGACCTCCAGGTGTTCGCGCAGACGCACGGGCTGCGCATTCTTTCGATAGCCGACTTGATCCAGTACAGGTTGCAGATCGAGCACCTGGTGCGCCGCGTGTCGTCCGGATCGATCGTGCTGCCGCCCAAGCAGCTCACTTGGAAGGCGCACGTCTACGAGACCGCCGGCGAGGCCGGGCACAACGAGATGCTCGCGCTCACGCTGGGCGAGATCGACGACAAGCCGACGCTGGTGCGCGTGCAGGTCGGCAGCGTGCTGGGCGATGTATTCGGCGCGCGCTTCGGCACGCGCGGCGTTGCCGCCGAGTCGCTCTGGCGGATCGAGCAAGAAGGCAAGGGCGTGATCCTGTACATCCCGCCGCGCAACAACATGCTGAACGATCTGCAGTACCACCTCGGCCAGCTGTCACCGTTGCCGCGCGCCGATAGCGAAGCGGCGCTGCGCGAGATCGGCTTGGGCGCGCAGGTGCTGCGCGACCTCGGCGTGCGCAAGATGCGCCTGCTCACCAACCAGCCGCGGCACGTGGTCGCGGTCGGCGCCTACGAGCTCGAGGTCGTCGAGCAAGTTCCGCTTCGACCTGAACGGCCGAGCATAGCGCCGGCGAAGCCAACCGGGCAGACTGGCACCAACTAGCTCTCTGGATTCGCTCCATGACAATCAAAGTGATCGAAGGTCAAACGGTGGCGCCGTCGGGCGCGCGCTTCGCAATCGTGGCGGCGCGATTCAATGAATTGATCGTCGATCGCTTGGTTGACGGCGCGACGAACGAGCTGAAGCGGCGCGGTGTTCCGGAAGACGCGATCGTGATCGTGCGTACGCCGGGCGCGTTCGAGATCCCGGTGGCGTCGCAGCGCCTCGCGGCGAGCGGCAAGGTCGACGCGGTGCTCGCGCTCGGCGCGGTCATTCGCGGCTCGACGCCGCACTTCGACTACGTCTGCGGTGAAGCGGCCTCGGGCTGCGGACGCGCGGCGAGCGCGACCGGCGTGCCGGTGATCTTCGGCGTGCTGACGACCGATACGATCGAGCAAGCGATCGAGCGCGCCGGCACCAAAGCGGGTAATAAGGGCGCTGACGCGGCTGCGGCAGCGATCGAAATGGTCAGCCTCGGTCGGGCGCTGACCGAGCACGGCTACTAATCGCCATGGGAACGCGACGTAAGGCACGCGAAGCCGCGCTCCAGGTGCTCTACCAAATAGACACCGCGGGCGTGCCGGCGAGCGAGGTCGAGCAATCGATCAGCTCGTTCTTCGAGCTGTACGCAGAGGCCGAGGATGACGCGGCGCGCGCGTTCGCCGAGAAGCTCGTACGCGGATGCGCGGCGCAGCTCGAGGCGATCGACGCCAAGATCCGTGAGGTCAGCCGGCACTGGCGCATCGAGCGCATGGCGCGCGTCGACCGCAACGTGATGCGGCTCGCCGTGCACGAGCTGATGGCGCTGCCCGACGTGCCGCGGCGCGTGACGCTCAACGAAGCCGTCGAGCTGGCCAAGCGTTACGGCGACGAGAATAGCGCGTCGTTCGTCAACGGCGTGCTCGATCGGATCGCCAGCGAGCTCGGCAAAGACTAGGACCACGCCATGCACTTGCGCTTCGCGCCGCCCACGACCGAGCAGCTCGATCGCCTGCGCTGCGAAGCGCTGGCGCTGCCAGTGCTCTCGGACGAGCGACCGTTGCGCGGCGCGCTCGGCATCGTCGACTGGCGGCTGTGCGGGCTGGTCTCGCGCTTGGTGATCCGCGGCGCGGTCAGCACCTCGGCGCTGCAGACTACGCTCGTGCCGGGGCGGCCGAAGCTGGTCGTCGATAAGGTGTTCCTGTTCGGCGCCGGGCCGAGCGCGGAGCTCGACGAGGCCAAGCAGCGGGCGCTGGTCGAGCACATGCTCGACACGGCGATCAAAGCCGGCGTGCGCACCACGGCGCTGGTACTGCCGGGGCGCGGCACCGATCTGGTGTCGCCGGCCGCGGCGATGGAGATCTTGGTCTCGGTGTCGCGCGCGCGCGGCGAGGTCGACGAGCTGATCGTGCTGGAGCCCGCGGAAGCGCAAAAGAGCATGGAGCCGGTGCTCGAACGCGAGCGCCGGCGAGCGGCGGCCGAGCGGGAATGAACGGGGCCGCATGCGCTGGCAGATCTACATCGATCGCGGCGGCACCTTCACCGATGCGCTCGGCATCGATCCGGACAGCGGCACGGTGCGCGTGGCCAAGGTGCTGTCGAGCGACCGCGCGCCAATCGAAGCCATCCGCGCGCTGATCGGGCTCGCTGACAACCAAGCGGTACCGCCGTGCGACGTGTGCATGGTGCCGATGGCGCTCGCCATCACCGAAGGCTTCGGCGACCTGCTGCGGATCGGCGATCAAACGCGGCCGGATTTGTTTGCGCTCGACATCGAGCGCGCCGAGCCGCTGTACGCGCGCGTCTGCGAGCTCGCCGCGCGCGGCGCACCCGACGGCAGCGTGCTCGAAGCACCCGACGACGCCGAGCTGCAGACTGCCATGCGCGAGCTGCGGACAGCGGGTATCGAGAGTGTCGCGGTGAGCACGCTGCACGCGCATAGCAACGGTGCGCTCGAGGTATGCATCGGTAGCGCCGCAAAGGCAGCCGGCATCGCCCACGTCTCGCTCTCGCACCAGGTCGCGGGCGAGATCGGCCTGCTCGCGCGTACCGAGACCACGGTGGTCGACGCCTACGTCACGCCGCTCGTACGGCGCTACGCCGCGCAGCTGGCAGCCGAGCTGCCGGGCAGCGACGTTCGGCTGATGCAATCGAGCGGCACGCTGTGCGCGGCCGATGCGCTGCGCGGGCGCGACGCGGTGCTCTCAGGTCCCGCAGGCGGCGCCGTCGCGGTCGCGCGCATCGCCGACGAGCTCCGGCTGGGCAAGGCGATAGGCTTCGACATGGGCGGCACCTCGACCGACGTGATGCGCTACGCGGGCGAGCTCGAGCGCGTGTACGAGACGCGCGTGCGCTCCGGCGGCGGCTCGGTGCGCGTGCGCGCGCCGGCGGTCGATATCCACACCGTCGCGGCCGGCGGCGGCTCGGTGTGTCGGATCGAGCAAGGGCGGATGACGGTGGGCCCGGACAGCGCCGGCGCGGAGCCCGGACCGCTCTGCTACGGACACGCCGGCACAGCCGGTCTGTTGGCGCTCACCGACGTGAACCTGGCGCTCGGGCGGATCGTTCCCGATCGCTTTCCTTTGCCGCTCGACGCGAGCGTGGTCTGGCGGGCGTTATCAACGATGCGCGCCCAGCTCGGCGGCGAGCTCGACGAGCCACGGGTCGCTGCAGGCTTCTTCGAGATCGCGATCGAGCACATGGCGGAGGCGATCCGGCGGGTCTCGATCGGACGCGGCCATGACGTGCGCGATCACGCGCTGGTCGCGTTTGGCGGCGCGAGCGGGCAACACGCCTGCGCGCTCGCGCGGCGGCTGGGCATGCACAAGGTCGTGCTGCATCCGTACGCGGGCGTGCTGTCGGCGTGGGGCATGGGCGGTGCAGCCGAGTCGCGCCACAGCGAGCGGGACGCCGCCGCGGCGCCGCTCCAAGCGCTCGATGGCGAGCCGCTGCGTGGCGTGCTCGCGGAGCTCGAGCGCGAGCACATCGCGGCGTGGCAAGCGCGCGGACACGACGCTGCGGAGCTGACGTTCACGCGGCGCGCCGATCTGCGGTATCGCGGCACCGAGACCGCGCTCACCCTGAAGGTCGCAGGCAGCACCGAGCTGCGCGCGAGCTTCGAGCAGCGCCATTTGGCGGCCTTTGGCTATACACGGCCGGCCCATCCGATCGAGGTCGCCGTGCTGCGCGTAGAGAGCACGCTCACCGCGCCCGTCGCTCCGCCCGTGCCTGCGCTTGTGCCTGCACGGCGCGGGAACCGCCC
>Ga0193752_1002377_pt1 | contig 14213 bp, 10 predicted proteins | sample H1c1metaG_FD_144924 | JGI IMG/M metagenome (GOLD analysis project Ga0193752, IMG submission 144924) | Soil microbial communities from a riparian zone of the East river system, Colorado, United States - H1c1 | ecosystem: Environmental > Terrestrial > Soil > Riparian zone | place: USA: East River... | reverse complement strand
TCGGTTCCGAAATACTTACGTGACATCGAACTTCTCTCCCAGGGAAACCGCAGCCGCGACGCGCACGGCATCGACGGTGGCGGCGACGTCGTGCGCGCGCACGATACGCGCTCCATTAAGAACCGCAATGGCGGCCAATGCGACGCTGCCCGCAATTCGATGCTCGACTGCCCGGCCCGTGAGTTGCGCCAGCATCGACTTGCGCGACAGTCCTACGGCGAGCGGCACGCCCAGCTTCTGAAACGCGTCCAGATGTTTGAGCAACGCGAGATTGTGAGGCGGCCGTTTGCCGAAGCCGAATCCCGGATCGACCGCCAGGCGCGCGAGTTCGATGCCTGCGCCGTGGCAGGCAGCAATGCGCTGCGCGAGGAAAGCCGCGACCTCCGCGACCACGTCGTCGTAATGCGGCGACTCCTGCATCGTGCGCGGTTCGCCGCGCATGTGCATGAGGCAGACGCCGGCCCGGGTTTCGGCCGCCGCGCTCAGCGCATCGGGTTCGGCGAGCGCACGCACGTCGTTGATGATGTCGGCGCCCGCCGCGCAGGCCGCCCGCATGACGGCGGGCTTGCTGGTGTCGATGGAAATGAACACCGCGGATTCGCGCCGCAGCGACTCGATGACCGGAATGACACGCGCCAGTTCTTCGTCGAGCCCGGCGGGCGCCGCGCCGGGACGGGTGGATTCGCCACCGATGTCGACGATGGCCGCGCCCTCCCCGATCATCACGCGCGCATGCGCCAGCGCGGCATCGCGCGCGTAGAAACGGCCGCCGTCAGAAAAGGAATCGGGGGTGACGTTGAGGACGCCCATGACGACGGGCGCATCGAGATCGAGGATCCGATCCCGGCAGAGCCAGCCGGCGGTGCTCATGGCGAACGACCGCCGGCCTGCAAACTAACTACTCTTAATGCTGACCAGCCGGGGAACCGATCTTGGAACCGCCGTCCGCCTCGCCCTCGGGGCGCTTCGGCGGCGGGCTGCCGACGGAGTCGTCCCAGTCCGCGGGCGGCTTGGGCTCCTTGCCGTTCATGATGTCCTTGATCTGGTTCTCGTCGATCGTTTCGTACTTCACGAGCGCGTCGGCCATGATGTGCAGCTTCTCGAGATTGGATTCGAGAATCTCCTTGGCGCGTTTGTAGTTCAGGTCGATGACGCGGCGAATCTCTTCGTCGATCGCGTGCGCGGTGTCATCCGAAACCTGCTTGTGCTGCGTGACCTGGCGGCCGAGGAACACCTCGCCGTCTTCTTCCGAATACGTGAGCGGTCCGAGTTTGTCGGACAGGCCCCACTTCGTGACCATGCTGCGCGCGAGATCGGTGGCGCGCTCGATGTCGTTCGACGCGCCCGTGGTGACGCCGTCGACACCGAAGATCAGTTCCTCGGCGACCCGGCCCCCGAACAACGAGGCGATGCGGCTCTCGAGCTGTCGCTTGCTGGTGCTATAGCGATCACCCTCCGGCAGGTACCAGGTGAGACCCAGCGCGCGTCCGCGCGGAATGATCGTCACCTTGTAGACCGGATCGTGCTCGGGCACCGCATAACCCACGATGGCGTGACCCGCCTCGTGATACGCGGTCATCTTCTTTTCCTGGTCGGACATGACCATGGAACGCCGTTCGGCGCCCATGTAGATCTTGTCCTTCGCGCGTTCGAATTCGTCCATGCCGACGATGCGCTTGTTGGCCCGGGCGGCGAACAACGCCGCTTCGTTGACGAGATTGGCGAGGTCGGCGCCGGAGAATCCTGGCGTGCCGCGCGCGATGTAGCCGGGTTTCACGTCTTCGCCGAGCGGCACCTTGCGCATGTGGACCCGCAGGATCTGCTCGCGGCCGCGGACGTCGGGCAGCGGCACGACCACCTGGCGGTCGAAACGACCCGGGCGCAACAAGGCCGGATCGAGAACGTCGGGACGGTTGGTCGCGGCGATGACGATGATGCCCTCGTTACCCTCGAAGCCGTCCATTTCGACCAGCAACTGGTTCAGGGTCTGCTCACGCTCGTCGTGTCCACCGCCCATGCCGGCGCCGCGATGGCGGCCGACCGCATCGATTTCATCGATGAAGATGATGCAGGGTGCGTGTTTCTTCGCCTGTTCGAACATGTCGCGGACGCGCGAGGCGCCTACGCCGACGAACATCTCGACGAAGTCGGAACCGGAAATCGTGAAGAACGGGACCTTGGCTTCGCCCGCGATGGCGCGTGCCAGCAGCGTCTTGCCGGTACCCGGCGAGCCCACCATGAGCACGCCCTTCGGGATCTTGCCGCCTAACTTCTGGAACTTGGACGGGTCCTTGAGGAAGTCGACGATCTCGCCCACTTCCTGCTTGGCCTCGTCGACGCCCGCGACATCCGCGAACGTGACATTGACCTGGTCTTCGCCCAGCAGCCGTGCACGGCTCTTGCCGAAGGACATGGCGCCACGGCCACCGGCCGAGCCCTGCATCTGGCGCAGCATGTAGACGAATACCAGGATGAGCAGCAGCGCCGGCGCCAGCTGCAGCAGCAATTGCATGAGGAAGTTGGGTTGCTTCGGCGGCTCACCGCCGAAATCGACGTTCGCTTTCACCAGCGCGGTGATGAGCGCGGTGTTCTCAGTCTCGGGGTTGTAAGCCTTGAAGCGGGTATTGTCCTTGCGGACTCCGAGCACTTCGTCGCCGCGCAGAACCACCGATTCGATCCGGTTGTTGCGCAGGTCTTCGAGCACGGTCGAATACTTGACCTGCGACGGTTCCGTACCGGTGGGCACGTAGCGGCTGAACACCACCACCATGACCATCACGATTACGACCCATAACAGGATATTTTTCGTCAGATCGTTCAAAGGTTTACCCCTAGCTCGGGAAGCGACCCGTCATGCAGGATTGCGGCCACGCTACACCATCCTAAAACCACTCGCCAGCAGCCAAAGCTCAGAACTGCGGACCCGGGATGTATCGGGTTTGGCGGACCGTACTTTGATGAATGTTTGGCGCACGGGCGCCCAGGCCCGTTTTGATGGGCCCGGAGTCATTTGGTTTCAATGGCGGCCCCTGAAATGCCTGCTGGCCGCACGCCCCGTCGCCAGCTTTTCCGCCTGCAACGCCATCGGCAATCCTTACAATGCGGCCCATGGAACTCTCAGAACGGCAGCGCAAGCATTTACGGGGTTTGGGGCACGCATTGAATCCGGTGCTGCTCGTCGGAAACGCAGGGGTCAGCCCGGCGGTCATCGCCGAAGCCACTCGTGCGCTGAACGATCACGAGCTCATCAAGGTCAAGTTCCGTGGCGCGGAGCGTGCTGCCCGGGACTTGGGTCTCACCGAACTGGCGACTGCGACACAGAGCGTCCTGCTGCAGCGGATCGGCCATACCGCCCTCTACTACAAACGCCGAATTGACCGACCCGGAATTGTGATCCCGGACGCATAAAGAGACGTTCCCGCTGGCCGATCCCCTATCACAGGGGCGAGGATCGCCCGACGGGAGTAATTGCCGAACTTCCAGTGGTAAGCAACTGGAATAAGTCGTATATCAGTCAAACATGGCGGCTCAACCTACACGTTCGTTTGGGCGCGAAGCCGTGGCGGTCTATCTAGCCGCCGCGCTGATCGTGCTCGGAACCTGGGCCGCGTCCCACTACCTCATCCTGCGCAAGTTCGAGAACATCGAACAGAACGAGGTTTCGCGCAGCATCGAGGTGATGCGCAAGGCGCTGGTCACCAAGAACACCGAGATCGAAACGGTCTCGCGCGACTTCGCGCGCTGGGACGACATGTATTCGTACGTCTCCACGCTGGATCCCGGATTCGAGCGCCAGAATTTCTCGGAGGCCGGCCTCGATGAGATGAATGTCGACCTCGTCTGGCTGCTCGATCCGAAGGAAAAGCTGCTGTCTTCCTTCGAGAACGACACCGACGACGCCCGTTATCGCCATCCGGCCAGTCCCGCGATCGTCGCTGAAATTGAACGCCTGACCCCCATCGTGCGCACTGTCCTCGATCAGGAAGGCACGCTGCGCCTGGTGCAGATCAACGGCGTGCCCCACGTCATCGCCGCGCACACCGTCCTGCGCAGCGATCGCAGCGGGCCCGCCGGCGGTACGCTGGTGTTCGCGCGCCGCATCGGCGCCCCCGAGATCGCCAGCATCGGCGCGGACACGCAGCTCAACGTCCACTTTGCGTTGCTCGACGATCGCTCCGTCGTCGCCGAAAAACCCGATCTGCTGGTCGCCTCCGATGGCCGGCGAATCATCCGGCGCTCCGATTCCGTCATCGAAGGCCAGTTGCGCCTCGACACCATCGGCAACCACCCCATCGCCGTGATCTACACGACGCTGCCGCGGTCGGTGATGTCGAGCGGTCTGCAGGGCGTGCGGTACCTGGTGGGATGGGTCGCGCTGCTCATCAGTATCGTCGTGGCCGCCTGGCACGCCTACAGCGGCCGCCTCAAACGCACCTCGCAGCTCGCGGCCACCAATGAAACGCGCTACCGCGCGATCTTCGATCGTGCCGCGTCCGGCATCCTGCTGTTCGATCCGTCCTCGCGACGGGTGCTCGACGCGAATCCGCAGGCGCAACGCCTGGTGGGGGCGTCGCTCGACGAACTGCGCCGTCGCGATCTCGCCACGATATTCGACACTCCCGTCTCGCTCGCGCCGGGCAGCGACCGCGACGAACCGGGCGAAAGCCGCGCGGCGCAGGTGATCCGCGGCGACGACGAACGCCGTGACGTGGAATTCTCGATCGCGGATCTCGAGCCCGGCACCGGCCGGGTGCATGCGATGCTGCTGCAGGACATTTCGCATCGCCGCGAAGCCGAGCGCCGCGCGCAGGAACACCAGCTTTCGCTGCAGCACCTGGCCACGCACGACGCGTTGACCGGCCTGCCGAACCGCACCTATCTGAACGAAGAGCTGCCGCGCCTCATCGATGAGGCCGCGCGCCGTGGCGATTCGCTGTCGATCCTCTACATCGACTGCGACAACTTCAAGAACATCAACGATTCGCGCGGCCATTCGATCGGCGACGACTATCTACGCAGCGTCGCGCGCCGCCTGCGCGATTCCATCGCCAGCCCCGATCTGGTCGTGCGCATGGGCGGCGACGAATTCCTGGTGGTGACGCGCCACTACGGCCTCGAACCGGACTGCGCCGCGATCGCCGAGCGCGTCGCCGCTGCGTTGAAGAAGCCGGTGCGACTCGGCGAAGCCACCTACTCCGCCACGACCAGCATTGGTCTTTCCGTCTATCCGCGCGACGCCACGACCATGAGCGAGCTGCTGCGTTCGGCCGACATCGCGCTGTACGAAGCGAAAGCGCGCGGCCGCGACAACGTGCAGATGTTCGATGCGGCCATGAACAAGCGCGTGCATACGCGCCTGGCGCTCGAGCAGGATCTGCGCAGCGCCGTGAACCGCGACGCCATCGAGATTCACCTGCAACCGATCGTCGATATCCGCAGCGGCCGCCTGGTGTCGTTCGAAGCCGTGGCGCGCTGGAACGATCCGCGCCATGGCTCGGTGCCGCCGCTGGCCTTCATCGAGGTCGCCGAAGCCTCGGATCTCATCGTCGAACTCGGCGAGTGTGTGTTCCGCAACGTCGCCCGGCAGATCGCCGCCTGGCAACGCGCCGGCCTCAAACCCGTACCGGTGGCCGTGAACGTCTCCGCCAAACAGCTCAAGCGCTCCAACCTGCCCGAACGCCTGGTGGCGATCGCGCACGAATTCGATATCGCCCCGCACCAGATGGAAGTCGAGCTCACCGAGAGCGTCGCGATGCAGGATTCCGAGCAGCACGTGACCAAACTGCATGCGCTGCGCGATCTGGGCGTGCGCGTGTCGGTGGACGACTTCGGCACCGGCTATTCGAGCCTCGCCTATCTGCGCAACCTGCCGATCGACTATCTCAAGATCGACCGCACCTTCGTGCGCGACATGAACGTGGATCGCAACGATGCCGCCATCGTGCGCGCCATCATCAGCATGGCGCAGAGCCTGCACCTGGGCACCGTCGCCGAAGGCATCGAGACGCGCGAACACGCGTCGCAGTTGCTGGCGCTCGGCTGCTCGACCGGCCAGGGTTATTTCTTCGCGAAACCGATGCCGTCGAGCGAGACCAACGAACTGCTGCGCACGATGCGCGCCGGCACGCCGTTGAGCGCGAACCCGACGCTGGAGATCGTGCGGGTTTCCTAGTTGCCGGTCTTGCCCGGCACCCAGAAGTTCTTCCAACCGAGTCCCGCCGCCTTGATGGCCTGGAGACGGGCTTTCAGCCGCGGCTCGTCGATACTCGTGGCGCCGCCCGAACTGAATGCGACTTTCGCTCCAGCCGCCTTCGCGCTCTTCAGGAGTTCGACATCCGGCGCCTTGTCCTTGTCGACCACGACGACGATCGTGCCGGGAATCCGCAGCAGGGTTCCGGGGGCATACTCGCTGCCCGGCATCACACCATGCCGGCGGGCGTCGCTCCAGAAGGCTTCTGCATCGCTCGCCGGCGGCGCGAGACCCAGGTCGATCAACGGGATGTTGTCGTTCGACGCCTGCGTGATCAGCTCATCGAGCTCGCGATCGGCGAGCGGCACCAGTCCGGCCGGCGGCTGTGCGTCATTCGGCAGGATCTTCACCTTCATGTTCTTGTACTTCACCACGCTGCCCGGATCGTGCGCCTGCAGCGCGAACGTGCCCGAGCCCAGCGACCTGCCTTTCTTGTCCGGCGGCCGGAAGGCATCGACGGGCTCGGCGTATTCGCAGATCAGCTTGTCATTGATGAAGGTCTGGATGGTCTTGCCCACGACCCGGATGCGGTAGCTGAACCATTCGTTGTCCGCGACCGGCGCTTGCCAGTTGTTGCGCACGGCATAGATGCTGCCGGTCATCTTGTGTTCGATGTAGCCGTTCATCTTTTCCGCGGGCGGATTGGAATTGATGACCTGAATTTCGTAGCCGGCTTCCGGCCATCCCGGCCCCTGCCACTTGGTATGCACGTAGATTCCGCTGTTGGCACCGGGTGACGTCATCACGTCGGCGTAGAACTCGAAGTTCCTGAACTCGTGTTTGCCGACCTTGCCGACATAGAACAGGTGGGCGCGTTCGCCGTGCGAGACGAAGACGCCGTCTTCGAGGACCCAGGCTTCCGGGCGCTCAGCCGCCTTCCAGCCCACCATGGTCTTGCCGTCCTGCAGCGCGATCCAGTCCTGCGCCAGCACCGGCGGTGCGGCGGCCATTGTCAACGCGACACCCAACAACGCGAAACGCTTCATACCCCTACCCCTCCTGCTGAAGCTAACTAGACGTACCTGACTTCCATCACTTCGTAACTGTGTTTGCCGCCCGGGGCGATCACGTCGACGACATCGCCCACGCTCTTGCCGACGATCGCGCGCGCGATCGGCGAGGTGATCGAAATGCGGCCGGTCTTGATGTTGGCTTCGTCTTCGCCAACGATCTGGTAGGAAATGCGTTTGCCGTCATCCTGGTCTTCGAGGTCGACGGTGGCGCCGAAGATGACCTTGCCGGTGTTGGTGAGAGAGGCCGTATCGATGACCTCGGCGGTCGAGAGCTTGGCTTCGATCTCGCCGATGCGGCCCTCGATGAAGCCCTGCTGCTCGCGCGCCGCGTGGTACTCGGCGTTTTCCGAGAGGTCCCCGTGACTACGCGCCTCCGCGATCGCCTTGATGACGCGCGGGCGATCCTCGCCCTTCAGGCGTTTGAGCTCGATGCGCAGCGCTTCGGCGCCACGCAGCGTCATGGGAGTGCGTTTCATGACCGCGCCTCTTTGTGCAGGTCCTGGAGTTTGTTCACTTCGACCGAATCGAGATGGTCCAGAGCTTCGCAGGTTGCGAGCGCCCCGGCGAGCGTCGTGTAGTAAGTGATGCGTTTGTGCACTGCCTCACGGCGGATCGAGTTCGACTCTTTGATCGCCGTCTTGCCTTCCGTAGTGTTGACGATCATCACGAACTCGTCGTTCTTGATCATGTCGACGATGTGCGGCCGGCCCTCGCGCACCTTGTTAGCGCGTTTGCAGGCGTAGCCTGCGTCGGTGATCGCCTTGGCCGTGCCGTCGGTGGCGGCCAGCTCGAAACCATGTTCGATGAGCTTCCGGGCCAGGGTCACAGCGCCCGGCTTGTCGCGTTCCCGCACGCTGATCAAGACCAGGCCGGAACGCGGCAGTGTGACCCCGGAGCCGGACTGGGCCTTGGCATAGGCTTCGCCGAAGGTCCGGCCGGTGCCCATGACCTCGCCCGTGCTCTTCATTTCCGGGCCCAGGATCGGATCGGCTTCGGGGAACTTCGTGAACGGGAATACCGCTTCCTTCACGGAGAAATAGGGCGGCACGATCTCGACCGCATTGTCCATGGACTTGAGCTTGCGGCCCGTCATCACGCGCGCGCCGCCTTCGACACGAATGGTGCCGTGCGCGAAGCGCGCGGGTTCACCTCGAGGACGTAGATGATCCCGTTCTGGATGGCGAATTGGATGTTCATCAGGCCGATGACCGACAGCGCCTTGGCGAGCTTGCGGGTCTGATCGCGCAATTCGGCCTGGATCTCGGGCGAGAGACTGTTGGGCGGCAGCGAGCAACCCGAGTCGCCCGAATGGACGCCGGCCTGCTCCACGTGTTCCATGATGCCGCCGATCAGCACGTCTTCCCCGTCGCAGCAGGCGTCCACGTCCACTTCGATCGCCACGTCGAGGAATCGGTCGAGCAGCACGGGGCTGTCGTTCGACACCTTCACGGCGGTCGTCATGTAGGTGCGCAGATCCTCCTCGTTGAAGACGACTTCCATGGCGCGGCCACCGAGCACGTAGGACGGCCGAACTACCAGCGGGAAACCCACCGTGCGCGCCAGCGCGACGGCCTGGTCTTCGGTGCGCGCAGTGGCGTTGGCAGGCTGCTTGAGCCCGAGATTCTTGACCAGCACCTGGAAGCGTTCGCGGTCCTCCGCCATGTCGATCGAATCGGGCGACGTGCCGATGATGGGAGCGCCGGCGGCTTCGAGCGCGCGCGACAGCTTGAGCGGCGTCTGGCCACCGTACTGCACGATCACGCCTTCCGGCTTTTCCTTGGCGATGACCTCGAGCACGTCCTCGAGCGTCAAAGGCTCGAAGTACAGGCGATCGGAGGTGTCGTAATCGGTCGAGACGGTCTCCGGATTGCAATTGACCATGATGGTTTCGAAACCATCCTCGCGCAGCTGCAACGCCGCGTGTACGCAGCAGTAGTCGAATTCGATGCCCTGCCCGATGCGATTGGGCCCGCCACCCAGGATCATGATCTTGCGCTTGTTGGTGGGCTGCGCCTCGCACTCTTCCTCGTACGTGGAATATAGATAGGCCGTCGAGGTCGCGAACTCCGCGGCGCAGGTATCCACGCGTTTGTATACCGGGCGGATGTTGAGCGCATGCCGCTTGGCGCGGATGGCTTCTTCGCCGATACCGGTGAGCGTCCCCAGCCGGCTGTCGGAGAACCCCTTGCGCTTGAGGTCGCGCAGGCGATCGGTCTCGAGAGCGGCGACGCCGCCGGCGCGCACTTTCGATTCCTCGTTGATCAATTCTTCGATCTGCGCCAGGAACCAGGGGTCGATGTACGACAGCTCTTCGATGCGCTCGCTCGACCAGCCGGCGCGGAATGCGTCCGCGACGTACAGCAGGCGGTTGGGCCCGGGCGCGCGCAGCTCGTAGGCGAGCTTGTCGCGATGTTCTTCCGACAACGGCTCGGTCACCGGGCCAGGCAGGATCTCGTTGAGACCATCGAGACCGGTCTCGAGGCCGCGCAGCGCCTTCTGCAGGGATTCCTGGAAGGTGCGGCCGATGGCCATGACCTCGCCCACGGATTTCATTTGCGTCGTCAGCCGCGAATTCGCCGCCGGGAATTTTTCGAAGGTGAAACGCGGGATCTTCGTCACGACGTAGTCGATGCTGGGCTCGAACGACGCCGGCGTGGCGCCGCCCGTGATGTCGTTCTTGAGCTCATCGAGCGTGTAGCCCACCGCGAGTTTCGCGGCGATCTTGGCGATCGGGAAACCCGTCGCCTTGGAGGCGAGCGCGGACGACCGGGAAACGCGCGGGTTCATCTCGATGACCAGCAGCCGGCCGTCCTGCGGATTCACCGCGAACTGCACGTTCGAGCCGCCGGTGTCGACGCCGATCTTGCGCAACACCGCGATCGACGCGTTGCGCATGCGCTGGTATTCCTTGTCGGTCAGCGTCTGCGCGGGCGCGACGGTGATCGAATCCCCCGTGTGCACGCCCATCGGATCGAGATTCTCGATGGCGCACACGATGATGCAGTTGTCGTTCTTGTCGCGAACGACCTCCATCTCGAATTCCTTCCAGCCGATCACCGATTCTTCGATGAGCACTTCGGAAGTCGGTGACGCGTCGAGACCACGCTCCACGATCTGCTCGAATTCTTCGCGGTTGTAGGCAATGCCGCCGCCCGAGCCGCCCATCGTGAAAGACGGGCGGATGACACACGGGAACCCGATGGTCTGCTGGATCTCGAAGGCCTGCGGCAGCGTGTGCGCCACCGCGGCGCGCGGGCATTCGAGCCCGATTTCCTTCATCGCGTTCTTGAACAGCTCGCGGTCCTCGGCCATGTCGATGGCTTCGCGGCTGGCTGCGATCATCTCGACGCCGTGGCGCGCCAACACCCCTTCGCGCACGAGATCGAGCGCGGTGTTGAGCGCAGTCTGGCCGCCCATGGTGGGCAGCAACGCGTCGGGCTGTTCCTTTTCGATGATGCGCGCGACCGTGCGCCAGTTGATCGGCTCGATGTAGATGGAGTCCGCCATCTCGGGGTCGGTCATGATGGTCGCGGGATTGGAGTTGACCAGGATGACGCGGTAACCCTCTTCCTTCAGCGCCTTGCAGGCCTGCGCCCCGGAATAATCGAATTCGCAGGCCTGGCCGATGATGATCGGGCCGGCGCCAATGATCAGGATGCTTTTTATGTCGGTACGTTTGGGCATGACTTGAGTTATTCGGCCTTCGCCTTGCGGGGGCCGCGCAACTTCTGCTGGAGCCTGCGCAACATGAGATGGACGAAGCGGTCGAACATCGCACCCATTTCCTGCGGGCCCGGGCTCGCTTCGGGATGCCCCTGAAAGCTGAAGGCCGGCTTGTCGATGCGCGCGATGCCCTGCAGCGAGCCGTCGAACAGCGAACGGTGCGTCGCCTTGAGCGTGGATGGCAGGTCGCTTTCGTCGACCGCGAAGCCGTGATTCTGGCTGGTAATGAACACGTGACCGGTTTCGAGATCCTGCACCGGATGATTCGCGCCGTGATGCCCGAATTTCATCTTCATGGTGCGCGCGCCGCTCGCGAGACCGAGCAGTTGATGTCCGAGGCAGATGCCGAAAGTCGGAAACTCCGCTACCACCAGCGCGCGGATCGCTTCGATGGCGTAATCACAGGGCTCCGGATCACCGGGACCGTTCGAGAGAAAGACGCCGTCCGGATCGAGTGACATCACTTCTTCAGCGCTCGTCTGCGCGGGAACCACGGTCATGCGGCAGCCGCGGTCGGACAACATGCGCAGGATGTTGCGCTTCACGCCGTAGTCGAACGCGACCACGTGCAAACGCTGATGGGCGCGCATCACCGGGCGATTCTCGGGCTGCCACAGGCTGCCCTCGTTCCACTGATACTGGCGCTTGGTGGATACGACCTTGGCGAGGTCCATGCCTTTCAGACCCGGGAATTTCTTCGCGAGGCGCACCGCGGCGGCGGGGTCCATCTTCTCGCCGGTCATGATGCAGCCGGCCTGGGCGCCCTTTTCGCGCAGGATGCGCGTCAGCTTGCGCGTGTCGATGCCGGAGATGGCGACGACCTTGTGTCGATTGAGGAATTCGCGCAGATCCTCGCTCTTACGCCAGTTGCTGGCGAGCGGCGGCACGTCTCTAACTACGAGGCCGGCCGCGAAGGCCGCGGGAGATTCGAGGTCTTCGGGCGTCGTACCCGTGTTGCCGATGTGTGGATAGGTCAACGTCACGATCTGCCGTGAATACGACGGATCGGAAAGAATTTCCTGATAACCGGTCAGTGCGGTATTGAAAACAACTTCGCCAGTGGTGTTGCCCTTGGCGCCGATGGACTGGCCGCTGAAGATGGTTCCATCTTCCAGAGCCAGGACCGCGGTTATCGTCACGCGGAAACTCCCCTCGAGCCTGCCCGGACCCGATAAAAATGCGTCAAATGAGTGATTGCTCTCCGCGCGGAGCGTACATGCACAAAGCGGGAGGAGTTCTCTCGAACATCCTCCCGCCCTGCGTTGGACTAACCCGTTTCGGATTAGGCGGCAATTTTACGAAGCGCGCCCCGGGGTGTCCACGAAACTTCTTGTTCGTTTCGCGGATAACTTGCCCGGAAAGTTCTAAAGGCGAGACTTGAAAAGTGCCTTAAGCGATTGTTTTTAATCCAAGTACGTTGGCCATGGTGTATCTGCCGGGCTTTTGCCCCGCCAGCCAGCCGGCTGCGCGAATAGCCCCAAAAGCGAAGATCGACCGGTCCGTGGCCTCGTGACCCACGGTCAGGCGCTCCCCCAAACCCGCGAAAAGGACTGTATGGGTCCCCACTATGTCGCCGGCACGAATGGAGGCGATGCCGATCTCGCCGCTGCGCCGCGCCCCCTGTCCGACACGCCCCGACAGCGTGTCGGCGTTCGGATCGAGGCCGCGCGCCTTGGCCGCGCTCTGCGCCAATGCGAGGGCGGTTCCCGAGGGTGCGTCCTGTTTGTGTTTGTGGTGCGCCTCGGAAATTTCGATGTCGAACTCCGCCGGCAATACGCTCGCCGCAATGCGTACCAGCTCTTGCGCGACCGCCACGCCGATGGAGGTGTTAGGCGCGATCAGCACCGCGATGTCGCGCGACGCACCGGCGACCCGCGCTTCGAACTCGGCGCCGTGTCCGGTGGTGCCGATGACGATCGGCACGCGGGCCGCTCGACAGACGTTGAGCGCGCGCAGACTCAACTCGGGACGCGAAAAATCGATCGCGACTTCCGCCTGCGCGAGATCCGGCGGCAGCTCGCCGAGCACGCGTACACCGAGCGGCTTCTCGCCGGCTACTTCTCCGATATCGAGACCGGCCGACTTGCTACCGGGGGATGCGATGGCGGCAACGAGCTGAAGTGCCTGGCTCGAGACGTTGGCGCGAACAATGGCGACGCCCATGCGTCCCGTGGCACCGATCAACGCGGCTCTGGTCACACTTGCTCCCGTTCTCACTCTTGCCGCGACAGTGTGCCGCAGCGCGCGCAGTCGTGCGAGACTGCCGGCCCATGATACGCATCGGCATCCTTGGAGCGGCGCGAATTGCGCCGCGCGGCATCGTCACTCCCGCCAACGCATTGCTCGGCGCTGAAGTCGTCGCCATCGGGGCGCGCAATCTCGAACGCGCGCAGAATTTCGCCGCGCAACATTCGATCCCCATGGCGTGCGGTAGTTATGGGGAACTGGTGGCGCGCGACGACATCGATCTGGTCTACGTCGCCCTGCCGCCCTCCGCCCACCTCGAGTGGTGCACGGCGGCGCTCGAGAGCGGAAAACACGTGCTGGTGGAAAAACCCTTTGCCAGCAATGCGCAGGATGCGGCCAAGATGGTCGCCGCGGCACGCGCCGCGGACCGACATTTGATCGAGGCTTTCCACTACCGCTTTCATCCCTTGTTCGAGCGCGCCTTGTCGGCGTTGCGCGGTGGCGGCATCGGCCAGATTCGGCACATCGAGGCGGTATTCAACGCCGTGCTGCCCGACACCCCGGGCGAATTGCGTTACATCGAGGAGCTCGGTGGCGGCGCGATGATGGATCTCGGCTGTTACTGCATGCACTGGATCCGCACCGTCGCCAATGACGAGCCCTCCGTCGTCAGCGCGCAGGCACTTTGCAGCACGCCCGGCGTCGATCTCGAGGTCGAAGCGCAGCTGGCCTTCACCAGCGGTCCCACGGCGACTCTCAAGTGTTCGATGCAGCCGGAAGACAGCGCCGTGTTCCGCCGCTTGCGGGTGCAGGGAGACAAGGGAGTGCTCGAACTCGACAATCCCGTCTCGCCACATTCGGGCGCCACGCTGTCCATCGAGACCAACGCGCCTTCGGTGCCGCAGATCGTCTCCGGCGGCGACACCACGTTTCATTTCCAGTTGCGGCACGTGATCGAGGTCATCGAAGGCCGTGCGCAGCCACTCACCGGCGGTGACGACGCCATCGGCAACATGCGCGCCATCGATGACCTCGATCAC
>Ga0193752_1002375_pt1 | contig 14233 bp, 8 predicted proteins | sample H1c1metaG_FD_144924 | JGI IMG/M metagenome (GOLD analysis project Ga0193752, IMG submission 144924) | Soil microbial communities from a riparian zone of the East river system, Colorado, United States - H1c1 | ecosystem: Environmental > Terrestrial > Soil > Riparian zone | place: USA: East River... | reverse complement strand
TGCCGAAGCGCAGCAACACGGGCTGCAGATCTTCGACCTGCGCCCGCTGCTCGACGGCAGCGCATCGGGCTCGGTGGAGCCGGTCGCGATCTACCGCGGCACCAGCCAGCAGCCGGTGAGCAACGCACATAACGTCGTCGCGGTGGAAGGCGGCGACTACGTGTACATCGTCGCCGCGCCTTCTTGCTCGCGCGGCTTGCACATCGTCGATATGACCGACCCGCTGCAGCCGAGCTTCGTCGGCTGCTACGACGAAGATCCGGAGCTGCACGACGCGGTATGCCTCAAGTACGACGGGCCGGACACCGAGCACGCCGGCCGCGAGATCTGCATCACCTTCAACGGCTCCGACAGCTTCAGCATCGTGAACATGGAGGACAAGACTGCGCCCGAGCGGCTCTCGATCACGCACTACGACGGCGGGCGCTACAGCCATCAAGGCTGGCTGACCGAAGACCGCGCGTATCTGTTGCTCGGCGACGAATACGACGAGCAGCGCAACGGCGACAACACGCGAACGTACATGTTCGATGTCTCCGACCTCGATAACCCAACATACGTCGGCGCGTACACCGCCGAGTCCGGAGCGACCGACCATAACCTCTACATCCGCGACGGCCTCGCCTACGAATCCAACTATGAGAGCGGGCTGCGCGTGCTGGATGTCGCGGGTGTCGCCAACGGTGAGCTCAGCGAGGTCGGGTTTTTCGATACCGTGCCCGGCTCGGATTCCAACGGCTTCGAAGGCGCGTGGGCCGCGTATCCGTTCTTTCCTAGCGGCACTGTGGTCGCGAACGGCATCAACGGGCTGTTCATCCTGCGCCTCAACGACCCGCGCGAGAGCGCGCAGTAGCCATGCGGAGCGGCTATGCCGTGATGCTCGTGCTGTGGCTGATCGCAGGCACGGCGCTCGCGCATCCTTCGCCGGCCGAGCCGCCCGAGTTTTTTCCCGCCGACTGCATCATCGTGGTCGACAAACAGCAGCAAGCGAGCTGGCACCTCGACTATGCCGTGGTGACCGAGGACATCGAGCCCGAGGTCGATCACGTCTCGCTCGCCGACTCGAAGACGCATCAGTTCTTCGCGCTCGCCGGCACGCTGCTCGAGCGCGCCAGTGGCCACTTGTTCTTGCCGTTCGATGACCAAGCGGGGCTGCTCAAGCCGATGCCGACGTGGCTGACAGCGGATGACGTGATGCGGACCGCGGCCGGCGTATCCGAAGCAGACATGACTTCGTTCACGGCCGAGCAGGTCGGCGCGCAAGACGTCCTCGAGCGCGACGCGCTGTTGTCGAGCGCGGTACGACCGCTGGTCGCCGGTGCGTCACGCGTGCCGATCACCGAAGCGCAAGCCAGCGCCGGCGTGGACTGGGATTTGAGCGACGTGCCTCCGGGCGTCTATCAGATCGCCGCGTATATTTTCAGCCCGCCGTACAACGGTTGGGCGGTGCGGCCCGGGCTCATCAAAGTGGTGGCTGGCGCAGACGACGCGCAGGCGCCCGGGGCGGTAACGCTGGACCTCGTGGCCGCGCGTCTGTTCGCGGGGCAAGGCCGGCGCGTACGCGGCTGCGTCGATGCGCCGGCCGGCTCCACGCTCGAGCTCCGGGCGCGCGCGCAAGCGGAGCTGCCCGCTACCTTCGAGCCGCGGATCACGCAGCCTGTAAGCAATGGTGCCTTCGAGCTGTGCCTGGAGAACGAAGGCAGCGACGAAGCGCTGGAGCTTCGAGTCGAGGTGCGCACGCCGGCTGGTCTGGTCGCCGCGACGCAATCGAGCGATGCGATCTCGCTGTTCAGCGACGTCGCGGCTTGCGTTGAAAGCGAAGTGTTGTGCTGCCCGGCCGGCTCGGGAGCGGATGCCGGCGTCCCGCACGTCGATGCCTCGATGCCGATGAGCCCCGCGCAACCCGAGCCGATGGTAGATGCCGCCGGGCTCGGCGAAGCAGTCGAGCCTCAACCACAAGACGGAGCGAGCGACGAAAGCGTCCCCCCAACGCAAGCGGCTCCGAGCCCGGCGTCCGCGCAAGGCTGCCAGTGCCGCGTCAGCGCGAGCCACTCACCGGCAGCGCTAAGCGTCGGCGTCGCGCTCTTCGTGTTGTGCTTGGAGCGCCGGCGCCGCCGACTCGCTCGCTAGCGCCTGCCGCCGCGGTTTCTTGGCCCGCGAGGATGATGGTGGTGGTGGTGGTGCTTATGTTTGTGCGGATGCTCAGCTGGGGCCGCGCCCGCGTCCGGCTCGTCTGGCTGATCAGGTGAGCCGACGATCGGAGGGCACTCCGCCGCGCACCGTTCCACGATGCACGGATCGAGTGTTTGGACGGCGGTCACGCCACCGATACAGGCGCCGCAGCTGCCCAAGACGCATGACAAATTTTCGCCGGACCCACAGACCTCGACGACGCACGTGATCAGCGAACGACACGTCTCGTCGCACGCCACCCCTTGGTCGATGCACTCGCTCTCGATGCAAGCCGCGCATTCGGCGCCCAACGCGCCGGGCAAATCTTCGTCGCACGCGCCGGGTGGTGGCGGCGGTGGCGGCGGTGACGGTGGGATCGCCAAGCTAGCGATCTCTGGGCAAGCGCTGGCGCAGTGCTCGTCCAGGCAGACTGCATAGTTGTTCGCAGTGGTCGCGCCGACGGTGCACTCGGAACAGTACCCGGCGATGCAACTGATGCTTCCGGGTGCGCAGTTGGCGGCAGCACACGTGATCAGCTGGCCACAGCTCTCGCCACAGCTCGCCGCTTCGGGCGCGCAATGCTCTTGCGCGCACGCTGCGCATTCGACCGGCGTGAGCGCTGCCAGCTCATTCACGCATAGCCTGGCAGGCGAGCCCGCATCGGGTGCGGCCGCGTAGCCCTCGCCTTCGAGGGCATACGACACCTGCCCGCGCTCCGGGGGCGGTGCGGCATCGAGCTCGTCCGATTCGCTGGCACACCCGCCCATCGACAGACCCAGCAGCGCGGCCGCGCGCGCAGCACGCCATATGCTCTTCGCCATGTTCATTCTCCGTGCATTCTCGGCGGCCCGCGGAGGACCCGCGGCTGCAGTGACGGAGTTCTAGGTGTGCGACGAGCAGCCGCCGAGTTAATCGGCCTTAATCCGTCGCTTCTAGACCAGCTCGACGTCAGCGCCGCGTGTGACTCGACCGGGCTTCGTCACGCTCGCGTAGACGCCTACGCACTGCGCGGCGTCGCGCACGATCGTCCGCAGCACACCGGCGTCTTTGCGCAGCTCCGGCTGCGCTTGCATGACCATGCTGCAGCGCGGCGTAGCGACGGTGCAGCGCACGCGCAGCTCGCCGATCTGCAGCTCACGCCCGGCCCATGCCGCCTCGACGAGGCCGTGCAGCGCTTCATCGGTTTCGACCACGAAGTTCGCGCGAAAGCGCCGCGCATCCCAGTCGCTGTTCGGATCCTTTTCGCGCAGTGCCGCCAAGGTCGCCGTAGTCAGCACGTGAATCGGGTACGCATCGAAATACGTGCCGAGCGGCGAGACGTACTCGAAGAGCTCAGCAGGAAACACCGACAGGTCCGGCATCGGCTCGCCGGCCTCGCGCCCGAAGTCGGCGCGCAGCTCGCGCCCGCCCGGCCCGAGCGTGGCGAGCCGCGCCATCGTCTTGCGCAAAAGTGGCGTGCGCGCGAGCACGCCCGCGATCGAAGCGCCGGGTTGCACACGGCGATAGTGGCTCGTGTCGGAGGCCGGCCTGCGCGGATGAAGCGTAACCTCACGGCCGAGATACTCCGAGATCATGCGAGCGGTGGCTGGATCGTCGGTGCGGGTCGTTCGGCCGTCCGGCAACGCGATCGCGGCGTGCGCAATGCCTGTTTCCGCGGGCTCGCTGGCATAGCGCGCGCGGCACATCATCAGCTGCGGGTAGCGCTTGGCGCCGCGGATCTCTCCGGCTTTTTCGTCGCGCAGCGCGAACGCGCGATCGCCGCGCAGGCCATCATCGCCGACGTCACACTGCTCCAGGTCCTCGCCGCACATGGACTTGACCGGAAAGCGATGAATGGATTGAACCCGACCGATCCGCATCGCCACGTAGCGTACGGCAAGCGCCGCGAAATGTTCAGCTCTGCGCGGCGGCCCAGCGCGCGGTGTGTGCGATCCACGGTTGGTCGGCCGCAGTAGCGTTCACGATGTCGCGCGCGAGCGCAGCGAGTTGGGCGGTTTCGCCGGTGTCCCAGATGCAAACTGAATGCAGTCCGATCTTGAGCACGCGCTCGCGCGTGCGTTGCCGCGGCGCTAGCAGCGCGATCCTCAGCGCGAGCCGCTCGCTCGACGTCGTGCCGAAGCTGACCGATTGCTGATGGACGTTGCGCGTCGCTACGAACGTGTGGTCCTTGGACCACACGACGACGAATCCCTGGGCTTGAACAGCCTTGGTGAGCGCCGCGGCGAGCGCAGCCGGCGCGTCGTCATCGGCGAGCGTCCACGACACGCGCGCTTTGCGATAGCCGGACGCCCAGCCGACCAGCTCGAGCCCACCGAAGACCAGCAGCAGCAGGATGCTGCCGATCAGCGTGGTCGCGGGCACCGCGAACAACATGTGGCGCGCGGGCACGCCCAGCATGGCGTTGACGGTGAGCGCCACGAGGAACGCGTACGGCGTCCCCACGGTCGCCATCACGAACGACATCGGTACGGCCGCGGCGCGACGCTCGACATTCGGCTTTGCGAACGGGCGCACCCAGAACGGCAGCATCGCTGACTGATCGTTGAGCTCCGGAGGCCGAGAAACTCTGCGCTCCCACGACATGGCGTCGGGCGGCGGCGGCGGCTCGGGCTCTGGGTCGGTCGGCATGGGTCAGCGCACGGTGGCACGCAGATTATCGCAAACCGTGCCAGTGGCGTCGCGGTCATCCCCTATTTAGTCGCGTTGACGGCCGCTCGCTTACGGTTGGAGGCTCTGATCATGCAACGCATGTCAGCAACGGTATCGCAGCTTGCGATTGCGCTTCTGCTCGCGAGCACAGCGTGCACCGCAGACGATGAAGGTGACGCCGGCTCCAACGCAGGCACCGGTGGCGGAGGCATAGGCGACGCTGGCGGCACAGGAGGCGTCGGCGGAGCGGGTGGTGCCGGCGGCAGCGGCGGCCCAGCTGGAACGGTCGACGTGACCGGTGGCCGCGGCGGCGTTGGCGGCGGCGGCGCGGGTGGCGATAGCGGCGACGACGCGTCGATCAGCGACGACGACGCCGGCATGGAAAACGACAGCGGCCTCCATGGCGGCGTCGGTCCGCTGCCGGATCAAAGCTGCTTGGACGGCATCACCGATTACGTCGCCGCGGGTCCGTTCATCTTCGAGACCGTGACGATCGGCGTCGTGAAGGTATGGGTTCCGTCGGTGCCCGCAGGCTGCAAGCTGCCGGTCGTTCACTTTGCGAACGGCACGGGCGCCAACTGCGTCACGTATTTGGGCGCGCTCGAGCACCTCGCGAGTCATGGCTTTCTGACGGCTTGCTACGAGAGCCCGCAGACCGGCGAAGGTACGCAGTGCATCGAAGCGGTCGAGACTGTGTACGCCGAGTATCCGGAGCTCGCGAGCACCCAGCAAATCGGCTTCACCGGCAACGGCACAGGTGGCACATCCGCGCTCGCGTGCACGTACCGCGCAGAAGAGAAGTGGGGCAACACCAAGCTCCTCGCCGGCCACGCCTTGCCGCCCGACCTCGCCGGCGGTCCGCGTGGATGGCAAGAGATCTTCGGTGAGATCGACTCGCCGACGTTCATCGTCAACGGCTCGGTCGACGGCCAGCCGACCGACGGGTTAGTCTCCGAAGCGTTGGTCCGCGACCAATACGATGCCTTCAATAGCAACGTGGAGGCGTATTGGTATGAGGCGGTCGACGCACCGCACATCCCGGTGCCGATGGCCTTCATCGAGGAATCCACGGTCGCGTGGTTTCGTTGGAAGCTCCTCGGCGACGCCGCCGCCTGCGAGTATTTCAAAGCGATGCCGGACAGCGAGCGCTGGAACCTGCAAGAGCAGCAGAACGCCATCGCCTGCGAGTAAGGGTCGTTACGCCGCAGTCATCGCCGACAGCCAGGCGGTCATCGACGTGACGTCGCCCGAATCGAACCACGAGCGGCTCAAGTGCCAAGCGACGTCCGCGGGCACGGCGTACGCCTTGAGCGGATCGATCACCAAGATCGCGAGCCCGGTGATCGCGAAGTGATCGTTGGTGACGTGACCGACGATGCACGGCCGCAGCTCCCGGCCTGAGCCCGCGCTCGCGAACGAGGTGAAGATCGCCGTGGTCATCGCGGCGCTCCCGGTCTCGATCTCCGTCGCCGCATCACCGCCGGTGTCGGCGTCCAGCTTGTCGGCGCGCAGGTGATCAGCCACCGCGGCGGTCAAGCCGAGCGGCGCCTCGTCCATGCCGCTCTGCGCAGCGAGCACCGGGCCCTGCGGCTCGATCGCGTACAAGAAGCCGCCGACCGCACCGCTGCGCGCCACCAAGAAATCCAAGCCCAGCCGCGCTCGCTCGCGCGGGCTGGGGCACGCCGAGAGCGCGGCTGCGATATGCGTCGCAGCCATCTTGCCCGTGAGCAGCGCAGCCGGCCCACCGGTCTGTGCGCTCGCTTCGGGCCCGCGGCTCTCGCGGATCAAGCGCTCGTGCTTGGCGACCAGCGCGCGATTGTTGGAAGCGCGGAAGATGTCGCCGCACCGCTTCGCCCAGGCCGTGAAGCCTTCGCTGTCACCCACCCGCAGCGCGACGCGGGCACGCGCCTCATATGCGAGGCCGACGTTGAGGCCCTGCGAGCCCAGCTCGTGCAGCGCTTGGATCGCGCTGTCGGCCAGCTCTTCGGCACGCGCCCGCCCGGAGCTCGCCGCGTGCGCGCACGCGAGCGCCAGCTTGATCGGGTTCTGACCGAAACGTAGCTGCGCGGCTTCCGCCTCGTTCAGATACCGCTCGCCAGCGGTGCATGCCGCTGCGTGTTGACCGAGCGCGTCGAGCACGCGCACGTGCGCGCTCGCGATCTCGCACCACATCTGATGCCGGCCTGCCTTCGCGAGCTCGAGGGCCGACGAGATCTCACTGAGCGCGGTCGCGTGGTCGCCGCGGATGCGGTGATACTCGGCGCGCGCATAGTGCAGGATCGGCTTCCACGCCGGCAGCTCGGCCATCCGCTGCAGAGCGTCGAGCGTTTGTTTTACCCGTAAGAGATCGTCCGAGAACGCGTACGCGGCCACCTCGGCCATCAGGTGACCGCCCTCGAAGAAGGAGCGCCCGCCGTGCTGCAGGCGCAGCATCTCGACGTCGTGCTTGTGCCTCTCAGCCGCCAGCACGTCGCCCTTCCACAAGTGGTAGAGCATCCGGATCAACCCGACGTTGACCTGATAGAGCGCGTTGCTCTCGAGCGAGCGCGCGCGCTCGAGCGCAACCGTGAGGCCCATCGGCGCCTCGATCATCCCTAGGCCGCAGGTTACGCCCATCACCGCGTGGCGCTGGTGGGTCTCGTCGAGGCCGGCGCGCCCGGGATGCGACAAGCGGGCGATCACTTCGTCATAGAGCGTGCGCGTCTCTTCGTAGCGAGCGGTGATGCGCTTGCCGATGCCTTGGTTCAAGAGATCCACGACACCGAGCGATGCCGACAGCGGCTCGTACGGCTTGAGCGAAGGCATCTCTTCCCACAGCCCGATGTCGAGCTGTATCGCGACGAACGACGCCGCTTGGATGCACGCCTTCGCGAGCGGGCCCAGCGCGTCCTTGGCTTGAAACACCCGCTCGTTCTCCGGCGTTGCCAGATAGCGCTGCTGCGCGAGCTCGAACGTCTTGCCTAGGCGCGGCAGCGGCTCGAGCGATGGATCGAGCGCGGCGTAGAGATCGACGCCGACATCGTGCTTGAGCTGCGCGAGCACGGCCCGCGCGGGACCGCTGTCGCCCATGCCGCCCGGCGAGAGCTCGGACATCCGGGTGCACAGGTTGTGCACCTCGGCGCGCGAGCGGCCGCGCTTGCGACATACCTCGACCGCTTGCGAGTAGGTCTCGGCCCAGTCCGACGTCTGCCCGGCGATCAGGCGGCCGTACGCCTCGGGATCCACGTCGGTCACCGCGCGCGATGCCTGCACGTGCTCGATCAACACCTCGACACCGCGGTCTTCTTCACCTGCGCGCAACAGCTGCTGCGCGAGACGAAAGGCGTCGCCGCGTGCTTCGAACAGCGCAGCCAAGCTGCGGTGGAGCGCACGGCGCGAATCGTGACCGAGGTCGTGCTTCAAGAACGGAAGAAAGCTGAGCTGAGCCAACGTGTAGCGGCGCGCGGAGCTCGCGAGCACGCCGGCCATCAGCAGCTCGTTCAGCGTGCGCAGCACGAGCGCCGAGTCGCCGTTACCGGCGATCAGCGCCTGACTTTCATCCACCGTGATCCGCAAGTCGGGCGCGAGCGCGAGCGCCTGCGCGAGCCGCTTGCTGTCCGCGCCGAGCGACGCGATACGCGCCTTGTGCGCTTGGGCGATGCTCGACGGCATGTCGCCGTCGTCGAAGCGCGCCGGCAGCGTCCAAGAGCCGGACTCGTATCGGACGGCACCACGGTCGACCAGGTGTTGCGCGAGCTCCATCGTATCGCGCGGGTTGCCTTGCGCGGCCGCGAACACCTTGCGCGCGAGCAGCGATAGGTGAGGCACCTCGCCGAACATCGATGCCAAGAGCGCCGAGGTCTCGCGTTCATCGAGGTTTTCGAGCGCGAGCCGGGTGCTGCCGTCGCTCAGGACTTTCATCGCACCGGCGGCGTGCGCGCCATCGCGAGCGGTCACGAGCAGCGCGATCGCTTGCTTGCCGACCTCGCTGGCAAGCAGAGCCACGAGCGCCGCGCTCGGCTCGTCGATCGAGTCGACGTCGTCGATAGCTACGAGCAGCGGCTTGTGCTTGCTGACGGTGCTGAGCCACTCGCGTAGCGCCTGCTGCACACGGGGCCGCTTTTGCTGCGGATCGTCGAATGCTTCGAGGACCGTGCCGGGCAGCCGCACGAGCAGCTCCGGGATCGCGTGCGCCAGCACGCCGGCGCGAGGGCGCGCAGCGTCGAGGCTCGGCTCGGGCAAGTTGTCGAGCAGCTGAAGCGCGAGCGCGCGCACCGCACCGAAGTCGCCGCGTTGGCCGTCGACGGCATCGGCGCGCAGCGCGGTGAGACCGAGCAGCTTGCCCTCGAGCACACACGCCGCGAAAAAGCGCGAGCGACCGACGCCGGGCACGCCGAGCACGAGCGTCGAGCTGCCGCGTTTATCGAGCGCGCGCGAGAGCTTCTTGCGGGCGCGCGCGAGCATCGTGATGCGGCCGACGAGCGTCGGGGAGCACAGATACGCATTCGAGACGTGCAGCTCCTCGTCAGCCGGCAGCCCAGCGATCGCGGACAAGCGGTCGAGCACCTCGGCCGCGCTCGCGGGACGGGCGGCCGGGTCGAGGCTCAAGAGGCTCACCACCAGCGCGTCGAGCTCGGCGGGCACCTCCGGCGCGAGCGCCGAAGGCGGTGCGAACGGTGCCTCCCACAGCTTTCGCAGGTGCCTGAAGTCGTGCGCCGGGTAGGCGTGGCGGCCGGTCAGTGCGTGATAGAGCGTCGCGCCGAGCGAGTACAGGTCGGTGCGCGCATCGAGCGGCTCGAGGTTCAACACTTCGGGCGCGCAAATCGGAGGTGTACCCACGACTTGCTTGACCGGTCCCATCGGCGCCATCGCACCGAAGTCGATCAGCTTGGCTTGACCATCGCTCGTGCAGCGCACGTTGCGCGGCGAGATGTCGCGGTGAACCAGGCGCCGCGAGTGCACGAGCGCAACCGCGGAGCAAACGTCGCGCAACAGCGCGCACGCTTTCCGCCAGTCGAGCGGCGCGAGCGCGTGAAGGTCGCCGCCGTCGAGCAGCTCCATCGTATAGAACGGGCCCTCGTCGTCGATCTGGTAGTCGTCCACGCGCACGACGCGCGGGTGGGCCAGCTGGGCGAGCACGTGGTACTCGCGCTCGAACAGCATGCGCGCTCTCGACGACTTGTCGGCTGCGTCAGCGCTGTGCGCGTGCAACCGCTTGAGCGCCACGGTCGTGCCGCGCACTGCGTCGTGGACGCGGTAGACGCTGGCCATGCCGCCTTGCCCGATCTCTTCGAGCGTGGCGTAGCGGCCGGTCACGGCCGCGGATGCTAAGGGCGGAGGCAGCACGCTGTCGGGCATCAAAAATCCGGCTGTGGTGGATAAATACCGTCACAATCGTAGTTTCATGACCATATTTGGTCAATTCTCGTGACGAATACAGCCGTTTTTGGTCGTGAAACCGTCCCGCTGAGACCACAGCGGGCGGAGCCTACGCGGGCATCGCACCTACCCTTTTCCGCGGATATCGAGCGTAAACGGCCCGCCCTTTTCGACCGCGCGCTGGTACGCCTCGCGCGCTTCCATCCGTGCCACGTACCCGAGCAGCGCCGGCCGCTGGTCGAGCACCTTCGAGCGCCGGGCCTGCTGCAGCGTGAACGTGAGCTGAATGTCCGCCGCGGTGAGCTGCTCGCCGATCGCAAACTCGCGACTCGCTAGCACTCCGTCGATGTAGTCCAGGTGCAGCTCGACCTGGCTCGCGACGTAGCGGTTGTAGCCCGCGTTATCGACGCGAAAGATTCGGCCGAACAACATCATGCCGAGCGGGCCGGCCGCCGAGCCTTCCGGATAGTGGAGCAGCTCGACGTAGCGCACGTAGTCCGCCGACGCCGGAGCGGGCATCAATCGACCGCCGCCGTAGCGTTGCGTGATCAGCTCGACCGCAGCGCCCGACTCCGCGACGACTTGCCCGTCGAGATCGACCACCGGCGCCTTGCCCAACGGATGCACGCTCTTGAGCTCGGGCGGCGCGAGCCCGTTCGGGTGACGCTTGTGAAACACGATCTGGTACTCGAGCTGGAGCTCCTCGAGCAGCCAGAGGATCCGCTGCGAGCGTGAGTTGTCGAGGTGATGAACGGTGATCATGGGCTGACTCTAGTTGCAGATGGGCTGTTGGCACTGCTGTTCGTTGCAGAAGTCGCTGGTGCACGCATCGTGGAGCTGGCACGCCGCGCCGTCGCCGCCGCGCGCAGCACACGTGTCGCTCGCGGGATCGCAGAAGAGCCCCGCGGCGCACTGTTCACTCGAGCTGCATGGCGCGCTCACGGCCTGCAGCGCGGCGCACATCGAGGTATCGGGATCGCAGAACGCATCCCGGCAATGCAGGTCGAAGGCGCAAGGCTCACCGATGCTCTGTACCTTGAGACCACAGATCTCCTGGCAAGCACCTTGGACGCAGGAGTGCCACTGCAAGCATTCGCCGTGGAGCGTGCACGGCTCACCGGCCCGCTTGAGCTCGCTGCAAACGCCTTCTCGACACGCGAGATACAGCGCGCAGTCCGACCCGTCTTCGCAGGCGTCACCGAGCTCGGCCGGCGCGCTGCACACGCCCTCGCGACAGACCAGCCACGCAGCGGGTCCGAAGACACCGGTCTGCCTGCAGCCGCTGTCCTGCTCGCAAGCCATGCCCTCCATCCGTACCGCTTCGCAGAGCCGCGTGCTCGTATTGCAGTAGCCGCCGCGTACGCACTCGACGCCCACGCACGGTGCGCCGAGCGCAGCGCGCGGCGCACAGCGCGGGCAGCGCGAGTAGCTGCGATCGCAGTAGCTCGCGCTGTCGCACGTAACGCCATCGCAGCCGGTCTCCAAATCGAGCGCGCCGACGACCGTCGCGCTCAACTGCATGCACGCGTTGTTCATCGGAACGGTGGTCTGGTCACACGTGATGCCCGCGATCGAACGCGAGCACGCAAGCAGCTGATCGCGCGTGATCGGCGCGGATTCGAGCAAGCTACGCGCTGAGCAAGACATCACTTCGATGCACGCCTCGAGGTCTTGATAGAGCGGCACGCCACAGCGGAAATAGAGCCCGCAAGAGTCCCGCGCGTACTCCGCGATCGCAGCCTCGTCGGCGGGCGTGAGCGGGTGCATGTTCCCCGTTTGGCTGTCCGTAGACTCGCTCGGACCGCCGTCTCCGCCTCCGTCGCCGCCGTGGCAACCGATGCACACCAATAAGGCAACCAGTAGTCGCGCCATCATCTAAGCCCCGTGCGCGGGCATATCACACGCGCGCAGATCTCATAATAGGCGCAGGCCGGGCGGCAGCGATTCGCCGAAGACCGCCTTCGCTTGCTCGACGCCAAGCTCCCCGCCTTCGCGAACGAGCTGGGTCCACAGGTCACTGCCTGGGAGCGCGGCCAGCGCAGCCGCCGCGCGATCCCGATCGCTAGGCGGCAGATCGCGCACGCGGTCGTGCGTGAAGCGGGCGAGCTGCGCGACCGCGAAAGGTGCGTGGTCCGTGCTGCGCAAGTCGAGCTTGAGCAAGCGATCGAGCCAGCGGCTGGCGACATCCGCAGGCACGACGGCATGCGCGCTGCCGTACAACGGAGCGCGGGCGCCGACGCGACCGAGCGCGAAGTACGCTGCAGCCTGCGACAGCTCCTTGCTCGCGACGCGGGTGAAGAGCCACTCGCCCAGCTCCACCTTACTCGCGGCCGGCAAGCGCTCGAGGCCGCCGGCCAGCCGCACCATTTCTTCGAGCGCGAGCGGCTTCGCACCTTTAGGACGCGCGCGCCTTCGCGGATTCGGATCGAGATAGAACGCGAGGTCGTCGAAGATACGGGCTTGCTGCGCGTCGTCGAGGCCGCCGGCGATCCGGCGCCATAAGATCCAGAACTGCGCCCACACCGCTGCGTCGTTCGAGAATTGCACGCTCTCTTCGTACACGCCGAAGACTTGCTCGACGCGCCACGCGTCCACGGGATAGCCGTAGCCCGGGCGCATGCAATAGCCGGTGAGCTGCAGCCACAACCGTTCATGGTCGGCAGACCGGCGACGGCGCTTGGCGCTCGCGAGCAGCGTGGTGAACAGCTCGCGCAACAGCGCAGTGTCCCAGCGCTCGCGGCTGCCGAGGATCTTCTCGAGGTCCGTGCGCAGGGTGTTGATCTTGCGGCCTTCGAGCGCCTTTTGCGCCTTGCCGTAGAACAGCTGCAAGAGCTCCGTCGCTTCGCGGAAGCGCGGATGGAGCTGGTTGATGCGCGCGCCGGTTTCAGCTGCAGCGCTGCGCGCTTCGCCGCGCAGCTGAAACTCGAGCCGGTAGCGGCGCGCTGAGTCTTGGGTCGATACCAGGCTCAGCTCCAGCGTGCCGACCTCGGTGAGCTGTACGCGCAGCTCGACGGTGAGCTCCGCGCTGTCGCTGCCGCTGGCATCGACCACGGCGACGAGATCGGGCAGCGCTTGGTAGCCGGCGTCGAGGGTGACCAGTTGGCCCGGGCGGTGGGTGCTCTCCGCGGTGTTGGAGAACAACGCGAAGCGCACGGGCCGGCCGACGCGCAACGCGAACGTGCCGTCGGTGACCGCGAGCTCTTCGCCTTCCTCGGCGCCGCGCGGCAGCACGCACACGCCGTCGTGCTCGACCTCTTCGGAGCGCACGCGCAGGTAGTAGCTGCGCGGCGAGCCGCCGCCGATGCGCAGGCCGATGCCGCGGCGCGCCAGGCCGTAGGCGACGGCGCCGCGGGCCACCGCTAGATCAGGATCGGCGCTCTCGAGCTGGGTGAGCGGCGCACCGCGTAGCGCTGCGAGCGCCTCGCGCATCCGCGCCTCGATCGCGGTGCTCTTGAACACGCCGCCGTTGAAGAGAACGGCGTCCGGTAACACCCGGACCGGATCGCGCTCGGCTTCGTCGCGCGGCAGGTCGAGCGCTTGCGCGGCTTCGCTGCGGTGGCGGGCGAGAAACGCGGTGACGTGGCGAGTGATCACCGGATCGGCGACGAACGGCAAGCCCAGCTCGACCAGCCCCGAGCGCCGCGTGGCGGGGCGCGCGTCGAGCGGCTCGATCGGAAAGAAGCCGTCGACCAGGGCGCGCTGCACGTGCTCGCGCGCGAGGCTGGTGCTGACGCGACCGCCGACCACTTTCGAGCCGCTGCCGAGCAACGTGACGCTGACCTGCTCGGGTGCGCCATCAGAGAGCAAGGTTTGCTTGGCTTCGCGACATTGCTGCAACAGCTGCGCGAAGCGCGCGGCGGGCAAGCGCTGATCGGGGCCACCTGCAAGCGCCGGCTCGCAGATGCGGGCGAGCGTGTGATCCATGTTGTCGCCGCCGAGCAACAAGTGATCGCCGACGGCGATGCGGGTGAGCTTGGCGCCGCTCGGCGCCAGCTGCGCACGGATCAACGTCAGGTCGGTCGTGCCGCCGCCGGCATCCAGCACGAGCACGAGC
>Ga0193752_1002374_pt1 | contig 14236 bp, 10 predicted proteins | sample H1c1metaG_FD_144924 | JGI IMG/M metagenome (GOLD analysis project Ga0193752, IMG submission 144924) | Soil microbial communities from a riparian zone of the East river system, Colorado, United States - H1c1 | ecosystem: Environmental > Terrestrial > Soil > Riparian zone | place: USA: East River... | reverse complement strand
GGAGAGCGCTACGCCGGCATCACGCAGGCAGAGCAGCACGTCGCCCGACAGCAAATAGGAGTCGCGGCCGAGGAAGCGCAGCAGATACTGTCCGCTATTGCCGCCCAGCCGCGATCCGCGCCTGGCCAGGATGTCCAGAAGGCCGATCTGGTCGTCGGCCGGCCAGGCGGCGAGAAATTTGCCGAAGCTGCCATGTTCGGCGGCGATGTCGCTCACGAACTTCGCGTTCTCGCGCACCGATTTGATCTTCTGCGGATTGCGCACGATGCGCTTGTCCGAGGTGAGCTTCTCCCAGAACTCGGCCGGCTGGAACAGCAGCCGCTTGGGATTGAAACCCAGGAAGGCCTCCTCGAAGCCCGGCCATTTCTTGTCGATCACGCTCCACACAAAACCAGCCGAGAAGACGCGTCGCACCATCTCCGCCAGCACCCGGTCGTCTGAGAGCTTCGCCAGTGCCTTGTTGTCGCTTTTCTCGGGCAGCAGGGTCGCCAGCACGGCCTCGCCGCCCTTGCGCCGCGCGGCGCGCTCGCGGATGCGCTTGAAGGGAACCCTTGCCACGCGGGCTATTCCAGCCAGCCGTCGAAGAAGTCGAACACGCTCGCCTTGAACAAGGCATGCGCGATGGCCGAGAAATGATCGCAGCCCGGCAAGGTCACGGCCCTGGCGCCGGGGATCGCCTGGGCGAGGCCCTGCGGCGATCCGGCGAGCTGGTCGCGCGCACCGGCCACTATCAAAGTCGGACGGCGGATCGCGCCCAGCGCATCGGGCGTGAAGGACGTGCGCGGCCCGCGCGAGCAGGCGGCCAAGGCCAGCCGGTCTTCCTTCTGCTCGTCGGCGAAGTGACGGAAGCTCTTCATCATCGGATCGGCGATCGAGTCGGGGGAGTCCGCCTCCATCGCTTCGGCCATGGCATTGTCGGCGCGCGGCTCAAAGATCTTTGCGCCGACGCCGCCCACCACCAGGTGATCGATGCGCCCGGAATCCTCGAGCGCGGCGGTGAGCGAGATGTGCGAGCCCATCGAGAAGCCCAGCAGATGCGCGCGCTCGACGCCGGCATGATCCATCAGCGCGAAGACATCGCGCGCCATCGCGGTGCGGCCGTACTGCGCGGGATCGTGCGGCTTGGCGCTTTCGCCATGGCCGCGATTGTCGAAGGCCAGGCCGCGCATCCCCTTGCGCTCGATGGCGTCGTACCAGCCGACGCGCTTCCAGTTCTCATAGCGGTTGGAGGAAAAACCATGGACCAGGACCACGGTCGTACGCGCATTGCGCGGGCCGAAATCGTCGTAAGCGAGCGAGAGGCCGTCGGAGGTGAACTGAGCCATAACTTTCCCTAGCCCGAGCCATGAACGCTCACAAGGTTGATCCGGCACGGTAAGTGTCGGACAAGTCAGGTCAATAGGGGAAACGCAGATGGTCAAGAACGACCGCTTCAAGGGCAGGATCGGCGCCACGGTGCAGGAGTCGCAGCCGCATTGGCCGCAAGCCGCCAAACGGCCGCGCGGCCTCGGCAAGAAGGGTGCGCCGAACATCCTGGTCGTGCTGTTCGACGATGTCGGCTTCTCCGATTTCGGCTGCTACGGCTCGCCGATCGCCACGCCCACCATCGACGCCATCGCCGCGCGCGGCCTGCGCTACACCGGCTTCCACACCACCGCGATGTGCTCGACCACGCGCGCGGCGCTGCTGACCGGGCGCAACCATCATTCGGTCGGCGTCGGATGCCTGGCCAATTTCGACAGCGGCTTTCCCGGCTATCGCGGCAAGATCAGTCATGAAGCGGGCACGATCGCCGAGATGCTGCGACCCCATGGCTACCGCAACTACATGCTGGGCAAGTGGCACGTGACCTCGCTCACCGAGACCGGCGCCACCGGCCCGTTCGACGGCTGGCCGCTCGGCCGCGGCTTCGACCGCTTCTATGGCTTCATGGATGCCGAGACCGATCAATATGCACCGGAGCTGGTGCGTGACAACACGCCGGTCGATCCGCCCGGCACTTTCGCCAGCGGCTATCACCTGACCGCCGACCTGGTCGACCAGGGCATCCGCTATCTCGCCGATCATGGGAGCGACGCCGCGCAAAAGCCGTGGCTGATGTGGCTTGCCTTCGGCGCCTGTCACGCCCCGCACCAGGCGCCGTTCGACCTAATCCGCAACTATGACAAGGAATTCACCGCCGGCTGGGATGCCGAACGCGACCGCCGCCTCGCGCGGCAGAAGGAGATGGGCGTGGTGCCCGCCGACACGCGCATGCCGCCGCGCAACGATGCCGTGCGGCCATGGGCCGAGGTGCCGGAAGAGGAGCGCCGTCTCTACACGCGCCTGCAGGCCGCCTATGCCGCGATGCTCGATCACGCCGACCGCCATCTGGCGCGCCTGATGCGCTTCCTCGAGGAGTCGGGCCAGGCGGAGAATACGCTGGTCATCGTCATGTCCGACAATGGCGCCAGCCAGGAAGGCGGTCCGTTCGGCATGATCAATGCCATGGGGCCCTACAACATGCGCCGCGAGCCGCTCGAGGAGAAGATCGCGCGGATCGAGGATATCGGCGGCCCCGACACGCATTCCAACTATCCGCTGGGCTGGGCGATGGCCGCCAACACGCCCCTGCGCCGCTACAAGCAGAACACCCATGGCGGTGGCATCCGCGATCCGCTGGTGATGTCGTGGCCCCGGGGCATCGCCGCGCGCGGCGAGCTGCGGCTGCAGTTCTGCCATGCCAGTGATCTGGTGCCGACGCTACTCGAGGTCGTGGGCGTCAAGCCGCCGGCCAGGATCGCCGGCATCGCGCAGATGCCGATCGAGGGTGTGAGCTTTGCCAGGAGTCTCAACGATCCGGCCGCACCGGCAAAAGCCACGGCGCAATATTTCGAGATGTTCGGCCATCGCGGCCTGTGGCGCGACGGCTGGAAGGCTGTCGCTTTCCATCCGCCGGGCAGCGCCTTCGACACTGACAAGTGGGAGCTGTTCCATCTCGACCGCGACTTCAGCGAGACCGAGGACCTGGCCGAGCGCGAGCCCGAGCGGCTGAAAGCGCTGATCGAGGAATGGTGGCGCCAGGCCGAAATGAACAAGGTGCTGCCGCTCGACGACCGGTTCGGACCGCGCTTCGCCGACAATGCCCTGCGTTTCCACGCCCCGCGCAAGCGCTTCGTCTTCCACGCCGGCGTGGGCCATGTCCCTACCGACGTGGCGCCCGACGTGCGCAGCCGCAGCTATACGATCGAGGCCCAGGCGCGCATCGACGGCGCCATGACCGAGGGTGTGCTGATCGCCCATGGCGACATGACGTCGGGCTATGCGCTCTACATCAAGCACGGCCGGCTGGTGTACGACATGAATATCGGTGGCCAGCATCACCTGGTCACCTCGGACCGTGCGCTCGAGGCCGGCGACCGACGGCTGGCGGTGCGCATGCGCCGTGCCAAGGGCATCAACACCGCCACCCTGCTGATCGATGGCGCGCCGGCAGGCTCCTTGTCGACACAGCTCGGCTTCCTGAACTTCATTTCCTGGTCGGGTCTCGACATCGGCCGCGACCGCGGCAGCCCGGTCTCGCATTACGACGCGCCCTTCGCCTTCACCGGCAAGTTGCGCAAGGTGGACGTTGTCATGGACGACGACCAGGCGCTCGACGGCGAGGGCATCGCCCAGGCGGCGCTCGGCCGCGAATGAGTGCGCAGCCATGACAACGGCGTCTTCTTCCCCGGGTCTCGACAGCCCCTACGCGTGGCGGCTGGCGATCGTGTCGATGCTCTGCATCGGCCTGGGCGGGGGAGCGATCTATCTGCCGGTCGTGGGGCTGAAGGAAATCGCCGCCGAGTTCGGCGACCGTCGCGCCGTGCCGTCCTTCGCCTATATGGTGGGCTTCTTCGCCATGGGCATTGGCGGCGTCTTCATGGGTTGGCTGGCCGATCGCACCAGTCCGCGCGTGCCGCTGCTGATCGCGGGCGTGTCGATCGCGGCCGGCGGCTGGCTGGCATCGAGCGGCGGGGAACTGGCGCTTTACGCGGGCTATGCCATTCCCCTCGGCTTCCTCGGCAACGCCGCCACCTTCACGCCGGCCATGAACAACATCCAGGGCTGGTTCGACCGTCGGCGCAGCACCGCCGTCTCGATCATATCGGTCGGCCCGGCGGTTTCGGGCTTCGTCTGGCCGCAGATCTATCGCTGGCTGCTGCCCGACGTGGGCTGGCGCCAGACCCTGGTGATCTACGGCGTCACCGCGGGCGTGCTGCTGTTTCTCTGCGCCTTCTATGTGCGGTCCTCGCCGGCCGCGCGCAGCAAGGCTGTGCGCGTGGCGGAGGATCTCTCGACCCTGCCGATGCCGTCGTCCGCGCTCATGGTGCTGCTGTCGGCGGCGGGCTTCTGCTGCTGCACGGCCATGGCCGTGCCCTTCGTGCACATGGTGGCTTTCTGCGGCGACCTGGGGTTCTCCTCGGGGCGCGGCGCCGATGCGTTGTCGCTGATCCTGCTGACGGCGGTGGCCTCGACCTTCGCCATGGGCCGGCTGTCGGACTATATCGGGCCGCTGAAGGTGAGCCTGCTTTGCGCGCTCATCCAGATCACCTCGCTTCTGGGCTTCGTCTTCGTCGACAGCCTGTCGGGCATCTACACGCTATCGGTGATCCACGGCATTCCCTACATCGCCATCGTGCAGGGCTACGCGCTCATCCTCCGCCACCTCTACGGCCCTGCCATCGCGGGCTGGCGGCTGGGTGTAGTGATGCTGTTCGCCATGGCCGGCATGGCGGCGGGCGGCTGGCTGGGCGGCGCCATCTTCGATGCGACACTGTCCTACCGCGCAGCCTTCAAAACGGCCCTGGTCTTCAACCTCCTGAACCTGATGTTGCTCGGCATGCTCCTGTTCTTCCAGCGCCGTCAGGGGTCGTATCTGCGTAGTGGCGGGTTGCTGGCGCGGTGAGATGACTCAGAACATTTACGACGATCCCATCTTCTTCGAAGGCTATGCGCGCCTGCCGCGATCGGTCGCGGGACTCGACGGGGCGCCGGAATGGCCGGCGCTGCGGGCCTTGCTGCCCGACATGAAGGACCGGCGTGTGCTCGATCTCGGCTGCGGCTTCGGTTGGTTTTGCCGCTGGGCGCGCCAGGCCGGCGCATCTCATGTGCAGGGCATCGATGTGTCGGAGAAGATGCTGGCGCGCGCCCGGGCCGAGACAACCGAGGCGGCGATCACCTACACCAGGGCCGACCTGGAACGGCTGGATCTTCCGGCCGGGTCGCTCGACCTCGTCTATAGCTCGCTTGCCTTTCACTACATCGAGAGGCTGAGCGGGCTCCTCTCGCAAATTCATCGCGTGCTCGTGCCCGGCGGCAGCCTGGTCTTCTCGGTGGAACATCCCGTCTACACGGCGCCGGCCACGCCGCAGTGGATCGTCGATCAGGCCGGCCGCAAGACCTGGCCTGTCGACGGCTATCTCGAGGAGGGCCCGCGTACGACCGACTGGCTGGCCAAGGGCGTAATCAAGCAGCATCGGACGCTGGCCACTTACCTCGGCATGCTGCTGCGGCTGGGTTTCGTGCTCACCCATGTCGAGGAATGGGGACCAACCGACGCGCAGATCGCCTCAAGCCCGAGCCTCGTCGATGAGCGTCAGCGCCCGACGTTCCTGCTCATCGCCGCTCGGCGCTGACCTTCCAAGCTTGGTCCTCGTCGACCTCGATCGTGCCGAGCAAGGACCATAATCGTCGGCTCGGGGTTGCCAGGCGTATGATGGCGCCATGGGTCATACCCATGCCTATCGGGCAAGCCGCCTGCTCTCGCGACAAGTGGTTGCCGTTTTTTTTCCATTTATTTAATGGGAATCGCGCCCTGGGTGGCTTGTGATGGCCGAGGAGAGATTCAGGCTACAGTGCGGCATCAGCATCGGAGGAAAAATGAGCGACGCATTGTGGCGGAAGTCGGCGATCGAAGTGGTTGGTCTGTTGCGCAAGGGCGAGATCTCGCCGCTCGAGTTGATCGACACGGCGGCCGACCGCATCGCCCAGGTCGAGCCTGAGGTGAACGCGCTGCCGACCCTGTGCCTCGATCGCGCGCGCGACCATGCCCGGCGGCTGATGGCGGGTTCCGACCGCGAGGCCGAAGGCGAGGCGGGCTGGCTGGCGGGACTGCCGGTGTCGATCAAAGATCTCACCGATGTCGCCGGCGTGCGCACCACCTACGGTTCGCCGCTCTTCGCCGACCATGTGCCCACCGCTTCCCATCCTTTGGTCGAACGCATCGAGCGCAAGGGCGGCATCGTGGTCGCCAAATCCAACACACCGGAATTCGGCGCCGGCGGCAGTACCTTCAACGAAGTGTTCGGCCGTACGCGCAATCCGTGGAACACGTCGCTCACCTGCGGTGGCTCGACGGGCGGCGGCGCGGTGTCGGTGGCGACCGGCGAGGTTTGGCTGGCGCAGGGCTCCGACCATGGTGGCTCGCTGCGCCGGCCCGGCACCTACTGCTCGGTCGTGGGCTTGCGGCCTTCGCCCGGCCGGGTGACGCGCGGCACCTCCAGCAATCTCTTCAGTCCGCTCTCGGTGCAGGGGCCGATGGCACGCACCGTTCCCGACCTGGCGCTGTTCCTCGACACCATGGCGGGCCTCTGTCCGCACGACCCCATGACCTTTGATGCGCCGGGCGTGTCTTTCAGTGACGCGGTGGCCCATCCCGTGCTGCCCAAACGCGTCGCCTTCACCATCGATTACAACGGCAAGGCCGCGATCGATTCCGAGATCCGCGAAATTTGTCTTAAGATGGCCAAACGCTTCGAGGAGCTGGGCTGTATCGTCGAGGAGAAGTCGCCCGATCTCGGGCCGATCGACGAGGCATTCCTCAATCTGCGCAGCCAGCAATTCGTCGTCGACCGTGAATTGCAGATCCAGCAGCATCGCGACAAGTTCAAGCCGGACATCATCTGGAACACCGAGCGCGGCCTCGCCCAGACGCCGAGCCAGATCGCCTGGGCCGAGCGCGAGCGGGCAGCCCTGTTCCGGCGCTTTGCCACCTTCTTCCAGACCTATGATCTCCTGATCACGCCGGGTTCGCCGACGGCGGCGTTCGACGTCAATCTGCGCACGCCCGAGACCATCGCCGGCAAGAAACCGGAGAACTACATGGCGGGATCGTTGGTCAATTCGGCGATCACCATGACCTCGTGCCCCGCGATTGCCATTCCGTGCGGTTTCGACCGCTTCGGCCGCCCGGTGGGATTGCAGCTCGTCGGCCGTCCACGTGGCGAGGCCGCCCTCCTGCAGGCCGCTGCGCTCTACGAAAAACTGGTGGGCCTGGACGCCCTGCTGCCCATCGACCCCAAGCCCGGAACCGTGCCACCATTGGTCAACTAAAAAGGGAGGTTCGCATGCGGGTCGTCATCACCGGCGCCAGCCGCGGTATCGGTCGCGCTACGGCCGTGAGGCTGGCGGAGGGTGGTGCGAAAGCCTTCACCCTGTGCGACATCGCCTATCTCGACGAGCTCGAGTCGCTGGCAGGCGATCTGCGCGCGGCGGGCTGCATCGTGCGCACGCTCAAGGCCGACATGGCCAGACCCAATGAACCCGCCCGGGTGATCGCCGCCGCCGTGAAGGCGATGGGCGGTATCGACGGCCTGGTTGGAAATGCCGGCATCACGGCGCCGGCCAAGCTGGTCGACCTAGATCTCGCGACCTGGGATCGTATCTTCGATATCGATCTGCGCGCCAACTGGCTGCTGGCCAAGGCTGCCTATCCGCATCTGCGGCGAGCCAAGGGTGCCGTCGTCATGCTGGCCTCGATGGCGGGCGTCATGCCGCAGCTTCCGACCGGCGCCTATAGCCCGGCCAAGGCGGCGCTGATCATGCTGACGGAGATGCTGGCGATGGAATGGGCGCCCGACGGCATTCGAGCCAATGCCGTGTGCCCGGGCTTCGTCCATACCTCGATGACCGATGCGATCTATCGCAAGGCCGCACTGGCCCGCGGCCGCGCCAAACTGGTGCCGCTCGGCCGTGTCGCCAAGCCCGCCGACATCGCCGACGCCGTCGCTTTCCTGCTCGGGCCGCAAGCTGGTTACATCACCGGGCAATCGTTGATCGTCGATGGCGGCCTCACGCGCTCGATCCTCAACCACGTGCCGGGAATCGCCGCCACGCCCTCCGGAAACCAGACAAAGAGGAAATGAACAAGGAATGAAAGCGTCACTCTTCTATCTGCCGAGCATCGGCAGCCGTGCCGAGATCGAGGCCGGGATGGCCGGCATGCGACCCGAGCTCTACCAGCGCATGCTGAAGGAGCTTTCCGAGCAGATCCGCATGGCCGACGAGCTGGGATACGATTCGGTGAGCTTCACCGAGCATCATTTCCACATCGAAGGCTTCGAGCTTTCCAACAACCCCGTGCTGCTCGATCTCTACTTCGCCATGCAGACCAAGCGCATCCGCGTCGGCCAGCTCGGCATCGTGCTGCCGGCGTCGAACCCGATCCGCGTGGCCGAGGATATCGCCATGCTCGATCATATGACGGGAGGTCGCGCCAACGCAGGCTTTGCGCGCGGTTACCAGCGGCGCTGGGTCGACATCATGGCGCAGCAGACGCATGGCATCCACGGCGCGCTGCCCAACCAGCATGACGAGATCGACAACGCCAATCGCCTGGCCTTCGAGGAGAATTTCCGCATCGTCAAGAAATGCTGGACCGAGGAGATGCTGACCTACGACGGCAAATTCTGGAAAGTCCCGGCCGGTCCCACGCCGTGGGAACTCGACACCACCACGAAATGGGGCAAAGGCGTCGAGAATGGCATCCTGAAATCGGTCGGTGTCGTTCCCAAACCGCTGCAGAAGCCGCACCCGCCGATCTTCCAGCCCTTCGCCAGCTCGGAGAATACGGTGCGGTTCTGTGCCCAGGAAGGCATCACGCCGATCCTGCCGCCGATGAATCCGTTCTACGAGGACAAGCTCTACAGCACCTATGCCGAGGTTGCCGGCAAGCCCAAGGGTCGGGACATGGGCGTACTGCGCGACGTCATCATCGCCGATACCGACGAAGAGGCGATGGCGCTGTGGCGCGATTCCGGCCAGTTCTCCGGCCGCGCCTGGTTCGAGCCCTTCGGCTTCCGCAAGGGCATGCAGGATCCCAAGACCGGCACCTTCCCGACGCCCGAGGAGGTCGTGGCCCAGGGCTATGCCTATGTCGGCACCGTCGACACCGTGCTGCGCTCGATGGAGGCAGCGCAAAAGCGCCAGCCGGTCGATTGGACTTTCTGCTACACCTATAACAGCCTGGTCCCGCACGCAGTCCTGATGAAATCCATCGAGAAATTCTGGACCAAGGTGATGCCTCGATTCCGTTGATCTTCGGATGATCTTCGGAGGTCGCTCTTGCCCGGCGCAACGTGGGACTCCCGCAGGCGTTTATTTCCTGTGACTTTGTGTCGATCTCAAACGAACAGGAGCGGATCATGAAACGTGCTTTGCTGACGATGGCGTTGCTGGCGGCGACGGCCGGTACCGCATACGCCCAATCCGGTGGAAGTTCCGGCGGTGCCGCCGGCGGCGGTGCATCGGGAAGTGGCTCGACCTCGGGTGGAACGATGGCTCCCAGCGGAACCACGGGCTCGGGTGGAACGTTGGGTACGCCGCGCGCATCTGGCGCCGGCAGCGCCACCGGTTCAGGGAGCGGGGGATCAGCCGGCTCGGGCACCACGGCGACGCCAGGGTCCGGCGGCACTGGCACCGGTCCAGCCACAAATCCTGCGGGAAGCGGCGCCGGACTGCCGTCGGCGACAGGCAATGTCACGACGCCGGGCCAGGTGCCTCCAAGCCTGGGATCCTCGAATGGAAATACCCGGTAAAATACCCTCTGAACTTGCGATCGCGAGACGCCCGCTTCCCTGAAGAGGGCGTTTTCGCACGGTCGGGAGCCATTAAGAGGTCGGGACCGGCAAATGGCGTGCCGATTTGCCTGCGAAATCAGGTCTCTGGCGTGGCGCGACGCGAGGGTTCAAACTCATTCCCCGGAAGCTGCGGTGGGGCGGCGCTGAGGGGATCTTTTAATGCATCGTTGGTTGGGAGCGCTGGTTGCATGCGCCGCGGCCCTCGGGCTGGGTGGCTTGGGGTTGCGCGGAGCAGCGCTCGCACAGAGCGCCATCAAGCCGGCCGTCGTCTACGGCATGGGCAGCAAGTTCGATAAATCGTTCAATGAGGGCGTCGCCAATGGCGCCGATCGCTTCAAGGCCGAAACCGGCATCCCGGTGGCCGAGTTCGAGACGACCAACGAAACGCAATACGAGCAGGCCCTTCGTCGCTTTGCCCAGCATAACCACGATCCGATCGTGAGTGTCGGCTTCGCGCAGACGGTGGCTGTCGAAAAGGTCGCCAAGGAATTTCCCACCATCCGATTTACGCTGATCGATGCCATGGTCGACTTGCCCAATGTCCAGTCGATCCTGTTCAAGGAGCAGGAAGGCTCGTTCCTGGTCGGTGTGCTGGCGGCACTCGCGTCGAAGTCCGGCAAGGTCGGTTTCGTCGGTGGCATGGACGTCCCGTTGATCCGCCGCTTCCAGTGCGGTTTCGAGCAGGGCATCAAATATGTCGACCCCAAGGCCGAGCTGATCGCCAACATGACCGGCACGACCGCCGCCGCCTGGAACGATCCGGGGCGCGGCGCCGAGCTCGCCAAGGGGCAATTCGATCGCGGGGTCGACGTTGTCTACGCCGCCGCTGGCAACACCGGCACCGGTGTTCTGCAAGCAGCGAAGGATCGTGGCAAGCTCGCCATCGGCGTCGACTCCAACCAGAACCATCTCCATCCCGGCACCATGCTCACCTCGATGATGAAGCGCGTCGATCTTGCCACCTATCGAAGCTTCAAGGCGGCGCAGATGGGGCACTGGAAGGGAGGTCTCTCGATCGTCGGCCTCAAGGAGGGCGCCGTCGACTGGGCGCTCGATCAATATAACGAAAAGATGATCACGCCCGATATGAAGGCGAAGGTCGAGGAGGCCAAGGCCGACATCATCTCGGGCCGCATCGCGGTGCATGACTACATGAGCAACAATTCGTGCAGCCGCTGACGCGGACCTCACCGGCGCTCGAGCTCTGCGCCGTCGATAAATCGTTCGGCGCCGTCCACGCCGTCCGCGCCGTCTCGCTCAGGATCGCCAAGAGCGCGATCACTGGCATCGTCGGCGAGAACGGCGCCGGCAAATCGACCCTGATGAGCATCGTCTACGGCCTCTTCCAGGCCGACGGGGGCGATATCCTGATCGACGGAAAAGAAGTGCGAATCGCCAGCCCGTGCGATGCCATCGCCCACGGCATCGGCATGGTTCATCAGCATTTCATGCTAGTGGAGACTTTCACCGTGCTCGAGAATCTGGTGCTCGGTGCCGAGGGCGGTCCGCTGCTGGCCAAGGGCCTCGCCGCGGCTCGCGCCGAGCTGGCGCGACTGGCCCGCGACTACGGCCTCGCCATCGATCCCGATGCGCTGGTGGCCGATCTCTCGGTGGGCGAGCAGCAGCGGGTGGAGATTCTGAAAGTCCTGTTTCGCGGTGCCCGGATCCTGATCCTCGACGAGCCGAGCGCGGTACTGACGCCTCAGGAGACCGACCAGCTCTTCCGTATCCTGCGCGCCCTTACCGCCGAGGGCGTGGCGGTGGTTCTGATCACCCACAAATTGCGCGAGGTCATGGCCGCGACCGACACGGTCTACGTGATGCGTCAGGGCGAGCTGGTGGCCGAGCGGCGGACCGCCGATACCAATCCCGAGGAATTGGCCGAGCTGATGGTTGGCCGCAAGGTTCTGCTGTCGCTCGACAAGGAGGCGCCGCAACGGGGCCAGGTCCGGCTGCGTGCCGAAGGCCTGTCGTTGACCGATGGGCAAGGCGTTGCGGTGCTCGACGGCATCAATCTCGAACTGCGCGCCGGCGAGATCGTCGGCATCGCCGGCGTCTCGGGCAACGGCCAGAGCGAATTGCTTCAGGTACTTGCGGGAATCCGCAAGCCGACGGGCGGCAGGCTGACCGTTTGCGGGCGCGTCCTCGACGTGGATCGTCCGGTCGATCCTGCCGAGATGCGCGCGCTTGGAGTGGCGCATGTACCTGAGGACCGTCGTCGCCAGGGCATGGTCGGCGCCTTCCGGGCATCGGAGACCGCCATTCTCGGCTACCAGGCGGAGCCTCCTTTCAGCCGCAACCATCTCCTCGACCTGCCGGCGGCTTTCTCTCATTGCGCCGACCTGATGGCCCGCTTCGACGTGCGGCCACGCGCCCCCGGCTTGCCGTCGGCGCATTTTTCTGGTGGCAATCAGCAGAAGCTCATTCTCGCGCGCGAAATGGCGCGCAAGCCGAAGGTGCTGCTGGTCGGGCAGCCGACGCGCGGCGTCGATATCGGCGCCATCGAATTCATCCATCGCCAGCTCGTGCAGGCCCGCGACGAAGGCTGTGCCGTTCTCGTGATCTCGGCCGAGCTTGACGAGATCCTGGCCTTGGCCGACCGGATTCTGGTGATGTTCGAGGGCAGGATCGCGGGCGAAGTCGAAGCGGGCCGTGCCCACGAGCGCTCGCTTGGCCTGTTGATGGCTGGAGCCACCTTGTCGTGACGCGCAACGCGTTGCCCGTCTGGGCCGAAATCGTCCTTCTGCCGCTTGCCAACATCGTATTGGCTTTCCTTGCCGTCGGCGTGATCGTGGTGATGATCGGCGTCAATCCTTTCGAGGCATTGAAGCTGCTGGTTCTGGGCGCGCTGGGATCAAAGGAGTCGATCGGCTACACGCTCTACTACGCCACCAATTTCACTTTCACCGGTCTTGCGGTCGCGGTGGCGTTTCATGCCGGGTTGTTCAATATCGGCGGCGAGGGACAGGCCTATATCGGCGGGCTGGGTTGCGGGCTCGCGGTGCTGGCACTGGACAGTATATTGCCCGGCTGGCTGCTGATCCCGATCGCCATCGTGGCGGCGGCTCTGTTCGGCGCGGCGTGGGCCGCCGTCCCCGCCTGGCTGCAGGCATGGCGAGGCAGCCATATCGTCATCACCACCATCATGTTCAATTTCGTGGCCTCTGCCCTGATGGTCTATCTGCTGGTCAATGTGCTGATCGCGCCGCGCTCGATGACGCCGCAGAGCCGCGGCTTCGGGGTGGCCGGCCAGTTGCCGTCGATGCCCGGCTCGGCGCTCAACCTCTCGATCGTGCTGGCGGCCTTGTGCTGCGTCGGTGTCTGGGTATTCCTGTGGCGCACACCCACGGGCTACGCGTTGCGCACCATGGGTCACAATCCCGATGCCGCCCTCTATGCCGGCACCGATCTCAAGCGCATGACAATGCTGGCCATGTGCCTGTCGGGTGCCCTTGCGGGCTTCGTCGGCGTCAACGAGCTTCTGGGTGTGCATCATCGCATCGTGCTCGATTTCAGCGCCGGCTATGGCTTTGCAGGTATTGCCGTTGCGTTGATGGGACGGAACCATCCGGCGGGCATCGCGCTCGCCGCTCTTTTGTTCGGCGCGCTGCAGCAGGGCGGCGCCGAGCTTGCTTTCGATATCCCCGGCATGACGCGCGAGATGGTCGTGGTGATCCAGGGCCTGATCATCCTTTTCTCCGGCGCGCTGGTTCAGTTGCCGCGGCCATGGCTGCAGGCCGTGTTCGCGCGCGGGCGCTAGCGATGGAGGAGGCGCTCATCCTCGTGGCACTCACGCTTGCCGCCACCCTGCGCATGGCGACGCCGCTCATTCTCTGTGCCATGGGAGGGTTGTTCTCGGAGCGCAGCGGCATCATCGATGTCGGTCTCGAGGGCAAGATGCTGATGGCGGCCTTTTTTGCTGCCGCTACCGCCTCGCTGACCGGCTCGGCCTGGCTGGGCGTGCTGGCGGCGGTCGCTGCCGCCGAGACGTTGGCGTTGCTGCACGGCTTTGCCTGCATCACGCATCGCGGCAATCAGGTGGTGAGTGGCGTGGCGATCAATATCCTGGCGGCTGGCCTTGCCGTGGTGCTGAGCACGGCCTGGTTCCAGCAAGGCGGCCAAACGCCATCCCTCGGCGAAAGCGCCCGCCTGATGCCGCTCTTCTGGCCCAGCGCCGGCGACAATATCCTGGTCTATGTCGCCCTCCTGTCGGTGCCACTCACCTGGTGGATCATCGGCCGCACGCGCTTTGGCCTGCGCCTGCGCGCCGTCGGCGAGATGCCCCTGGCGGTCGATGCCGCCGGCATTTCGGTCGCCGGGCTGCGCTATCGCGCCGTGCTGTTATGCGGGTTCTTCAC
>Ga0193752_1002372_pt1 | contig 14255 bp, 10 predicted proteins | sample H1c1metaG_FD_144924 | JGI IMG/M metagenome (GOLD analysis project Ga0193752, IMG submission 144924) | Soil microbial communities from a riparian zone of the East river system, Colorado, United States - H1c1 | ecosystem: Environmental > Terrestrial > Soil > Riparian zone | place: USA: East River... | reverse complement strand
CGTCGGGCATGTTCACGTGATCGATGTTGCCGGCGGCGACGAGGGCGCCGGTGGGGGAGAGGGTGAGGGCGCTGACGCCGCCCCACAGCCCTGCCAGGGGCACCCACGCGCTCCCGGTCCACCGGGCGACGGTGGCGGGCTCCGTCACGCTCCCGTCGCTCTGGATGAAGCCGAACGTCGACCCCGCCGCGACGAGCGTGCCGCCGGGCTCGACGACGAGTTCGCTGATCCCCCCGTGGTCCACCGTCCCGCCGCCGACGGGGTGCCACTGCGTGCCGTCCCAGCGCGCGACCCCGCGCGTGAGCAGGGGCGTCCCGTCGGGCTGGATCGCGTGGGTGAACTGGCCGCCGACGTAGAGCGAGCCGTCAGGCGCGAACGCCAGGGCACTGACGTAGGGGAGGCCGATGGAGTCCGCGCTCGTCACGCCGCCGCCGAGGGGGCGCCAGGCCGTGCCGTCCCAGTGCGCGATGCCCGGCGTGAGGAGGTCGTCGATCCCCCGGAACAGCCCGCCGACGTAGAGGTCGCTCCCCCGCTGGACCATGGCCAGGAGCGTCGTCCGGGGCGTCAGGTTCCCCTCCTGGATCAGGTCTCGGAGGCCCGGGACGGCGAAGGTGTCCTCCCACTGGGCGCCGGGGAACTGGGCCCGCGCCGGGGGCGCGAGGAGGAGCACGGCCAGGGCCGCGAGAACCCCGAAGGGGAGCGCGGAGCGAAGGAGGCGGGGCATCGCGTGGACGTGGAGCGGTGGGGCAGATTAACGGACAACGGTGAGGCGGCGGACGGCCGTCTCGGCCCCGGCCGTGAGGCGGGCCAGATACACCCCCGGCGCCAGTCGCCCCGCGTTGAGCGTCGCCTCGTGCGCCCCGGCCCCTAACGCGGCGTCGGCGAGCACGGCGACCTCGCGGCCGAGCGCGTCGTAGACGGCGAGACGGACGGGGGCAGCCTCCGGGAGTGTGAAATGGAAAGAAGCGCGGCCGTGGGTGGGGTTCGGCGCCACGACGAGCGTGAGGGCGGAGGGCGTGCCGGGGGCGGTGGGCTAGCCGGCCGTCGTCGTCGAACGCGAGGGCCCAGATGTTCTGGAGGACGTTGAGCGAGGGGGAGCCCGGGATCGGGGTCCACGTGGCCCCGTCCCACACGAAGAGGCTGGGCGGGTGCGGGGCGGGCTGGGGCTGATCGAGCAGGCAGATCGCCGCGGCGAAGAGGCGTCCGCGGGCGTCCACGGCCAGCGCCGTGACGATGAGCCCGTCGAGTTCGTCGCCGAGGGCCGTCCACGTCGTCCCGTCCCACGCTGCAACGTTCCAGGCGGGGGCTACGCTGCCGTCGGGGTTCACGACCTCGTCGATGAGCCCCCCGACGATGAGCCGGCCCCCCGCGTCGCGCGCCAGCGCGTTGACGTAGCCGGGGTAGATCGCGGGCGAGAGGCGGCGGGGGCCGCCGAAGGTGTGCCACGCCGTGCCGTCCCACCGCGCCACGTTGAGGGCGGGGAGCGTCGTCGGGCTGCCGGGCTGCTGCACCCCCTCGAACGCGCCCGCGGCCACCACGGAGCCGTCCGGGAGCCGGAGCAGGGACATCACCTGGAGTTCGGCCTGGCCCACGAGCCGACCCGCGGGCGTCCAGCCCGCGTCGGGCGACCAGTGGCCGAGGCCCCGCATCTGGACGGGGGTGCCGTCCGTCTGCACGGCGGTCATGAAGCTGCCCCCGGCGTAGACCCCGTCCCCGTCGGGGAGCAGGACCCGGGCGCCGCCCTGCGTGAGCCCCCCGCCCAGCGGGGCCCACTGCGCCCCGTCCCACCGGGCCACGTCATCCATCGTGTCCGGGAAACGGGTGCCGTCGGGCTGGTGCATGTCGCTCAGGGACCCGGAGATGAAGAACCGCCCGGCGCCGTCGGTGCAGTCGGCCGGGGTGAGCGCGAGAACGGTGGCGGTCCAGAGTTCGGAGAACACCGGGGGCGGGGTGAACGGGACCGCCCACGCGTTACCGTCCCACGCGGCAAGCCCGGGGGCCGGACGGGGGCCGACGCCCCCGAACTCGCCCCCCACGAGCAGGGGGCCGCAGGCCGACGGGGCGAGGTCGTAGACGGAGGCGTTGAGGCCGCCGAGGCCCTGCGGCGCGGGGCGCGCGCTGACGGCCGAGAGCCCATCCGCGCCGTGGCGAGCCAGCCCACGGGCGGGGAGGTGCCCTCCGTCGGCGCTGTGGACGCCGCCGAACCACCCCCCGAACAGGATGCCGCCCTCGGCGTCGTGCAGCAGCGCGTAGACGGTCGGGCTATCGAACGGTACCCCCGTGACGCCATACCCCGCGGGCTCCCACGCCGTGCCGGTCCACCGCGCCAGCCCCCGCGTGACCTCGTACGGCCAGGAGAGGTCGACGATCTCGTTGAAGCCGCCGCCGACGAGGAGGGTGCCGTCGTCCTCCATCAGCGTGTAGACGCCCATCGGGTTCGTCGTCGGGGTCAGCCCCTCGCCCACCGGGTGCCAGCGCGCCCCGTCCCACCGGGCGATGCCGTTGCTTGAGAATGTGGAGCCGCCGGGGAGCGGGAGCGTGATGTCGTCGCCACCGACGTAGAGGTCCGTGCCGATGTACTGGAGCGCGCGGGACATGGTCGGGGCGGGGACGAGCGTGCTCCACTCCATCCCGTCCCAGGCGTAGATCCCGCCACCCGGGAGCCCGGGGCCGATGGGCTGCTGGACGCGCGTGATGTCGCCCGTCGCAACGAGGGTGCCCGTGGGCGAGAAGGTGAGCGCGAGGACATCGCCGTCCACCACGCCCAGGGACTCCCAGGCGCTCCCGGTCCACCGGGCGACACCGCCGCCGTGAAGCTCGGTCCCGTCGCTCTGTACGAAGCAGCCGAACGGGCCCCCCATGACGACGGTGCCCCCGGGCTCAACGGCGAGGGCGTGGACGGCCTGTCCCGTAGGGCACAGGCCGCGGCCGCCGGCGTGCCACTGCGTGCCGTCCCACCGGGCGATCCCCGGCGAGAGGAGGCGGGTGCCGTCGGGCTGAATGGCGTGGGAGAAGGAGCCGCCGACGTAGACCGACCCGTCGGGGGTCACCGCGAGCGCGCGGACCTCGGCGCGTTGCGTCGAGGGGGCGGCATGCTCGACGCCGCCGAGCGGATGCCAGGCCGTGCCGTCCCAGTGCGCGACGTTCAGGCTGACGGCGTCGTCCATCCCGTCGAACCGCCCGCCCGCGTAGACATCGGCCCCGTGGCGCGCCAGGGCGTAGACCTGGGCCGGCGGGCCCGACGCGTCGGCATGCCGGAAGCCCGGCACGGCGAAGGTGCTCTCCCAGTACGCCGTCTGGGCGGAGGCGGGGAGGGCGAGCGTGAGCGCGGCCAGCGCGACGGTGAGGGCCGTCGTGGCGGGCAGAAGGCGGGGCATCGGGGGGTGTAGCTTCGGGCGGGGACAAAGTTAGGGGTTCCTCGGAGCCTCGCACACACGACTCACACGTACATCCGATGAAGGAAACGATCCGCATCGCCTCCGGGCAGGGCTTCTGGGGCGACCTCCCGCGCGCGCCCATCGATCAGGCGCGCAACGGCCCCATCGACTACCTCGCGATGGACTACCTCGCCGAGGTGACCATGTCGATCCTCCAGAAGCAGCGGCTCAAGGACCCCCGCGCGGGCTACGCGCGCGACTTCGTCGAGGTCGTGACCGAGCTGCTCCCGGACATCCGGGAGAAGGGGTTCCGCATCATCTCCAACGCGGGCGGCGTGAACCCCGTGGGCTGCGCCGAGGCCATCGTGGAGGCCGCCCGCGCCCGCGGCTTCCACGGCCTCAAGGTGGCCGTCGTCACGGGCGACGACCTGCTCCCCCACCTGGACGACCTGCTGGCCGACGGCGTCGCGCTGAAGCACATGGAGACGGGGGAGGCGCTGGCCGACGTGCGCGCCCGTGTCGTGAGCGCGAACGCCTACCTCGGCGCGCGGCCGGTGGTCGAGGCGCTGGGGCAGGGGGCCGACGTGGTGGTGACGGGCCGCACGACCGACACCGGGCTCACGCTCGGGCCCATGATCCACGAGTTCGGGTGGGCGTGGGACGACTGGGACCGCCTCGCCGCGGGCACCGTGGCCGGGCACATCCTGGAGTGCGGCGCGCAGTCCTCGGGCGGCAACTTCACCGACTGGCAGACCGTCCCCGACCTCGCCCGCGTGGGCTTCCCCATCGCCGAGGCCCACCCCGACGGCTCGTTCGTCGTCACGAAGCACGCCGGTACGGGCGGCCTCGTCTCGCGGGCGACGGTGGCCGAGCAGCTCCTCTACGAGATCGGCGACCCCCGCGACTACATCACCCCGGACTGCGTGGCCGACTTTACTTCCATTCACCTGGAGGATGTGGGGCCCAACCGCGTGCGGGTCCACGGGATCACGGGTGGCCCGGCCACCGAGTTCCTGAAGGTGTCGGCGGCCTACGCCGACGGCTGGAAGGCGACGAGCACGCTGGTCTACGGCTGGCCCGACCCGGCCGCCCGCGCCCGCGCGGCGGGCCGCATCCTGAAGGAGCGGCTGGACAACCTGGGCCTGGGGTTCGAGGAGTACCGCGCCGAGATCATCGGGCTCAACGCGCTCACGGAGGACGACGCCCGCACAGCGGCCCGCGAGGCGGACCTCGACGAGGTGATGCTCCGCGTCTCCGTCCGCGGCCAGGACCGCAAGGCCGTCGAAGCCTTCGGCAAGGAGATCGCCCCGCTCATCCTCACGGGCCCCGGCGCCGTCACCGGCTTCGCCGGCGGCCGTCCCCGCCCCAGCGAGGTCATCGCCTACTGGCCGGCCCTGATCCCGAAGGAGCGGGTGCGCGCCGAGGTGACCGTTATCGAAGCCTGAGGGGCAGACAAGGAAGAGAGAGGGGGCGTACGCGCAAGACACGAGCACACGTGCCCGCACCGGCACACCCGAGCCCCCCTCCTGGACAGGAGGGGCTGGGGGTGGTAGATCGGATCTGGTACGTCCTCCTGCACGATCGCGCCATGAGCGGCGACCACTACAGCAACCGCCCCGAGCTGAAGGACTTCCGTCAGCGTCTCCGCAACGGGTCGACGCCTGCTGAGCGGGCGCTGTGGCAGGCCCTCAAGGGGCGCAGCGTGGACGGGCTGAAGTTCCGGCGCCAGCACAGCGTGGGCCGGTTCGTCCTCGACTTCTACTGCCCGGCCGAGCGGGTGGCGATCGAGCTCGACGGCGGCATCCACACCGACCCCTTGCGGGCGGCCTACGACGCCGAACGGCAGGCCGCACTGGAGGCGATGGGCATCACGGTCCTCCGGCTCCCGAACGCGGTCGTGCTGGAGGAGCCGGCCCGCGTGTCGGACGCAATCGCGGCACTCATCCACGAGCGCCGCACCGCTGGCACCCCTCCGCCCGATCCTGAGTCAACGTTCGGGGCGCCCCCCCTCAGGCCCCCCTCCTGGACAGGAGGGGTTGGGGGTGGTAGATCCGCTCGGCACGCCGCTTCCGATAGGGGAAACCCTTCCGAATAGAAAGGGACTGATCTGAACAGCATTCTCTGTAGGGGGTGGCGTGCCGGGCCTGTCGGATCTACCACCCCCCCGCCCCTCCTGTCCAGGAGGGGGGCCTGGGTGTGCCACTCTGATCGCTCGTGCCCGTCTCCTGCGCGTACACTTCCTCCTGCCCCTCCTGCGCGCGGATCACCGTTCGTCTCCGCGCGTAGCCGCTCGTCCCCCGCTCCCGGCATGGCTTCGGATCTCCGTCGGCTCAACCCCTACCTGCGGCGCTACGCCCGGCTGATGGTGCCGGGGCTGGTGTGCGCCCTCATCTCGGCGATCTTCGCGCTCGTCGTGCCCGTCGTCGTGCGCGAGGCCGTCGATGCCGTGCCGCGGATGGTCGCGCTCTACGGGCTCTACCGGGGGACCAGCGTCGAGGCTTCGCTCTTCTCCGACTTCGGGGGGGCGCTGGTGTGGGCGGCCGTGCTGATCATCGTGCTGAGCGTCATCAGCGGGGTGTTCATCTTCCTCATGCGGCAGACCGTCGTCGTGGCGAGCCGCCACATCGAGTTCGACCTCCGCAACCGGCTCTACGCCCACTTCCAGGCCCTCGGCGGCGCGTTCTACAAGCGCTACCCCACCGGTGACCTGATGACGCGCGCCACGTCCGACATCGAGCGCGTGCGGCGCTACATCGGGCCGGCCTACATGTACATCGCCCGCGCGGCCACGGCCATCGTGACGGCGCTGGCCGTGATGATCTACATCTCGCCCACGCTCACGTTCTGGTCGCTGCTCCCGATGCCGGCGCTGGCCGTCGCCATCTTCTTCGTCGCCAAGCTCATCAACACCGCCACCGACCGGCAGCAGCGGTCGTACTCGGCGCTGACGAGCCGCGTGAACGAGGCGCTGACCGGCATCCGGGTGGTGAAGGCGTACGCGCAGGAGGAGGCGTTCGCGGGGCGGTTCGCGGCCGAGAGCGACCACTACCGCGCCCGCACGCTCGACCTCGCCCGCGTGGACGCCGCCTTCCGGCCCGTCATCACGGCGCTCATCGGCGGCAGCACGGTGATCGTCGTGGGCGTCGGCGGCTGGCTCGCGCTGCAGGGGCAGCTCACGGTCGGCAACATCGCCGAGTTCATGATCTACGTCTCCATCCTGACGTGGCCCGTGGCGTCGTTCGGCTACGTCGTCTCGATGGTGCAGCAGGCGGCGGCCTCGATGCGGCGGCTCGTGGAAATCCTCGACACCGAGCCCGACGTGGCGGACGGGGCGCAGACCGACGACTCGATCACGACGGTCCGCGGCGGGATCACGTTTGATAAGGTGAGCTACCGCTACGCGCCGGACGCCCCGGCCGTGCTGGAGGACATCTCCTTCGACCTCCCGGCCGGGCAGACGCTCGGCATCGTCGGCCGCACGGGCTCGGGGAAGAGCACGCTCGTCGAACTCATCCCGCGGCTCATGGACCCCACCGAGGGCCACGTGCGCATCGACACGCACGACGCGCGCACGCTCCCGCTCCAGACGCTCCGCCGCGCCGTCGCCCACGTCCCGCAGGACGTGTTCCTGTTCTCGGACACCGTCGGCAACAACGTCGCCTTCGGGCGCATGGACGCGGGCGAGGAGGCGGTGCGCCGCGCGTCGGCGGAGGCAGACCTGCTGGAGAACGTGGAGGCGTTCCCGGAGGGGTTCGAGACGGTGGTGGGCGAGCGCGGCATCACGCTCTCGGGCGGGCAGAAGCAGCGGACGGCGCTCGCCCGCGCGCTCGTGCGCGAGCCGCAAATCCTCATCCTCGACGACGCGCTCTCGGCCGTGGACACGCGCACGGAGGCCACCATCCTCGGCCACCTCAAGCAGCACTACGGCCGCCGCACGGTGGTCGTGGTGAGCCACCGGATCTCGGCCGTGCAGGACGCCGACCTCATCCTCGTGCTGGAGGACGGGAGGATCGCGGAGCGCGGCTCGCACGCCGAACTCGTCGCCCACGGCGGCGTCTACGCCAGCCTCTACCGCAAGCAGCAGCTCGAAGAGGAGATCGCGGCCGAGTAGTTTTTTACTTACCTCCATGCGTCTCTTCCTCCTCGTCGCTCTCGCGCTGGCCCCCCTCGCGGCGGGGGCACAGACGGTCGCGTTCGACTTCGAGCAGCCCAGGGACGGGGTGCCCGCGGGCTGGACGACCATGCACGCGCCGGGCGACGCCGACAACGGGTTCGATGCCGACCCCCACGGCGGCGCCCACAGCTTCCGGCTCCGCCAGGCCGACCCCGGGGAATGGGACGCCGTCCGGTACATGGTCCCCGACGCGGTCTGGGCGGGCGCGGACTCCCTCCACCTGACGGGCTGGCTCCGCACGGACGCCGTCGTGGGGGCCAGCAGTGCTCTGGGGGGCCACGCCGGGCTCTGGCTCCGCGTGGACGGCCCCGAGCCGGGCGATGCCCGGGTGCTCGCCTTCGACAACATGCGCGGCCGGGGGCCGAGCGGCACGACGGGGTGGGCGCGCTACGACGTCCGCCTGCCGGTCCCGAAGGAGGCGAAGGCCGTCTATCTCGGCGTGCTCCTCATCGGCAGCGGCACGGTCTGGGCCGACGACATCGAACTCACGCCGATCCGGTGAGGAGGGAGGGGTAAGGGGCAGAGAGTAGAGGGGCGACCGTAGCGAAAGACCCCCCGCTTTCCTCCCATCGCGCTTCGCGCTCACGGTCGGAAACCTGTCCCCCTTGAAGCGGGGACAATCTTGGTGGGTGGCGCTTCCGGTGGGTTCTTCGACCATCCGTACCCCCGCGAATGCGAATGCCTCAGCCCCTTCCGGTTGGGGCACGCCCTCAATTGTCCCCGCTTCAAGGGGGACAGCCCTTCCGCCCGTGAGCGGAGGCGGAGCCGGAGCGATGGGCGGGAGGGCGGGGGGTCTTTCGCACCGCCGCGTTCCTCCTGGACTGTAGGGGGCCCGCACAGCAGAACCGCACCCTGCGGATCATGTCGCGCGTACGGGGCTACATAGCGCCGCGCCGTTTATCCTTTCCCCTCCATCCCTTACCCCTTCTCTTGACCGAGATCATTCCCCTCGGGACCGCCTCGGCGACGCCGACGCGGACGCGCCACCTCTCGGCGTGTGCGCTGCGGCGGCAGGGGCGGCTGCTCCTGTTCGACTGTGGCGAGGGGACGCAGTACCGGCTGCTGGAGGCGGGCATCAGCCGGCGCCTCGACGCCGTGTTCATCACGCACCTCCACGGCGACCACGTCTACGGGCTCCCGGGGATGCTCTCGACGCTGGGGCTGATGGGGCGGCCCGAGCCGATCACGCTCGTGGGTCCGGCTGATCTGGAGCGCGTCGTGCGTGCGCTGCCGGGGCTCGGCGTAGACGACCTGCCGTTTGCGCTGGACTTCGTTGCGCTGGAAGAAGGGTTCGCGCCGGGGACGGTGGTGTACGCGCAGGCGGGGTTCTCGGTCACGGCGCAGCCGCTGGAGCACCGGATCTTCTGCGCGGGCTACCGCTACGAGGAGGCCCCGCGGCCGGGGCGCCTCGACGCCGCGCGCGCGCGCGCGGCGGGCGTCACGGCCCCGGCCGACTTCGAGGCGCTGAAGGCGGGGCGGCCCGTGACGGCCCCCGACGGCCGCGTGCTCGACCCCGCCGAGTACGTCGGCCCCGCGCGCCCGGCGCCGTCGTTCGCCTACGTGCTCGACACCCGCCCCTGCGACGGCGGGCGGGCGCTGGCGCAGGGGGCGAGCCTCCTGCTCCACGAGGCCACGTTCACGCAGCGCCACGCCGCCCGCGCGGTCGAGACCGGCCACTCCACGGCGCGGCAGGCCGCCGAGGTCGCCCGCGACGCCGGGGCCCGCCGCCTGCTCCTCACCCACTTCTCGGCCCGCTACCCCGACCCCGCGCCCCTCGTCGAGGAGGCCCGCCGCGTCTTCCCGTCCGCCGAGGCGGCGGAGGAGCTGCGGGTGTACGTGCTGGGGGAGGAGGGGGGAAAGGGAAAGGAGGGAGAGGAGGGAGAGGAGAGAAAGGAGGGAATGGGGAGCGCGCATGAGACCGGGGACACGTAGGCGTCACCGTCATGTGCTAGCGTCCCTCCGGCACGAGCCGTCCTGAACGCACCGGCCTCTGTTCTGTGTCTACACTGCCCCGTCTCTAGCGTCCCTGCATTCCTCTCTCCTTTCCCCTCTCCGAAACCCCTCTCCCGCAGTGGCAGACAAAGTCCCCCGTCTCGACCGCCGCCTGCTCGGGCGGCTCGCCGGTGTCGTCGCGCCCTACCGGGGGTGGGTCGTGTTGTCGATCCTGCTCACCGTCGGGACGTCGCTCTTGGGGCCGCTGCGGCCGAAGCTGGTGCAGGTCGCCATCGACCGCTACGTCGTCTCCGGCGACGCCGCGGGGCTGATGCGCGTGGTGGGTTGCTGTCCCTCGTGCTCGCCGCCGAGGCCGTGCTCTCGTTCGGGATGGTCTACCTCACGCAGTGGGTCGGCCAGAACACCCTCCACGACCTCCGCCAGCGCGTCTTCCGCCACATCGTCGCGCAGCGGCTGCAGTTCTTCGACCGGACGCCCATCGGGCGGCTCATCACGCGGACGACCTCCGACATCGAGTCGCTGAACGACCTCCTCTCGGCGGGCATCGTCACCATCATCGGGGACTTCGGGCGGCTCATCTTCATCACGGCGTTCATGCTCGCGCTCGACCTCCGGCTCGGGCTCGTCGTGCTGGCGGTGCTCCCGTTCATGCTCGTGGCGACGGAGTTCTTCCGGCGGAAGATGCGCGACGCCTACCGCGAGACGCGGACGCAGGTGGCGCGGCTGAACTCCTTCCTCCAGGAGCACGTCTCGGGGATGAAGGTCGTCCAGCTCTTCAACCGCGAGGCCGAGGAGCAGCGACGGTTCGAGGCGGTCAACGACGACCACCGCGTGGCCCAGATCCACACGGTGTTCTGGTTCGCCCTCTTCTGGCCCGTCGTGGACGTGCTCGCCTCGGTCGCCCTCGGCGCCGTGATCTGGTACGGCGGCTCGCAGGCCATGCGCGAGGCGGTGTCCATCGGGACGCTCATCGCGTTCATCCAGTACGTCCGGATGTTCTTCGAGCCCGTGCGCAACCTCTCCGACCAGCTCAACACGCTCCAGGGCGCGCTGGCCGGAAGCGAGCGGGTTTTTGATTTGCTGGACGACGACCAGCGCCTGCCCGTGCTGGCGGAGCCCGCCATGCTGACGGACCCCGTGCAGGGGCGCATCGAGTTCCGCGACGTGTGGTTCGCCTACGACCGCCTCAAGCCCGCCGAGGGGCAGGAGGGGGAGACGGACTGGAACTGGGTCCTCCGCGGCGTCTCGTTCACCGTCGAGCCCGGCCAGACGCTGGCCTTCGTCGGCGCGACGGGCTCGGGCAAGACGACCATCATCAGCCTGCTGCTGCGGTTCTACGACCTCCAGAAGGGCGACATCTTCGTCGACGGCGTGAACATCCGCGACGTGCAGCCCCAGGCGCTTCGCCGCAACGTCGGGCTGGTGCTTCAGGACGTGTTCCTCTTCGCAGGCTCCATCGAGGAGAACCTCACGCTCGGCGACCCGACCAAGAAGTCCGAGGACGTGCGGAGCGCCGCCGCGCTCGTCGGCGCCGACCGCTTCATCGACCGGCTGCCGGACGGCTACACCTACGACGTGGGGGAGCGCGGCGGCACGCTCTCGCAGGGCCAGCGGCAGTTGCTGGCGTTCGTGCGGGCGCTCGTCTACGACCCCGCCATCCTCGTGCTCGACGAGGCCACGAGCAGCGTGGACACCGAGACCGAGGAGGCCGTCCAGCACGCCGTGGAACTGCTGATGGAGGGCCGCACGGCGCTCGTGGTGGCGCACCGCTTGTCCACCATCCAGCACGCCGACCAGATCCTCGTGATGCACCGCGGGGAGGTCCGCGAGCGCGGGAGCCACCAGGGGCTGCTGGCCCAGAACGGCCTCTACCGCCGCCTCTACGAACTCCAGTACGCCGAGCAGGAAGCGTAAGGGATCGGGGAATCGGAGGATCCGGGAATCGGGAAATTGAAAGGCGGGGGGATGCTAGCTGCACGGTTGCCCCGGCTTCCAACCTTCGCGCCGACGTAGGGGCGACGCGCTGCGTCGCCCTCGCGTCTCCTCCGCGACGTCGCCTCAATGGGGACAGGCCCTTCGTAAGGCCGTAGGGGCGTGTGGCACACGCCCGCATTCGCCTCGGTCCGCCTTGCCGATCTGGATCGGCATCCTGCGTTCGGCGCACGGGCAGGCGTTCCGCTGGGCGCGTGCGGAGGGCGTGTGCCACACGCCCCTACGGCCGTAGGAACGTCCTGCAACGGCCGGGACGATGGTATCCGGTGGGGTACGGTAGGGCGACGCAGCGCGTCGCCCCTACGGGGGAGGCTGGCACCCGCTCCCCGTGGTCCATCGTCCGTGGTCCGTCGTCCGCCCTGCAGGCGTTCTCGCCCTGGAACTTGACAGCAGGGCCCGGGTATGCTTATCGTTAATCGTCGATCGACGATGAAAGACTTCCCCCTCCACCAACCCCCGAGGTATCCTATGGACCGCCACCTCCTGAACGCGTGTGACTGCGGCTGTGGCTGCGGCGACGACTGCACCTGCGGCTCGTCCTGCGGCTGCGGCTGCTGAACGCCCCCGGCGGGGCCGGGCAACCGGCCCCGCCGCCCCTATTTTTCCATTATGACCGAGACACTTGCCCTCCCCCTGACCGACGACGTGCTCGTCGCCCGCGCGAAGGCGCTGGCGCACCCGGCGCGCGTGGCCCTGCTGCGTACCCTCGCCGCGCGCGGGACGTGCATGTGCGGCCAGCTCGTGGACGCCCTCCCGCTGGCGCAGGCGACGGTCTCGCAGCATCTGAAGGTGCTCCGCGAGGCCGGCCTCATCAAGGGCGAGACGGACGGCCCCCGCTCGTGCTACTGCCTCGACGCCGCCGCGCTGGACGCGACGCGCGCCGCCTTCGATGGCCTCTTCGCGAGCCTGGAGGGCTCGGTGTGCACCTGCGCCGACGGTTGCACGTGCGGCCAGGGCGGATCCTGCTGCTAGCAGCGCACTGCCACCTATGGACCGCCCGCTCGTCCTCTTTGTCTGCACCCACAACAGCGCCCGGAGCCAGATGGCCGAGGGGCTGCTCCGCGCCCGGTACGGCGACCGCTACCGGGCCGCCAGCGCCGGCACGTCCCCGGGCCGCGTCCACCCCCTCGCCGTCGAGGCGATGCGCGAGGTGGGCGTGGACCTCGCCAGTCACCACGCGAAAGCCGTGGACGCCTTCCCCGACGGCGCCGACGTGGTCGTGACCGTCTGCGATGGGGCTCGCGAGGCGTGCCCGTACGTCCCGGCGCGGGACCGGAACGTCCACCACGGCTTCCCGGACCCCTCGGCCGCGGAGGGCACCGACGCCGAGCGGCTCGCCGCCTTCCGCACGGTCCGCGACAGCATCGCCGTCTGGATCGACGCCGCCTTCGGCCCCGTGGAGCCGGCGACGCCGGACGACCTCCGCCCGGTGCTCACGCTCCTGAAGGCGGCCCGCCTCCCCCGCGCCGACCTCGCCGGGAGCGCTCTTGATCATTTCCACGTCGTGCGCGGCACGGCCGGGCTGCTGGGCGTGGTCGGACTGGAGGTCTACGGCGGCCGGTGGGGGCTGCTCCGCTCGCTGGCCGTCGCCGAGGGCGCCCGGGGGTCCGGGCTCGGCGGGCGTCTCGTGGCCGCCGTGGAGGCCGACGCCGCGCGCCTCGGGCTCGACGGGCTCTACCTCCTCACGACGACGGCCGCGCCCTTTTTCGCCGCGCGCGGGTGGACGGGCGTGGACCGCGACGCGGTGCCGGAGCCCGTGCGGACCTCGACGGAGTTCCGCGGGCTCTGCCCGGCCTCGGCCGTTTGCCTGACGAAGGCCCCGGGGCGAGCCTGAACGGGTAGGGCAAAAAGGAAGGGACCGGCACGACGGGCGGGGTCGCGGCGTTTACTCCCCACGCCAACCCTACCGCCATGCACCGCCTCCGCCTCGCGCTGGTCGCGCTCCCCCTCCTGCTCACTGCCTGCGCCGGCGGCGCCACCTTCGACGAGGTCGAGGGGGTGCCCGACTCCCGCCGCTGGAGCTACTTCGAGGGCACGCCCGAGCAAGTCGCCGACGCCCTCCGCAGCGTGCTCACGCTCAACGGCTACACCATCGACGCCGTGGGCGAGGGCCCGCAGGGGACCCAGTACGTGCGCGTCACGTCGTCGCCCGCCGGGGCCGACTTCACGGAGGTCTACGTCGAGCCTGTGAACGTGAGCGGCTACACCGCCCGCGCCCAGACCGTCCCGGGCCGTCGCCGCCTCGCGCGCAGCCTGGAGGTCGCCGTCAGCGCCGATCTGTAGGCCGGGCCTACGCGCCCCGTCGCGCCTTACGCCTCCTCCCCGCTCGCCGCCTCCAGGGCGGCGCGGAGGGCGTCCGTGAGGCGCGTGGCGCGGCCGGTGGCGGCGTCGACCTGCACGACCGTCGCCTCGCCCGAGGCGCAGAGCCGGTCGTCGCCTTCCACCCGCAGTTCGTAGCGCGTCGGGAACGACGAGCCGCCGGGCGGCCCGGCGAACACCCGCACCTCGACCGTGGCCGGGTACGTCACGGGCCGCTTGAACGCCACCGACGCCGAGGCGATGACCAGCATCGAGGCCGTGCTCAGGGCGACGCCCAGCCGCCCCAGCGCCTCCACGCGCGCCTGCTCGAAGTAGGTGAGGTAGGCCGCGTTGTTGACGTGGCCGAGCGCGTCCATGTCGCCCCAGCGGACGACGAGGCGGGTGGTGTGGAGGGGCACGGGGGAATGCGGAGAGGGAGAATGGGGGAATGGGAGAGAGGG
>Ga0193752_1002371_pt1 | contig 14257 bp, 10 predicted proteins | sample H1c1metaG_FD_144924 | JGI IMG/M metagenome (GOLD analysis project Ga0193752, IMG submission 144924) | Soil microbial communities from a riparian zone of the East river system, Colorado, United States - H1c1 | ecosystem: Environmental > Terrestrial > Soil > Riparian zone | place: USA: East River... | reverse complement strand
CGGCAGCTTCAATGGCTATATTACAAGTCTTGAACCCGGTGAACAAGTGAAGGAAGCGGTGAAGCATCTCGATGAGTTTGGTGGTGAAAAATCTTTTTCTGATGCACCCTTCGGGTGGACTCAGGCTGCGAACACACCCTTCCGTCAATGGAAGGTAGATGCCAACAGCGAAGGCGGCACCCGGAATCCGCTCATCGTTTACTATCCAAAAGGGATAAAAGAAAAGGGCGGTATCAGGAACCAGTATGGTCATGTCAATGACATTGCACCTACTATCATTGAATTCACGGGCTCGGTATATCCTGAGTCCATCAACGGTGTGAAGCAAAAACCTTTTGAAGGCACCAGTCTGGTATACTCTTTCAATGATGCCAAAGCAGCATCAAAGCATACCCTTCAGTACTATGAAATAAAGGGGAAGAGGTCTGTTTACAAGGACGGATGGAAGGCTGCGGTTTATCATGAACCAGGTACTGACTTTAATAAAGACGTATGGGAACTGTACAATACCAATGAAGATTTTAATGAAGTGCATGACCTCGCGAAAGAAAACCCTGACAAACTGAAGGAACTGCAGGACCAATTCGACGAAGAAGCAAAAAAATACAACGTATACCCGTTGAATGATGATGAAAAAAGTGGGGGCAGGAAGCGTAGCCTGTTTGGAAATGAAAACAGGATAGTACTGTATCCGGGAGTGGATCAATTCCTGAATTACAGTGGGCCGCAGTTCTCCAACCAGTCTTTCTCCATCACGGCCGAACTTGCAGGAAAAAATCCGAAAACCGAAGGCGTCCTCTTTTCCACGGGTGGTGCTTTTGATGGGTTGAGTTTATTCATCAAGGACAGGAAATTCCAGGTAGCGCATAATACGGGATCGAAGATCAAACATCTCGAATCCGCAGTATTGCCAGATGCCGACAGCCTGAGTCTCCGACTGGAAGTTAATTATGTGGCGCCCGCCGACAAGAAAAACAAACTCGCAGAAGCCGGCACCGAAGCCATCTATGTAAATGGAAATAAGGTCGCCGAGCGACCGATCACTGCAATTGAAATCAGATATATCGCCTCATACAAGGATGGTATCGATGTGGGCCGCGACCTCAATTCACCCGTGTCGGATCGTTATAAAGTGCCTTCTGAATTTACAGGAGACCTGAAAAGAATAGTCGTTGAATACAAATAATTAAATGACAGAGAAGATGAATTCACGACGCGGTTTCCTGAGCAATGCGGGATTTGGACTGGCGGCTTCCGCCATAACTCCTTTGGCTGCAGTTGCCGGTCGGACAAACGACATCGCTCCTTCTGTAAAGAAGGGAATTGTTGTGAAGGGGATTGACCTTCATGTAGTGAAGGTTAACCAGCGGGGCAACTGGTACTTCGTCGAACTCAAAAGCAGCAGTGGGATTTCCGGGTTTGGCGAATGTTCACATGCTTTCGGGAAAAACCAGGCTGATGGTGATCTCCAGGTCAGGGAATCGTTGAAGGCATTCTTTGAATTAGTCAAAGATGAATCTCCATTTGATGTCGAGAAATACAGGCAACGCGGTTTTGCGAAGGCTGATAATAAACTGAAGCGGACAGTATTCAGCGGTATTGAACAGGCGCTCTGGGACCTTGGTGGCAAGGCGCTGGGAATTCCTGCCTACCAGTTTTTTGGGGGCAAGGTCAGGGATGAACTCAGGGTTTATGCCAACATCAACCGTGCTACAAATGACCGCGACAGCAATGGCCGCCGCCCGGTGAGTTCTTTCCAGAAAAATGCTGAAGAGGCCATGAAACAAGGATTCACAGCCTTCAAGCTTGCGCCATTCGATGAAATGAAACCCTTGTACGGCAGTTCTGAAAAACAGGTTGAAGCGGATATAGCACATGCTATTAGTTGCATTGAAGGCGTCAGAACTACTATCGGCACGGAAAGGGATCTGCTGATCGATGTGCATAGCCACCTCAATGTTGACCTCGCTGTTAAAACAGCAGCACGAATACGATCGTCTGATTTATACTGGTTCGAGGAGCCAGTCGATCCTGCTACCATGCCTGCTGAAACCAGGGAGATTCGTCAATCAATCAGGCAAACACTTGCCGGCGGCGAAGCGATATTTGGCAGATCAGGATATGCAAACCTTATCCATGACCACGCATTGGGCATCATCATGCCTGATATTAAGCATTGTGGCGGACTGCTCGAAGCCAGGTACATCGCGGCAATGGCTGAAACTGCCGGCAATATTCAGGTAGCTCCCCACAATCCAAGTGGACCGGTGGCTACTGCAGCCAGTGTTGCGGTTTGCGCCACCATAACAAATTTTTCAATTCTCGAGTATGCATTCGGAGAGGTTCCCTGGCGCAATGACCTGGTGACACCCGGAGAACAATTTGCAAAAGGGTTTCTGCACGTCTCTGATCTTCCCGGTATCGGTATCATATTGAATAAGAAATTCATAAACGCCCATAAATAGTTATGAAAAGAATCTGTGAGTGCCTGCTTGCAGGATTTTTATTTTTAGAGTTGACAGCCTGCAATGAAAACGTAGGCCCGGCAGGAAACGAATCCTTTGATGGGGATTCCCTATATGCAGATGTGCAGCACTATGTCGACCTGGGCATACACCGCACCGGCACACCGGGAGACAGCGCCACAGCCGAATGGTTGGGCCAGCGTCTGAAATACTATGGATTTGAAGTGAAGGAACTCGAATTCCCTCTGCGGCAATTCTTTCCCGGACAGTCGTGGCTTTCATCAGGCAAAGACAGTCTGGAAGGCTTCCCGCTCTGGTGGGTCAACGAACAGATCGATCGCCATGTCAGCGGGAAATTAGTCGAGGCACTACCCACGACAAAGTATTCGGGTGCAGAATTGGCTTTGATTTCCTTTCCACTGAAAAGAAGCGGTTTTGGTGACAAGTGGAGAAACCACCTGGACTCCCTTTCCACGCTCGGAATAAAAGGCATAGTGATCATCACCAATAATCTTTCCGGAGAGGTTCAGCCTTACAATAGTAGCCTGAAGTCCGATCCCTGGAAGGTTCCGGTGTTGCTGATCGCTCCAAAGGACAGCCTGACCATTAAAAAATTTATTGGCAATAAAGAAAAGGTGAACCTGGCTATTAATGGAACGTTTCGTGATGTAAAAGGAAAAAATGTTTACGGAACTATTGGAAACGGGGAAGAGCAAATAGTGGTTTCAACACCCATCAGCGGATGGTTCACCTGTGGTGGCGAACGCGGTACGGGATTGGCCATCTGGCTTGGATTGGCTAAATGGGCCTCGACTCATTCATCAAAATACAGTTTTGTATTCACGGGCAATTCGGGTCATGAACAAGCATTCCGGGGCGCACATGAATTTCTTGAACGCGATGCCCCGCCTCCTTCGAAAACCCGTCTCTGGTTTCATCTTGGTGCGGGAGCGGCCACGTTAAAATATGAAACCACGCCGGCCGGGCTGCGGAAATTAGATGTAGTGGATTCGGCAAGAAAGTTTTTCTATAGTGAAACAGTAAGACCCTCTTTTGAAAAAGCGTTCTCGGAACTGCCGGGCGAGAAAATCGTTTCGACTGATAAGCCTGGTGGCGAGCTCCTCTATGTGGCAAGAAAAGGATATACCCGTTTTGCAGGTGTGTCTTATGCGCATCCTTACTTCCACGTGAAGACCGATGACGGCTCTACCACCTCACGGGAAATACTTAAGTCCACGGCAACTGTCATCAGTGATTTTCTCAAGGAAGAGACCAGATAACTAAAAAACATGAAAAAGACCGTTTGCCTGAGCCTGCTGATCTTTACCACAACTATTCTCTTTGCACAGCAGCGAATCGAGTTCAGAAGATTTGATAAGAATCCGATCATCACCGCGGACATGTTAAAAGAGGAGGGCGAAAATATCAATGGGCCTTCACTGCTGAAGGTTCCCGACTGGCTGCCTGGCAAGTTGGGAAAATATTACCTGTACTTTGCCCACCACAAAGGCAAATACATCAGGCTGGCATATGCCGATGATCTAAAAGGTCCATGGAAAATATATGAGCCGGGTACGCTCCAGTTGAAGGACTGCAGGTGTAATCAAGGCCCTGCAAAGAATGAAAAAAGCATCCGCCATGAAGGCGCGGAGAATGCCGAGGATCAGGTGAGGCATATAGCGTCTCCTGATGTGCATATTGATGAGGATACGAAAAATATCATCATGTATTTTCATTGTCCCCTGGTGAGGGCCGGTAAAAAAGGACAGTATTCACTGAGAGCAAATTCTTCTGATGGCATTCATTTCCGTGCAGACACAACGATACTTGGAGTTTCCTATTTCAGGGTATTTAAATGGAAGGATACTTATTATGCGCTGGCGCGCAACAGTAAATTTTCAAGGTCCAAAGATGGCGTCGCCGAATTTATTGAGGGACCCAACGTATTCAACAAAGTCCAGAACCCATCTACGCTGAGACATGCAACGGTAAAAATTGTCAAAGACACGCTCTATGTTTTTTACAGCAGGGTCGGAGACAGTCCCGAAAGAATCCTCCTGTCTAGGATCAAACTCACTGACAACTGGGAAGACTGGACGCCAACTGCACCGGTAACTGTTGTGGAACCAGCTAGGGATTATGAAGGCGCAGATCTTCCCGCGGAGCCTTCAAAGGGCGGTCTTTACTATGGAAGGGTGCGTCAACTCCGGGACCCCTATATTTTTGAGGAAGATAATCACTGGTACCTATTATACGCTACCGCCGGCGAACACGCCATCGGCATTGGTGAAATAAATACTAAGACCCTTTTCTGATGGCGTACTGAAATTCTACCGGGATCGTTTGCGCATCTTCTTTGCCCGGCGGGACATAATATAAGTGGCAGTATGGTGATCCTGCTTTATTGTGGTATTCAATTCTTACAGGATAAATGCCCTTTGTCAAAGGCACCACTGTGGCATTGATCGCATTCTCATCCTGGTTGGCAGGTATATCGATCAGGGTGGAACCGGCAAAGATCAACCGCGCCGCCCCGTTACAGTTCAATCCAAGATAACAATACCCATCATCCTTTATTTCAATAAATCCTTCCTGCACCAGGGCAAAGTTTTTATCAGCCGGCAATTTGTTCATGCCAAATGCGGAATCAGCAACACCTGTTTGTTTTACTTTGATCTTCCTGAAATCAGGCAGACTGTCCCATTGACCTTGATAAAAGTAATAATTCAAGCCGCCCGATTTTGCTTTTTTTGATAGTCTGATACCCTTGAGGGCTGTCCCTGCCTTGTAACTTCCTTTTACGATCTGGTCATATTTCTCATTGTTCGAAATCGACCTCAGTATGAGCTCTGAGGGTCCGTTGAGGACGATAAAATCTGAATCCACTTTGGGAGACTGTTCCGTAGGATGGGTTCCATCAACCGTATAATGAAGGTTCTTCAACATCTCTGCCTGATAGAATACTTTCAGGGGTTGGCCGGGGACCATTGTTCCGTTAGAAGGATAAATTACCAGCGGGTCGTTACTGTATCCCGAGTACGCAAATTTCAGCCCATCATAAATGGTCCGGAAAATCATTGAATTATGCGTCTCATCATCATACACATTCAGTTTATATCTAAGACCCGCGGGGGCTTTTTTCCTGAACAATGAGTCCATCGCTGCAATTCCCATTTCTTTAAAAGCCTTACCAGCCCTACCCGTCATCAGGAAATTTGTATTGTTCACCGAAAGTTTTGGCAGGAGGCTGTCGGCCATCCTGACCATTACGCGATTATCATACTGGAAGGCGGGATCAGCCAGCATATAGCTTTTGAACAGTTCAGGTTTTTTCAGGAAAGTGTACATGGAAAATACACCACCGAATGATGAGCCATACATATTATTGATTCTGGTGGTCCTGTACTTTGCGTTGATATAGGGAATGAGTTCATCACTAAAAAACGCTAGAAACTTATCCGCCCCGCCCGATTCATTGAAATATGGAACACGGGTGGGAAGAAAGTCCCGTTCACGATGGCCCTGCTCATCTGTTTTTGAATTCGGGACGGTAACGATGATGTTCTGGGGGATGAACTGGATACTCAGAAATTCTGCAAAGCTCGCTGCGATTTTGTGGTCCATTCGCCATCGGTGGCGTAGAAAACGTCGAAGCTGTCTTTAGTTTTTGAATACTTATCCGGCAGGATGATCGCTATCGGTCTTTTTTCACCAAGTATTTTGGAATCGAGGGTATCGAGTACAACATTGAAATTGTTTACGGGTGACTGGGTGAAACCACAGAAAACCGCACAGGTAATTCCTGTAAGCAGGAGGATTTTTTTTGGCAGCATTGGGCGTTGATTTGGCGCAACAATTTATGCTTAAAATCAGAGCGGAGAAAGAGGAAAAACAGAAAGAGGAAGAGGGAAGAAACAGAACGGAGAGCGGTAAATCAGTGCGAAGAAACAGAGCGAGTGCGCAAAGCGTAGAAAGACTCGTCATCAACCGCTCTCCGCACATCGCACTGTTTCTTTGCCCGCTCTCCGCTCTCCGCACTGTTTCTTTGCCCGCTCTACGCTCTCATGATAGCTATTCTCCTTAGCAAAACAGCTTCTAATTAATTACGACCATTTGGTTCTAGAACGTTTCTTTTTTTGACAAATAAAGTCCCGAGGCTTAGACCTAATCTATGAAAGATTGAAGGTAAAAAAATCCCACCATACGGTGGGACTTCTCTAGCCGCCGAATATTTAGAAATTGTTTGCTATTGCTGCGTAAGTGGTTGCGCGTGCCCAATTGTCGTGATACAAGGTGTTGGTGATCGTGGAGTGAGGATTACGGTATAATCCAAGCCTATAGAAAAGTGGTGCGGTCACATATCCAGTTCCCCAAGGTATCGCGTTATCCGGAGTTCCAGCATCATTGTCGATTGGATCTATCGCGCGGTTCCAATCTGCAAGCCTGTACAGCTGCATGGTGGAAACGTTATAACGGGTAAAGACTTGAGCGAATGTAGACTGAGATTGAAGCTTGTGGTAAACTTGAACATTACCAGTTGCATTTGGTGTCCAGCGAACATGGATGATGAAGTCATGCCAAACCCCCTTAGCGAAACTGGGAAAAAGATTAAAATCAAGGTTTGTCGCATAATTAGTAACCTTTCCTGCATCGGCTTGTAGTTCTCCAGCACCGTTGAAAAGACCTGAAGTTATTTTTAGGTGCAAATCATTTCCAACCATACTTAGATGAATCGGCGGCGAAGACCGGGAGCGGTGGTGCCACTGCGTTAAAATGGACCATGAACCCGTAGTGGCGTTTGTAGTAGTTACCCAAGTTGTTGGGATATAGGTAGACCAGCCGTAATAGAAGTCATCATCGTTTCTTTCCTGTGTATACCCGTTCCAGGTATCATTGTAATGGTTGGCCTCACAACGTTCTCCACTAGTGTGGTCAAAAGCCTGGTCGCCAGGACGAACAATGAATCGTGCAGATTTCAAGCCCTCACGGACTGGTATACCAATTGCGGCTGCATTGCCTTCTACGTATTGCTGCCCAAGGGCATGAATAGGATCTTTGCATACGATTCCATGCCACTGATAGATATTAGACGAATCTTCCTCAAAATTGCCGACTAATTCTCCCGGGTCGATGATGTTGCTGGCAACTACAGCACGGATGACGTTTTCATCGGCAGTGGTTGCTTTTTTGCAGGAAGAGATTGAGAGAGATAAGCATCCAATGATGATGGGTAGATACAGCGATGCTGTCATCTTTTTCATAGATTTTAATCTTTAATTGATTTATAAATGGCGACTAAAGACTGATAAGGTTCACATTCGCTTGGGCGGTAAGCGATCACATCGCACGAGTTCCGCGATTTAAAGAGGGGGAATTAAATATAGTTAATATTCAGATTCAGAGTCGCAAACTTTTTGAATTAATGAAAATGAAACATTAAAGGACCCCGGGTATTTGTCCATCCCGGGCCGGCCGAAGCCTGAAACGTTTCTGATTCGAAGATGACCGTTGCTGACTATAGTTCCATGAGGAAAATACACCAGTGACATCGCTTTTTCCTCAATCAGCCTTCATCTCAATAAAAGCCTGTAAAATCACCCACTTTGAAATTCTGACATTCTAAATAATTAAATAGCGCGCGTTTGGAGGTGATGGCATAATAACTCGAATATGTGTTGGTCAATAGGGGAGGGTTTGCAATAAAAAGAGTTTTGATAGCGATAAAAAAGGAGAAGAAACTGTAATCTGCTTTAAGAGGACTCGTTAATAAGATTGAGGTTTCAAACTTGTCTCAAATACCCCCTGAATATGTTTGAAATGGCCGCGTTAACGGATTTGCAATTAGCTATTTTTGCTACTGTCCAAAAACTAATCAACAAATTTGATCACGTATGAGAAAGATAATCGCCGCTATCAATATGACGCTCGACGGTTTTTGCGATCACACTGCAGTCTCACCCGACGAAGCAGTGCACGATCACTACGGTAAGCTCCTGAAAAATGCCGGTACTGCATTGTACGGCAGGAAAACTTATCTGCTGATGGAGTTCTGGAAAGGCTTGGCGGAACACCCCAGCGGAAAAAAATCGATGGATGATTTTGCAATGAATATGGATGCTATTCCCAAAATCGTATTTTCCCGCACCTTGCAAAGTGTGGATTGGAAAAGCGCAAAGGTTGCTACCCGCGACCTCGAAGCGGAAACGCTTGCGCTCAGGGAAGAAGGTGGCGGTGACATTCTGGTTGGCAGCCGCAGCCTGATTATTGCCCTGATCAACCTCGGCCTCGTAGATGAATTTCAGCTGATGGTCCACCCGGTGGTGGCGCGAAAAGGTTTGCCGCTATTTGACGAACTGGCAGACGGAGTGGTTTTAGAATTGATAAAGACGCACACATTTGCCAGCGGTGCCGTATTGCTGTACTATGCTCCATCGAAGCAAGACAACGACACAGAAGAACAATAACTACCATATCACATCTAATGATGCACGTTCTTTTGAACAAACTCGACATGTATTGGAATAGCAGTCAAATGATATTTCGCAGGCTCAGTCTGTTTATCAAGAAGAAAGAATAAATAAAGCAATTTGGTGATGTCTGTTTTCTTGGTAAATTACTTGTACGTTAATTTCGTTGCGAATAGTGTATAACTTCGCAATAAAAAATATGGCGCAGAAAAAAGTAATCGTGGTTTTTGGTGCGACCGGAGCACAGGGTGGCGGGCTGGCACATGCTATTCTCAATGATAAGAATAGTGAATTTTCTGTCCGCGCAGTATCGCGGACTCCTGATTCTGAAAAGGCTCAGGCGCTCGCCAAAATGGGAGCTGAAGTGGTCACCGGCAATATTGATGATTCCGAAAGTATGGAGCGGTTACTCGAGGGGGCCTATGGTGCTTACTTTGTCACTTTTTTCTGGGATCATTTTTCGGCTGAACGGGAAACAGCAGAAGCGAAAAATATGGCCGCCGCCGCGAAGGATGCTGGTTTAAAACATGTCATTTGGTCTACCCTGGAGGATGTGAGAAAATCGGTTCCTCTTGATGACAACAGCATGCCGACCCTGCAGGGAAAATATAAGGTTCCGCATTTCGATGGAAAGGGCGAAGCCGATAAGTTTTTTACCGAAGCGGGTTTGCCTGTTACCTTTATGCTGGCTTCCTTTTACTGGGATAACATGATCCATTTCGGCATGGGGCCGAAACGCGGCGCAGACGGAAAATTGGCAATGGCCTTTCCAATGGGCGACAGGAAGATGGCGGGCATAGGTAGTCAGGATATTGGGAAATGCGCTTATGGCATATTTAAAAAAGGAACGTCACTTGTCGGCAAAAGAATAGGTATTGCGGGCGATCAGAACACTTGCGCGGAAATAGCAAAATCATTATCGAAAGCTTTAGGTGAAGAAGTGATATACAATAAGGTTACACCGGAACAATACAGAGGCTTTGGTTTTCCCGGGGCTGACGATCTCGGCAACATGTTCCAGTTTTACCACGACTTTGATAAACTCTGTAACAGTACCCGCGATGTAAACTATTCACGCGAACTGAACCCTGAGCTGAAGTCGCTTGACAAGTGGGTGGCCGACAATGCAGCACTCATACCGCTGACATAAGCGAGCGGTACTCATTGACCGGGAATTGCAGTTTTAGGGCGTGATTGACAAACGCTGGCAACACTATTTTTAATCAATAAAAACTGTTTTATGGGCAAAGTGTTTGTCTTGTCATTCATTGTACTAATGACTGTTTTTCTCGTCCAATGCTCCGGTCCACAAACTGAAACTCCGGTTGAGACTCCTTCTCCCGCCGCATCTTCTTCCAGTGCTTCTAATGGCGGATTTGAAAGCAAGGAAAAATGGGGAGAACACCTGGTGACTGTGAGCGGATGCCAGGATTGTCACAGTCCTAAGAAAATGACACCGATGGGCCCCGAAATTGACAGCTCGGTTATGCTTGCTGGCTATAGGGGCGGATCTCCCGAAAAAGAAGTAAACAGAAAAGATCTGCAGAGAAAGGGCCTTGGAGTAACGCGTGACCTCACAGCGTGGATCGGACCCTGGGGAGTTTCGTATGCTGCTAATCTCACATCGGACTCAACTGGTGTCGGTGCCTGGAATGAAGAACAATTCATACTGGCTTTGAGGGAAGGCAAATTCAAAGGATTAGCCAATGGACGTACTTTGTTGCCGCCAATGCCCTGGCAGATGTACAAGCATTTTACGGACAATGAGGTCAAGGCAATCTTTGCTTTTCTTAAAACAACGAAGCCTGTTAAGAATGCCGTCCCAGCGCCACTTCCTCCGGTAGGTATGTAAGTAATGTATGAATGTTTTGTGGCTGTTGATGTCGCCAAGAGTTTCCTGGTTCCGCGTAACAGCGAAGCAGCACATAATTGAAACTACAGAGCAGGTTTAGCTTAGTTATTTGCATTCTCAGCATCAATAACCAAAAAAAAACTTATTGACAAGCTCCGCTAAAGTCTTCGGCATCGATCGGAGTAACCGTGCAGTTGCCGTTTTTATTTTTGACCGCTGATTCTGCGAGGTCCTGTGAAGTGGCGCAGACCGCTACCGTACTGCAATAGGATTCACAGGTAATCTTAAAATAATAAACACCGGTGCATGGTGGTTCTCAGTTGTGTCCCCTGAGCCGAGGTAAGAACTGATATTTCCGACACAAACATTGAGGATTGCATCAACTTCCGCGTCAAATCTTCTGGTTTAGAAGCTTGTGAAGCGAATGCTGTGGGTGAGGCACCAGGCTTGACCGGAACTCCATTATCTATCTATTCTTTCGGCCGATATTCAATTCCAACAAGTTATTTATACTTTAAGGATTTTTCTGATCAAAGGGAAAATGAAAAATGTGTTTACCTCCGAGTTTAAGGTCCAAGGTTTCGAAGTAAATGACCGGATCGATAAATAATAAATTTTCGGAGTCATCTACAAAAACATTTTCATCATGTAAATCCTCGAGCTTCACACCGATGTTTTTGTTATAGTAATCATCATTCTTATACCGTTCAAAGCCGTGATCGTTCAGGAACGGTTCGACGGTTTCTCTTGAAGCGCCTTGATTAAGAATGGCAAATGACTGTTGAGTGATGATAGCGAAAGTCCCTTCATCTTCGGTAAAGCCGATTGTTTCATATGCTGTTGAAGGAAATAAAAACCGATGAAACATGAGTCGATTAAAATACTCCAACCAGTTTGAGTGAAAACGACCTATGTTGACTTTTAAAACTTTGTAACCGTCGTCCGAGAGATAGACCTTTTGTTCGGCCCCTGCCCCGATTAACCTTTCGTTATATTTAGTAAGAAAATCAGCTTCATAGATCCAGAGATCGTGACTGATCGAAAATTCCCGGAGTGCGTTTTCTTCAAGGGGTTTTACTTTTTCACCGAAGGACGCCCTTTCTTCACGGCTGACCGGCTCTGGTCCTTTAGCCGCTTCACTTGCGCCCTGGCATCTGCCACAGATATCGGCAGCCTGCTTCGTTGTGTGGTCAACGTCCTGGATGCTCCCGCCTCGTTTTGAACCCAGGTACTGCCTAAGTATTTCCGGGTGATATTTGTCCATTCGGTTAAATTCATAACAAATCGATATCCTACGCAAAGTTAAATAAACTATTGAATAATACTAGTCGATCGCTCAGCCAGGCAGGTGCCAGAGGAGTGGAGAGCAATAGGGCCAAAGCACCGGAGATTCGGGCTGGAATTTTGTCTTAAGCGTAATCGGAGGCTTTTATTATGTTTGAAGCTGAAAACTTTATTCGACGAATCAGGTGAGCTGGAAGAACTAACCTATAAGATCCTATGGTCTACAATAGAAGATTTTGTCGGTTTATGGGAAATAGAATGGGAGGTTAACAGCTTTTTAACGGATAACATGTCGTTTGACAAACGAGACATCGCACGGAAAATTCTGAAATATTTAATAAGCCGTGATCTTATTCAATTGAATTTTTCAAAATGAGAGTCAGATGAACTCGTCCCAAAATCCAGATGTTAGGAAGTTCAATAGTTTCTTATCAGAATAGCCAATTGAATATCATGGAGAAAGTAAATTTAGTTGTGGATGAATTTTGCTCCCCTGATTCCCTCTTTGAATCACCTGCTAATGAATTGAAGAGGGATTTTATCAATAATTTACTTACTCGGGAATGGCGATGGAGCGAAACTGATTTGGATGATATTTTTAAAAAGTCGGCACAGTCAGTCTATCAACTATCAATAGAAAATGGTTCAGAAGATATCTCTGAAATAAATGGAAGTCACAAGTATTTGGAAACCTTGGCAAGAATTGCTTCAAAGAAGCGTTATAAGTTAGATGGCTTATAAATGGTTCCAATCCTATTAGGTCGACCATACAGGATATCGAACCATTTGTCTTACTAATATCAAGTTTTTTCTCCAAAATCCTTTACCATGGCTGATTTCAGAAAAATGAGCCGAATCATAATTTAAAAACTGGCATTGTAACCAGTTCCAAAATTTTTTTTTTGGCAAACGTCTGAAAGTAAATACTGGCGCGGATTTCAGCCTAAACATAAGTTGATTTTAACTTTTCCTTTGCAGTTGGCCTACCTGCATTATTCGCACGCTGCGCGTGCTCATGAACCACTTTCTGAGCCATTACCCAACGAGCCCCGCCGCCTGCGGCGGCTGCGTTTTTTATTTTCATCCGCTTAGGCAAACAAGTTTGCCACGCTTCTGAAAACAAAAAACCCGCACATTGTGCGGGGTCTCGTTGTTGGCCTACCTGGATTCGAACCAAGACAAACAGAACCAAAATCTGTCGTACTACCATTATACTATAGGCCAAAATACCTTTCGGCAAAGGGAGGTAAAAGTACGGGGGTGAAAAAAATGTTCCAAAACAATTTATCCTTCAGTTGCGCTAACCAGGTAATAGTTCTTTTTGCCTTTCTGCACCAAAATGTATTTATCGTGCAACAACAGCGCGGCATCAACAACAAAGCCGGGTTCGGTAATCCTGTTTCGGTTTATGCTTACACCCCCCTGCTGTACCAGTTTCCGCGCTTCCCCCTTACTGGCGGATATCGTACTTGCTGCCAGAAAACTGACTATATCCAACCCATCCCTTATCGATCCGGCGGGAAAATCAAACTTCACTACTCCCTCCATCAATTCCAGGTCATCAATACTGAGCGAATCCGCCGGGGCAGTCTGGTTGTTGAACAGTTTTTCCGTAGTCTCCACCGCTTTCGAATAGGCTTCCTCTCCGTGCACAAAGACAGTCAGTTCACGGGCAAGTCTTTTCTGTAAATGCCTGGAGCCGGGATCGGCCCTGTGTTTTTCGATCATTGCCTCAACCGTAGGCTGATCGAGGAAAGTGAAGATCCTGATCCATTTTTCGGCGTCGGCGTCGGTGGCGTTCAGCCAGAACTGATAAAATAGATAGGGTGATGTTTTTTCGGCATCCAGCCACACATTTCCCTTTTCTGTTTTTCCGAATTTACCGCCATCTGCCTTGGTGATAAGCGGACAGGTAAACGCAAAAGCCTCGCCGCCAGCCCTCCTGCGGACAAGTTCTGCACCCGTAGTAATATTACCCCACTGGTCGCTGCCGCCCATCTGGAGTTTGCAGTTGTGATGGATGTACAACCAGTAAAAGTCAAAACCCTGCATAAGCTGGTAGGCGAATTCGGTGTAACTGATACCTGTGTCGCCTTCGATCCTCTTGCGAACACTGTCTTTCGACATCATGTAATTTACCGTAATGTGTTTCCCGGTATCCCTGAGGAAGTCGATAAATGACATGCTTT
>Ga0193752_1002370_pt1 | contig 14258 bp, 10 predicted proteins | sample H1c1metaG_FD_144924 | JGI IMG/M metagenome (GOLD analysis project Ga0193752, IMG submission 144924) | Soil microbial communities from a riparian zone of the East river system, Colorado, United States - H1c1 | ecosystem: Environmental > Terrestrial > Soil > Riparian zone | place: USA: East River... | reverse complement strand
AAGTCACCCCCCGCGTCCCCGGGCAACGTCCGCTGCTCGCGTTCGGCCATTTCGACCAGGCCCACCCACGGCATGGCGGTGGCCAGCTTTTCGGGCGTGTCGCCCATCACACGCATGTGGTACAGGTCCGCGAGTACGCGGATATTCGGGTGATTCACCGGCGCGACCACGCTCACCACCTCGTCGATGAGATTGAGGTAGTTGCATTCCTGGCTGCGCTGCATCTCCACTCCGACGGTGATGCGATGGCGCCGCGCCAGCGGTGCCATGGCCTTCAGCAACGAGACGAACTGTTCGTCCGCTTGCGCGCGGGTCCAGCCGTCGGGAATGCGCCGCGCGCTGTTGCTGCCGAAAACGATGTATTCGCCGCCGAGCGACCGCAGCCGCGCGAACGCGGTCCCGGCATACGCCAGCACGCGCGCGTGATCGGCTTTCGGGCCGACGCAGATGAGGGACGGGTCGCGCAGGAAGCTGTTGCAGCCGCGGATGCGCAGCGGGGCGGCGCCGGCCCGCGCGCGGTTGGGCGCGAACTGCGCATCGCTCGCGAACGGCATGAGGAAGTCCGCCACGCTCTCGACGATGAACTGCGCGCCCAGCGCTTTCAGTTCCGCCGCACGCTCGATCTTCGCCGTGATGCCGACCGCGGTGAACAACCTGCGCGGCGCCGCCTGAGCGCCACCGGCGATCGCCCCGAGCACCGCCGCGCCGCCGGCGCCGAGTACCGCGCGCCTTCCTGCGATCCTTCGTCTAACTATCATCGCGCCATTGAAACACGGCGGGCGCAAACGAAAAAGCCCCGCGGTGGCGGGGCTCTTCCAGTCGCAACGCGAACCGGCGGCGTCTACTTCGCCTTGCTCTTTGCCGGCGCCTTCTTCGGTTCCGCCTTGGGGGCCGCGGCACTCGGGGATTTGGCCGTGGATTTCTTCTTCGCGGGCGCGGCTTTTTTCTCCGGCTTCGGAGCTGCCGCATCGATGGCCACCGCGACAGCGGTTTTGGCCTTCGCCGCGGCCTTGCCATTGGCCTTCTTGGCCGGCTTCTCCGTGGCGCCTTCCGCTCCTGGCGGCGACGCATTTTTCGCCGGCGCGCCCTTCTTGCGGCCGAAACGGCTGCCACGCGGCGGCGCCGCGGCCAGCAACTCGCGGCACAACTCGAGCGGCACGGACTTCGGGTCCGTGTCCTTCGGGATACGCGCGTTGCGCTTGCCGTCGGTGATGTAGGGGCCATAACGGCCGTTCAGCACCTGGATGTTGTCGACCCCGAAGTCGAGAATGATCCGATTGGCGTCGGCTTCTTTCTTGAGCCGGATGACTTCGAGCGCGCGTTCCAGCGAGACGGTGTACGGATCGTCCGGCGGCTTCAGCGATACGTACTTGGGGCCGTATTTGATGTACGGCCCGAACCGGCCGATGTTGGCCTGGACCAGTTCGCCTTCGGCCGTATTGCCCAGGCTGATGGGTAGTTTGAAGAGCTCGAGCGCCTCGGGCAGCTTGATGAGGTCCATCTTCTGGCCGGGTCGCAGGCCCGCGAATTTGGGTTTCTCTTCGTCGTCCTTGGTGCCGATCTGCACGAACGGCCCGAATCGCCCCATCCGCACGGTGATGGGCTTGCCGCTGACCGGGTCCTTGCCGAGTTCACGCGCCTGCGCGACTTCTTCGCGCGAGACGTTCTTCTCGATGTGTTCGACCTGGGTGATGAACGGCTTCCAGAATTTCTTGAGCGGTTCGGTCCAGTTCTCTTCGCCGCGCGATACCGCGTCGAGCTCGTCTTCGAGGGAGGCCGTGAAGCCGTACTCGACGTACTTGTGAAAGTGCTTGGAGAGGAAGCTGCCGACGATCTTGCCGATGTCCGTCGGGATGAACCGGCGGTTATCCATGTCGACGTATTCGCGATCCTTGAGCGTCGAGATGATGGTCGCGTAGGTCGACGGGCGGCCGATGCCGTGCTCCTCGAGCGCCTTTACGAGGGAAGCTTCCGAGAACCGCGGCGGCGGCTCGGTGAAGTGCTGGTCACCGTGCACATTAAGAAGAGTGACCACGTCGCCTTCTTTCATGGCGGGCAGCAGACGATCGTTTTCGTTCTCGGGCTTCCCGTCGTCGACGTCTTCCTGGTACACGGCCATGTAGCCGGGTTTGACCAGGGTAGAGCCGTTGGCGCGCAAGACGTGCCGGCCCGCTCCATTTCCCGATTCCGCCTGCTTGCTCGGCTGCATGTCGACGGCGACCGTGTCGAACAGCGCGTGCGACATCTGCGAGGCGACGGCGCGCTTCCAGACGAGCGCGTACAGCTTGAATTGATCCGGATCGATCTTGCCTTCTACCTGGGACGGCAGGATTGATGCAGAGGTGGGACGAATCGCCTCGTGCGCTTCCTGCGCGTTGCGCGACTTGGTCTTGTAGAGGCGCGGCTCTTCGGCCACGCCTTCCTTGCCGTATTCCTTCTCGATCACCTCGCGCATCTCGCGAATCGCGTCGTTCGCGAGGTTCAGCGAGTCCGTGCGCATATAGGTGATGAGGCCGATGCTGCCTTCGCCGAAATCGACACCTTCATAGAGCTGCTGCGCCAGCCGCATGGTGCGCTGGGCGGAGTAGCCGAGCTTGCGCGCGGCTTCCTGCTGCAGCGTCGAGGTGGTGAACGGAGGTGACGGATTGCGCTTGCGCTGCTTCTTGTCGATCGAGATGACGTGCAGGAAACCCTGCGCAGTCTCGTTCAGCGATTTCTCGACATCGCGCGCCGAACCTTCGTTGGTGAAGCTGAACTGCTCCACCCGCTGGCCGTTGAATTCGACCAGCTTGAGCGGGAACGTCTGCGCGCTGTGTTCGCCCTCGGCTTCGAGCGTCCAGTATTCCTGCGGGATGAACTTGCCGATTTCGTCTTCGCGCTCGCAGATCATGCGCAGCGCCGGACTCTGCACGCGGCCGGCCGAGAGGCCGCGGCGCACCTTCTTCCACAGCAGCGGCGAAAGATTGAAGCCGACGAGGTAGTCGAGCGCGCGGCGCGCCTGCTGCGCGTTGACGAGATCGAGCGACAGGTCGCGCGGCTCGGCGACGGCGCGCTGCACTTCGCCCTTGGTGATTTCGTAGAACACGACGCGTTTGACCGTCTTGTCCTTGAGCTCGCCGCGTTCTTCGAGCAGCTCGCGCAGGTGCCACGAAATGGCTTCGCCTTCGCGGTCGGGGTCGGTTGCGAGAAAGAGGTTCTTCGATTTCTTCAACGCGCGTGAAATGGCGTCGACGTGTTTTTCGTTGCGCTCGATCGAGCGGTACGTCATCGCGAACTGATTGTCGGGATCGACCGCGCCTTCCTTCGGCACGAGATCGCGCACGTGGCCATACGACGCGAGCACCTCGAAATCCTTGCCGAGGTACTTCTTGATGGTTTTTGCTTTCGCCGGGGACTCGACGATGACTAGGTTTTCAGCCATCAGTGCGGGAGCGAATCCAGTTCTTCGAACACCAGGTCTTCCATGCGGGCGCAGGCCTGTTCTTGCCCGGGCTGGCTCGAAAGCACCATGAGGACCAGCCACTTGAGCCGGTCGATGTCGACCTCGTCCCCATCGAGCGCGACCAGGCGGTCGATGACGATTTCGCGCTGCAGCGGCGACAAAATACCTTCCTGCTCGAGCTGCAGCAGGTAACCGCGGCAGCTGGTGGAAATGCGTTCGACTTCGTCGGCGGAGAACACGCGCAGCGCGCGTGAGGAAAGATCGGGTCGCGAGCGTTCGCCGGCGAGGTCCGCCAGCCAGTCGAGAGCGCGTTCCACGTTGTGGCGGCCAAAACCGGCGCGTTCGAGGTCGGCAGCCAGGGTTTCGCGCTCAGGAACATCGGGTGCCTCGGCCAGCATGTACTGGTCGAACACGTAGATAAGAATGTCTAGAACACTACCGGTCATGCTGTCGCCGTAGAAAATTATTGTCCCGCCATGCGGCTGTATCGGCCGCCGGGGTGCGGCGCCACGTGCCCGTCGAGTTCCAGAATCAGCAGCATCGAGGCGATCGATTCGCTGTTCATACCCGTGCGTTCGATCAAGCTGTCGACGCTTGCCGGCTCGAAGGCGAGCGCATCTAACAGGATTTTGTATTCCTTGTCCAACGAAGGATTATTTTTGGAACCCGGATTGGGCGCTGCAAGTAGTTGGTGGCGAAGGGAAATCTTGAGCTCCCCGAGCACGTCCTCGGCGCGCTCGACCAGCTTTGCCCCCTGACGGATGAGCTGGTGGCAGCCTCGGACCAGCGGATTGTGGATGGAGCCGGGGATGGCGAAGACCTCGCGGCCGGCATCGCCGGCCAGGCGCGCCGTGATCAGGGAGCCCGATTCACGGGCTGCTTCGACGACCAGGGTGCCCGAGGCAAGCCCCGCGATGATGCGGTTGCGGCGTGGGAAGTGATCACGCAATGGGGGCACGCCCGGCGGAAATTCCGAGATGACCGCGCCGCTCGACTGGATGCGGGCGGCTAGCGCCTTGTGTTCGCGCGGGTAGATGTTGTCGAGGCCAGCGCCGAGCACCGCGATGGTAAGGCCTTGCGCGGACAACGCGCCTTCGTGGCAGGCGGCATCGATGCCGAGCGCGAGGCCACTCGTAATGGTGAGACCCGCGTGCGCAAAGAAGGCGGCGAACTCGCGCGCGGTCGAGCGCCCGCCCGCCGTCGGGTTGCGGCTGCCGACCATGGCGAGTTGCGGCTCGCCGAGCGCGGCGACACTCCCGGACACGAACAGCAAGGCGGGCGCCGCGGGGGATTGCCGCAGCAACACGGGATAGGCAGCGTCCGTCGCGGGCAGCAGCGTGCAACCGGCGGCATCGAGCCAGCGCAGGTCGGCGTCGATGCGCGCGGCATCGGGCGCCAGCAGCCACTGGACCATGGCGGTAGTTAGCTCAAGCCGCGCCAGGACGCCGGCGTCGGGATGATCGAGCAGCGACAGATCGGGGCTTGCGGCAACGAGGCGGGCGAACTGATCGGCGGTGAGGCCGGGTGCGCGCGCGGCGAGACACAGACGGCGGAGTTCGAACGGCTGCTCGGCGTGCATGAGGCAGCATAAAACGAAAGGGCCAGCACGCTGGCTGGCCCTAACTCGTCTGAACGTCGAGAAATGCGTTACGGGTTGTAGACGCGATCCGCGACCTGCATCGGCCCGCGGGCGCCGATCACCAGGCCATAACTGACGCGGTCGAAAACCTTGAACACGATCATCGTGCCTGCGCGTTCATACGGCAGCTGCACCATCTCGCCGTAGGGGTTCTTCTCCCACGGCGCCTTGCCGTACTTGTCCTGCACGACCTCGCCCTTCTGGTCGATCGCGAGCACCGCGCCGGGCGTGAGGCCCTGACGGCCGCCGCGATTGATCACGACCACCTGGAACTGGCCGATCTGCTCGGCGTTGTCCGCCACGGCGATGATCTGACCATTGATGTTCGAGTGCGGCGCATGCGGCACGAAAGTCAGCGGAATGTCTTCTTCCTGCAGGATCAGGCGGTCACCTTCGAGCGCTTCGCGCGCACCTTCGGTGAGGATCGCCTTGGAGACCGTGCCGGGATTGTTGACCACGGCGACCGCGATGTAGTTGGCCTGGTAGCCGACGAGATCGTCGGACTCCGGATCCACGATCGGTTCGCCGACGTGCATGACGGTGTAGCGCTGGTTCAACGATCCATTGAGGCCCTTCGCGTAGATCTCATGGCCGGTGCCACCGATCATGTGATGATCGCGGAACCCGAGGATGTGCGGCGCGCGCAGGGCTTCTTCCTTGGTGAGCACACTCGGCTTGCTCAGGAACGCGGCGATCGCGGCGAACGGAATCGCATCGACCGGACCATCGAGCTGTTCGCTGCGCAGACGCGGCTGCAGGCGGGCGCCGCTGTACTGCGAGATGCTCACGTGAGCGTCACCGCCGGCGCCGTAGGCCAGCGACAACACGTCACCCGGATAAATGAGGTGGGGATTTTCGACCTGCGGATTGATCTGCCAGATCTCGGGCCAGAACCACGGGTCCTTGAGGAACACCGAGGAGATGTCCCAGAGCGTGTCGCCACGCTTGACCGTGTAGTTCATCGGCGCATCCGGGCGGATGAGCTGCGCGGTTTGCACCGTCGCGTCCGGCACCGGCGCTTCGTTCATGGCGGCGACCGCCGCTTCGGTGGCGGTGAGGTCGTCGGCGCTGTTGTCCACCGCGTTGACCGGTTCGGCGGCCATCGGCGGCGGCGCTGATTCGGCTCCCGACGGCGCCGATTTGCAGCCGCTCACGAGCAGCAGCGCGGCAGCGATGAAGGCCGTCAGGGCGATGAGACGCGAGGTCAGTGTTCCGAGCACGCGCGGCTCCCTAAGTTGTTGATTAAGAGACATCCTCCACTCCTCAATCCTGGGTGGGGCAAGCGGACCCCACTGTTATAATCCGCCGCGGCACGAGGGCATACGATCTATTGTCAAGTTTGTGCGCTGGATCACGGGACTAATACCCGCGCCGCTCCATGCATTCCTTGTCCGAGGTCGGATCGCCCAAACATTAGCAGCAATCGAGCGGAACATCATGGCGCGCCTGCAAATTCTTGAATACCCCGACCCCCGTCTACGGACCAAGGCCACCCCGGTCGAGGTCTTCGACGCCGCGCTCGCACAGAAAGTCGCCGACATGTTCGAGACGATGTATGCCGCGCCTGGCGTCGGCCTTGCCGCGACCCAGATCGATTTCCACAAGCGTTTGATAGTTATGGATGTTTCGGAGGGGAAGACCGAGCCGCGCGTCTTCTGCAACCCGGAAATCCTCACGCAGGAGGGGGTCGGGGTCACCGAGGAAGGCTGTCTGTCCGTGCCCGGCATCTTTGACGAGGTGAAGCGCGCCGCGCTCATCAAGGCGCGCGCCCAGGACGTCACCGGGGCCGTCTTCGAGGTCGATCTCGAGGGTCTCGCGGCGGTCTGCCTTCAACACGAGATGGATCACCTGGAAGGCAAGCTGTTCGTCGACTACCTCTCCGATCTGAAGCGCGAACGCATCCGCAAGAAGCTCGAAAAAGATCGCAAGGAACGTGCCGCGAAACCGCGCGAATCCGCTGTGTCCCGCGCGTACTGAATCTCGTACACCAAGCCCTCGGGCGCTATGAACCCTCTCAGAATTGCCTTCGCGGGCACGCCGCAGTTTGCGCTGCCCGCGCTGCGGGCACTGCTCGGCTCCGCGCATCGCCTCGTCGGCGTGTTGACGCAGCCCGATCGGCCGGCCGGCCGCGGCCAGCAGTTGCGCGCTTCGCCGGTCAAACTACTCGCGCTCGACGCCGGCCTGCCGCTGGCGCAGCCCGCAACGTTGAAGACTCCCGAGGGCCGCGCCGCGCTTTCTGGCTGGGCGCCCGATGTACTGGTGGTCGTCGCGTACGGGCTCATCCTTCCGCCGGCGGTGCTGACGCTGCCGCGTCTCGGCTGCCTCAATATCCATGGCTCGCTGCTGCCGCGCTGGCGCGGTGCGGCGCCGATCCAGCGCGCGATCCTCGCGGGCGACACCGAAACCGGAGTGACCATCATGCAGCTCGACGAGGGGCTCGACACGGGCCCGACGCTGCTCGAACGGCGCCGCCACATTGGCACCCACGATACTGCCGGCGACCTGCACGATGCCTTGTCCGAGCTCGGCGCCGCCGCGTTGCTCGAGGCCATCGACGGCCTCGCGGCCGGCACGCTGGCGGCGCGCCCGCAACCGGCCGCCGGGACTAACTACGCGCCCAAGATCGACAAGACGGAGGCGCGCCTCGACTGGAACGCGACCGCCGTCGAGCTCGACCGGCGCGTACGGGCCTTCAATCCGTGGCCCATGGCCGAGACGCGGTTTGCCGGCGAATCGCTGCGGCTGCTGCGCGCGAGCGTCGCCGACGGCGCCGCCGACTATGCCGCGCCCGGCACCTTGTTAGGCATCGCCGACGACGGCCTGCGCGTCGCCTGCGGCGAGGGCGTGCTGGCGGTGCGCGAGCTGCAGCGCGCCGGCAAGCGGCCGGTCTCGGCGCGCGATTTCGCCAACGCAGTCCGCCTCGACGGCATCAGGTTCGGCACATGAAACGCTCCGTAGTTCGAAGAAACCCCCCACCGGCACGCCGCGCGCGACATGCTCCGGGCGCCGAAACCCTGGCGCACGCCGCCATCGCGGTGCACGACGTGGTGTACGACGGCCGCTCCGCGGACGCTGCGCTGGAGGCGGCGCAGGAACGGGTCGATCGTGCCGCGGTGCGCGCGATCGCGCTCGGCACGTTGCGCTGGTACCTGCGGCTGCAGCCGGCGCTCGCGCCGCTGTCGAGCCGGCCGTTCGACGAACTCTCGCCCAAGCTCGCGGCGCTGCTGGTCACGGCCGCGCACCAGGTGGAGTATTCGCGCGGCGCCGCCGAGGCGCAGGTGCACCTGGCCGTGGACGCGAGCCGCGTCATCGGCGAAGGGCGCGCTTCGGGCGTGGTCAACGCGATGCTGCGCCGCTTCGTCGCTCAGCGCGCGGAGTTGTTAGCCGTGGCCGATGCCGAGGTCGCGCAGCGGCACGCCCATCCGCGCTGGCTGGTCGAACACTTGCGGGCCGCCTGGGGCGAGCGCCACGAGGAAATCCTCGCCGCCAACAACCAGCATCCGCCGATGGTGCTGAGGCTCGACGCCGCGCTGCCCGCCGACGACTTCCTGCGTTCCTGGCGCGCGCTCGGGCGCGATGCCCGTGCCGTCGAGTGGCGCCCCGATGCCGTGGTGCTCGAACGGCCCGTCGCGGTGCAGACTCTGCCGGGCTTCGAAGTCGGTGCGGTATCCGTACAGGACGGCGGCGCGCAGCTGGCGGCGTTGCTGCTGGACGCGAAATCCGGCATGCGGGTGCTCGATGCCTGCGCCGCGCCGGGCGGGAAGACGCTGCACATCGCGCAAGCCACGCCCGATCTCGCCGAATTGATCGCCGTCGACGCGGACCGCCTGCGGCTCGCCCGCGTGCGGGAAAACCTGCAGCGCGCAGGCCGCGACGCGGTGCTGGTCACCGCCGACCTGCGCGAACGGCCGCCTTCGCTCAGCGCGGCGTACTTCGACCGCATCCTGGTCGATGCGCCCTGTTCTGCCACCGGCGTCATCCGCCGCCATCCCGACATCAAGCTGCTGCGCCGGGCGAGTGACATAGACGGGTTTGTCGCGACCCAGCGGCGAATTCTCGCCACGGCTTTCGAACTACTGCGGCCCGGCGGGCGTCTCATCTACTGCACCTGCTCGGTGTTGCCGGCGGAGAACGAGGGAGTGGTCGCAGCCTTTTTGAGCGGAGAATCCCGCGCCATCCCCGGCGCCTGGCCGGAACGCCTCGTATCGCCGCCCGGGCTGCTCGAGCGCAGCGTCGGCTGGCAGTTGCTGCCCGGTGGCGGCGCGGGAACCGATGGCTTCTACTATGCTTGCCTCGAAAGAAAATAGAGGAACCGATGCAGTTCCGGCGCGCGAATAACCTTCTAACCTCGGCTCTCGTGGCCTTCGCGACGTTCAGCACGGGTGGGATCGCGCGCGCCGATCCCCTCGACGGCGTGCTCGAGGTGCGCTCGGCGTATGTCGCCATCGACCAGGGCGTGTTCCAGCTGTTCGCGCGGGTCGCCTACCCCGTGAACGACGACATCCGCGCCGCGCTCAAGGATGGGCTGATGCTCACCTTCGATCTCGACGTCATCGTTTCGCGCGAACGCCGCTTCTGGGTCGACGAAACGGTCGCCGAATACACGCTCAAGCGCGAACTCATCTATCACGCGGTGAGCGATCGCTACGTCACCCGGGATCTCGACGCGCGCAGCAGCGATCAACACAGCTATGCCACTCTGGAAGAAGCGCTCGAGGCTCTGGGCACGGTCGAAGCGTGGCCATTCCTGGTGTCGCCGCAGTTGTCCATGAACCGGCAATACCGGGTCAGTCTGCGCGCCGGTGTGCGCCGCGGAAGGTTGCCTGACACCCTACGCGTCTTGCTGTTCTGGACCGACGACTGGCACCGTGAAAGCGAGTGGTTCTCATGGTCCCTGCAGCGATGAGACGCCTCGGCACCCTCGGGCTCATCGCCCTGTGGGTGCTGGTGAGCGGCGGCCTGCTGCTGCTGCTGGCGCTCGCGGTGCAGAACTCCCAACGCTTCAGCCAGCTGCAGGCCTGGATCCTGCTGCTCAATGCCATCGCGGTCGTGACGGTCAGCGTGCTGCTGGCGCGCAAGATCATCGAGCTGGTGCGCGCGTTCCGCGCCGGCGTGCCGGGTTCGCGCCTGACCGCGCGCACCGTCGCGATCTTCGGCTCGCTGGTGATCGCCCCGCTGATCATCGTCTATCTATTCTCGCTCGAGTTCCTGAACCGCGGCATCGACAGCTGGTTCAAGGTGGAGATCAAGCAGGGCCTGTCCGACGCGCTCGAGCTGTCGAAATCCGCGATGGACGTGCGCATGCGCGAATACGCCCGCAGCACGCAGCTGTTCGCGAACCGCCTCGCCGACAGCCCGCCGTCGAACTGGGCCTCGGCCACCGACGAGCAACGCGTCGAGAGCGGCGCGCTCGAAGTGGTCGTGTACGGCACGCTCGGCCAGGTGCTCGCCGCCAGCAGCACCGGCACGTCCACCAACCTGCCGCGCGCCTCGGCCGAGGTGACCAGCGCGATCGCGGGCGGCAATCTCTACTGGAGCCTGGAACCGCTGTCGGAAGACGACTACCTGATCAACACGGCGGCGCCTATCGCGACCTCTCCCGGATCGAGCGAAGGTCGCTTCGTGGTGGCGCTGTATCCCGTGCCACCGCAACTCGTGCGCCTCTCCGAAGCCGTGCAGCATTCCTATTCGCAGCACAGCGATCTGACCGAGCAACGCGAGGGAGTGAAGAATCTCTTTGGCCTCACGCTCACACTGGTACTGCTGTTGGCAATGCTCACCGCCATTTATGGTGCTATCTACTCGGCCGAGAAACTCGTACGACCGGTACAGGATCTGATCGCGGGCACACGCGCGGTGGGCAAGGGTGACTTTGGCACCCGTTTGCCGCTGCCCTCGCGCGACGAGATGGGCTTCCTGGTGCATTCGTTCAACGACATGACCAAGCGCCTGCGGCGCGCGCGCGAGGACACCACGCGCAGCCAGCAGGCCGTCGAACGCGAGCGCGAGCGGCTCTCCATCATCCTGGCGCGCCTGTCTACCGGCGTCATCGCCATCGGCCGCGACATGAAATTGCGCAGCGCCAACCAGGCGGCCAGCAACATTCTCGGCGTCGATCTCGAACAGGGCGCGGGCCAGCCGCTGTCCGCGCTGCAGGAATCCAATCCGCGCTTCGCCCGGTTCGTCGGCGAGGTGAGCGTGCGGCTCGCGAAGGGCGAGGAAGAGTGGCGCGAGCAGATGGATCTCAAACCCGAAATGGCCGGCGCACGCGTACTGGTGTGCGCGTGCACGCCGCTGCCCGGTGACGAACACGCGGAAAACGACGAGGAGCGCCAGGGCGGCTTCGTCATCGTGTTCGACGACATCAGCGCCTTGCTGCAGGCGCAGCGTGACGCCGCCTGGGGCGAGGTCGCGCGCCGGCTCGCGCACGAGATCAAGAATCCGCTCACCCCGATCCAGCTTTCGGCCGAACGCATGCGCCGCCGCTACTTGCACAAGATGACCGGCGAGGACGCGCAGATTCTCGACCGCGCGACGTACACCATCGTGCAGCAGGTCGAGGCCATGAAGGCCATGGTGAACGCGTTCAGCGAATACGCGCGCGCGCCGGACATGAAAGTCACGCGCTTCCCGTTCAACGCGCTGGTCACCGAAGTCGCCGACCTGCATCGCGTGCAGGAATCGGGCGTGCAGATCGAGGTCGAGCTCGACCCGCAAATCGACCAGGTCGAAGCCGACCGCGGCCGCGTCCGTCAGATCCTGAACAACCTCATCGTGAATGGCGCCGAGGCGGTGGAAAACGTCGCGGCCGGCCGCGTGACGCTCGCCACGCGCTTCGAATCCGCGGGCTCGGCCGAATACGCCACCATCACGGTGTCCGACAACGGACCCGGCTTCGCGCGGGACGTGCTGGGCCACGCGTTCGATCCCTACGTCACCAGCAAACCCAAGGGCACCGGATTGGGCCTCGCGATCGTGAAAAAAATCGTCGAGGAGCACGGCGGGCGCGTGGAGGCCGACAATCGGCCGGAAGGCGGCGGGCGCGTGCGTGTATCCTTGCCCTTAACAGACGGATCCCGACAGCTGGTGGCGCGCGACAAACGCGTTGAACCACGGAAGGAGCGAGCATGAGCGCCGCACATATTCTCGTCGTCGATGACGAAGCCGACATTCGCGGCCTGCTGAAAGAAATTCTTTCGGAGGAAGGCTACGACGTGGACGTCGCCGGTGACGCGGGCCAAGCGCGCGCGTTGCGTGCGCGCCAGTTGCCCGACCTCGTGTTGCTCGATATCTGGATGCCCGATACCGACGGCATCACGTTGCTGCGCGAGTGGCAGGCGGCCACCTCCGAAGCTTCCTGCCCCGTGGTCATGATGTCCGGCCACGGCACCGTCGAAACGGCGGTCGAGGCCACGCGTCTCGGCGCCTTCGATTTCGTCGAGAAGCCGCTGTCGCTGCAGAAGCTGCTGCGCACGGTGGAGCGCGCGCTCGAGGCCGGCAAGCGCAAGCGCCACGCCGGCAAGTTGTTAGCCGCGTCGCCGGGAGTGCCGGTGGGCCGCAGCCGCATCATGCAGCAGCTGCGCGCCGATCTCGCCCAGATCGCCCCGAACGATTCGCCGGTGTTGCTGGTCGGTGAGACCGGCACCGGCCGCGAAGCGTTCGCACGCTTCCTGCACGATGCGAGCCCGCGCGCGTCGCGTCCCTTCGTCACGCTGATCTCGAGCACCCTGCGGGCCGATGGCGCCGAGCAGGTGTTGTTCGGCACGGAGGCCGGTGGCCAGTCCGCGCCCGGTGTGCTCGAACGCGCCGGCGCCGGCACGTTGTTCGTCAACGAACTCGAAGATCTGCCGGCGCAGGCGCAACGTGCGCTGCTCGGTACGTTGGAAAGCGGCCAGTTCACGCGCGTCGGAGGCAACACGCCGGTCACGCTCAAGGCGCGCATCATTTCCTCGTCGCGCCCGGGCATCGAGTCGCGCAGCGACGATTTCCGCCGCGATCTGCTCGCGCACCTGAACACGCTGCTGGTGCGCGTGCCGCCGCTGCGCGAATACACCGAGGACGTGCCCGATCTGCTGCGCCACTATGTAGATCGCCTGGTCGACGGCGAAGGCCTGCAGTTCCGTAAATTCAGCGTCGCCGCGCAGAACCGGCTGCGCAACTACCCGTGGCCCGACAACGTGCGCGAGTTGAAAAACCTCGTGCAACGCCTGCTGCTGCAGGGCGGCGGCGAAGAGATCCGTCTCGAGGAAATAGAGCGCGAGCTCGCCGCGCAGGCGCCGAGCGTGGAGCCGCTGGTCAAACAGGATCTGCTGGCGCTGCCGCTGCGCGAAGCGCGCGAGCAGTTCGAGCGCGCCTATCTACAGCAGCAGCTGCTGCTGTGCAACGGCAAGGTCGGCCAGCTGGCGAAGCGCGTCGGCATGGAGCGGACGCATCTCTATCGCAAGCTGCGCTCGCTCGGCGTCGACTTCCGCAACATCACCGACGAGTCGGAATAGGCGGTTCGTCATCTCGCGGCCGTATCCGCCGCGAACTACTCAGCGAAGTCTTTCCGCTCACGGACGACGCTGGGCAGGCTTCTTCGCGGGTTCCTTGCGCTTCGGAGCTTCGCCCGCCGCGGTTTCCACCACGCGCGACGTGTTGTTGTAGTTGTTGCGTGAAAACGCGACGAAGCCGACACCGGCGTATTCCCAGTACTCGCGAAACGTATCGGCCGAAAACGAGAACGGATTCTTGCCCGCACCGGTGTATTTCGACGAAACCGCATCGGGCGCGCCGAGCAGGTCGAGCACCTCATTCGGCGACATTCCGGCCTTGATGACCTCGAGCGAGACCTCGCGCCTGAGCGGCGCAGCCAGTGTGGTTGGTGGCGTGGCCAGCACCGCGGAATTGCCCATCTGCTCGGTGTTGAGCTGGCAGCAGGCACGCATCTTCACGTCGGCGAGCCGCGCATCCGTTTCACCGAGCTGTGAACGAAAGTGGAAACCCTGGCCGGCCGTTCCGGTGAGTTCGTAAAAGTAGGTCTGCCCGGCCAGCCAGGTGCCGTTGCCTTCCCAACCCGGTGTACCGCTCGCGGGCGGCCACTCGAGGGCCAGCGGATGATCGCCGGGCGCGACGACGGCTACACCGAACGCGGCCTGCGGCAATCGCATGACTTCGTCGTCGCCAACATAAATTCGG
>Ga0193752_1002369_pt1 | contig 14260 bp, 15 predicted proteins | sample H1c1metaG_FD_144924 | JGI IMG/M metagenome (GOLD analysis project Ga0193752, IMG submission 144924) | Soil microbial communities from a riparian zone of the East river system, Colorado, United States - H1c1 | ecosystem: Environmental > Terrestrial > Soil > Riparian zone | place: USA: East River... | reverse complement strand
CCGCGGGTAAGAAAGCTCTTACACCGTTGCGTGCGAAAAACTGCATTTGTCGGAATCCTCCCGCCGAGCCCGTTTGGGCAGGTGCGATTTAGAAGTCCGCTTGCAATTGTTTCAACGCAGTAGAAGGAAAGTGCCTTGCGCGCCCGACGTCGCATTGTGGCGACATCGCTTTGAATCAACGGGTTAAGTCAAGGTAGGGGATTACCGGATACTTCAAAACCGTGAACCCGGACGGCCGACTCGAGGGCCGGCTCAGCCTTCCTCTTATATATAGGCTGGAAAAGCGTCAGCCCCCGAGGCGTGGACGCCCGTAGACGACCAACCATCCGCACAGGCTGGACAGTTCTGCATCGCCCCCTTCCAGGAGCGGTGCGCTAACCGCGGGCGACGTCAGTAGTAAGCGCTCTCATTGCGCTCCTGCGAGCGATTCAGAACCACGCCTAACAGGTTCATCTCGCTGAGCACTTCCTTCGCGCCGCGCAGCATGGCGCGGCCGCTCTTGCCTTCCGAGACGACCAGCAGCAACGAATCGAACTGCGGTGCGAACGCCAGCACGTCATCCGACGCGAGCAGCGGCGGCATGTCGAAGATCACGATGCGGCGTGGCGCCTCGCGTTCGAGCGCCTGCAGGAATTCGCCCATGCGCGGGCTGTTCAGGAACTCCGACGAGTGCTGGAACGCGCGCGCGTTGGGGATCACGCCGAGGCGCTCCGAATGCAGCTTGTAGACGATCTCGTCCAGCTCGGCCTTGCCGAGCAGATAGTCGGACAGTCCCTTCTCGAAGCTCATGCCTAGATAGTTGGCCACCTGCGGGCGTTGCAGGTCGAGGTCGACCAGGAACACGAAGGTGTTGACGTCCTGCGCCAGCGCCAGCGCCAGGTTGATCGCGGTGAGCGTCTTGCCCTCGCCGACCGACATGCCGGAGACCGCGATGCTGCTCCACTTCTGCATGTCGAGGCGGCGCAGCACGCGGGTGCGCAGGATCTTGAACGCGCGCAGCGCGGCCGTATCGGACACGGCGGGCAACACGCATTGCCGCTCCATGGCGCGCGTGTCGACGCTCGCGTTCTGAAAACGGCGCGCCTGCTGCAGGTCCGCCGGCGCCGCGCTTACGCGGCGCACGCGCTGGCGCAGATAGGAGGTCTCGATGGCATTGGGTCGTTCCGTCCGCTCAGGCGGGGCCCGGTCGGCCAGGTTGCGGCGCACGTCATCGAAGGTCGAACTCATGATGGTTTCCCGTTGAAAGTGTTCAGATGAAATTCTTGACGACGGTGAACACGACCCACACGCCGATCACCCCGCTGGCGCTGGCCGCGGCGAAGCGCCACGCATTGCGTCGCCGCGAGCGCGAATTGCGGATCGTGGGGATCGCCACCAGCGGCGACACGCCGAGCAGATCGCGCACGTCGCGCGCGCCGCGCACCTTCGGATCGAGCGCCTCGGCCCCGACGGTGGCGGTCAGCGCCAATATGACTGCCGCAACCAAGCCGATCAGCAGGATCGCGAGGCGCTGCGGTTTCGACGGCGTGGCCGGCAGCATCGGCGACTGGATGAGACGGAATTCGTCGACGCGGCCGCCGACAATGGCGGCCTCGCTCACTTCCGCGTCCATCTGCCGGTTCAGCAGCTGTTCGTATTTCTCGCGCGCAATGGTCAGGTCACGCGTGGCGTTGGAATATTCGCGTTCCACCTGCGGTGCGGCGGTGACGTTTCGCTCCAGGCCCGACATCTTGGCGCGCAGCTCGGCGTTCTGCGCCGCGAGGCTCGCGAGCTGGCTGTCGATTGCATTGATCTGCGTGCGCAGCTGCATACCCACGGCCGTGCCGTCGCTCATTTCAACGTCACCCCGCTCGCCCGACTTGATGCGCGCCTCGAGCGTCGCGATGTCGCGCTGCAATTTCTTGACGTCCGGATACTCATCGCCGTACCGCTGACGCGCTTCCGCCAAGGTCGACTTCTTCGCCGCGAGCTGCGAACGCAGACTGGTACCCGAGCTCGCGCTCGTGCCGTACTTCAAACTGTCGATCTGGCGGCGCAGAGCGATCACATCCGGATGACTCTCGTCATAGGTGGAGCGCAGTCGTGCGTACTGATCCTCGAGCTGGCGCACGCTGCCGGAATCGAGGCCCTGCGAGCGCTGCTGCTCGAGCTGCGCGGCGAGGAACACACGTTCCTGGCGCAACGAGCGCGCCTGCATGTCGTTGCCGGTGAGCGAGCTCTCGGTCCGATCCATCATCGACATGTTGACTTCGGTGAGCTCGGGCAGCTGTCCGGCGTTCGCGCGCTTGAAATCCGCGAGTTTGGATTCGAGCTGCGCGACGTGGACGCGAATGCGCTCGGCTTCCTTGGCGTAGAACTCGGCGGCATTCGACGCGCGGCCCTGCCGCTGGCGCCGGTGCTCGGCGAGAAACGCGCCGACCAGCCACTGCGCGCCCTTCTGGGCCTTCGCCGGCACGCGGTTGTCGTATGACAGAGTAAACGCGTCGACGACCTCGCGCTCGCGGCCGGTGCGCGGATCCAGGATCGGCGTGGTCACGATCTTCACGTCGATGTCGCGGCGCAGGCGCTGGAGCATCGCGATCTCATCGTCCGCGAGGTCGGGATACAGCTCGAACTCCGCGTTCAGCTTGCGCAGGTTGCCGTCGGTCAACACGATGCCTTTGAGGTTCTGCACGTACTGGTCGGCATAACTCGACTCGGCGGACGCGGTGGCGTTCGCGCCCGTGGACAGCGATGCGGTGTTCGAAGGCTCGTCGATTTCGACCAGCGCGGACGAGGTGTAGATGTCGGGCAGCGTCACCGACAGCAGTACCGCCAGCACCGCGATCGGGATCGCAACGCCGATCAGCAGCGCCTTGCGGCGCGCGATCGCGTGAATGTAGTCGGAGAATTCGGGTGATGCCTGGGGAGAGTCCATCTAGTCGTTCCTTGCGCGGCCATGTTGCAGAGGTTGATAGAGAAATGAAATGGTGGCGCCGTTCGAAGTGGCGTCGAAGTCCGCGTCGTCGAATTCCTGCCAGGTGTAGTCGTACGCCAGGCGCAGGGAGAACTCCTCCTGCCAGCGCCACTGCAGGCCGAGGTCCCCGGTGGCGTACGTACGCGCCTGGAAGTCCGAGTCGCGGTTCACGTCGTCGTCATGGGTACCGCGCAGGCCGGCGAGAACGCTGAGGCGCGGCGTCATCGCGCGCGTCCAGCGCAGGCGCAACTGGTCGCGCGCCACCACGACGCCGGCCGCGGACGGGCCCACGCTGCGGGCCACGTCGGCGAACAATTCGTTGCGGCCGAGGATGAAACTCACGCCGGCGCCCGCGAGCCAGGCGGTTTCGGAGCCGCCGTCGACGAGCTCGACGTTTTGCGCACCCAGGCGCAGGAACTTGCGCGTCTCGGCGGCGTTGCGCGTATCCCATTGCAGCTCGGCGCCGTAGGAATTGCTGACGCCCAGAGTGTCGATGTCATACCGCGCGCCGCGCAGGCGCGTCGTCAAGGTCGACAGCTCGGTCAGGCGCGAGACGAGCCCGGCAGACACGTCCGCCGAGTTGTAACCCACCTGGGCGCCCTCGATCTCGCGATCGAAACTGACGTCGGCGTAATTGGCCTGCAACTGCAGCGCGCGACGCGCCGACAGATCGAACTCCAGCGACGGTTGCACCGCAGCGCGAGTACGGCGGTTGCGCTCCAGCACGCGGCCGGAATCTCCCAGCACGGGATCGCCGAGGCCGGAATCCACGTCGGCATCGGGTTGTTCACTGTTGACGACGTCCTGCTGCGCGAATTCCGCCCGCACGCCGCTGGTGACGCGTTGACCGCGATGTTCCCAGTTGAGGGTGCCGAAGTAGTCGGTGGTGTCGAGATCGCGCTCGTCGGGAAAATACGTGGTGCGCACGCGCGGCGTGAAGCTGAACTCGCCGGCCTGCGTGAGATTGAGCAACTCGAGTTGCGCGTCGAGCAAGGCGCCCTGCACGTCGATCTCGGCGCCGGGCGCGCTCAGGCGGTAGTTGTCGTCGTACAGGTAGCCGGCCTCGACGGTCGGGTTGAACTGCCAGTCCGCCCCGGCCGCCGCCACACTGACGACGCCGGCCACCAGCGCCGCGACGGTGCGTTGCGCGCTTCGCGTAATCACGGGACGACCACCACGTCGCCGCTCTGCAGATCGATGTTCTGATCGAGGCGCTTGCCTTTCACCAGGTCGTTGTAGCGGAACGGCAGCGCCTGCTTGCCCGTGGGCGTGCGGCGCAGGATCACGATGTCGCTGAGCGCGGCGAACGGCGTCGTGCCGCCGGCCATCGACAACGCCTGCATCACATCCACGGTCGGGTTCATGATGAATTCACCGGGCTTGTTCACCTGGCCGATGACGTAGACCTTGTTGCCCTTGATCTCCTGGATGGAGATCGTGACCACCGGATCGGAGATGAACTTCGCGAGCCGCTGGCTCACAGTCTTGTTGAGATCCGCGACCGTCTTGCCCTTCGCGTCCACCTCTCCGACCAGCGGAAACGAGAACGAGCCGTCGGGCCGCACCAGCGCCGGACGCTGCAGGTCGGGCTCCTTCCACACGCTGACCGACAGCAGGTCTCCGGGCTTGACCGTGTAGTTAGCATCCTGCGCCAGGACGTTCGTGGCCCAGGCCAGCGCCATCACGACGCAGCAGGCCATCAGAAACTTCTTCATCGCATTCTCCAGTAAATGTGGTGTTCTACTTCAGCGACAGTTGCAGGCGCCGCAGGTTGCGGTCGCCGGGCAACGCCTCGACCACGAAGCCCATCGACATCGCCAGCATCTGCATCGGCCGGTTCGACCAGAACATATCTCCACTCAGTCGCGGTACGCCGACACGTTTCGCGTGACGCAGCAGCGTCGCCAGCAACGTCCGTCCGACCTGCTCTTCCCGGAAAGAGTTCGCGACCGCGACGACGAAATCCGCGTTCTCGCGGCTCGCGGGCGCGTAGGCGGCAATGCCGACGACGCGATCGCCGGCCGACGTATTCTCGAGCGCGGCGAATCCAACCGCCGCCTCGCCACCATCACTGGTGATGACGCGATCGAACAGGATGCTGCTCAGGCTCTGCAATCCCGCCTGGTCGCGCTCCGCGGCGTGTTGCGTCAGCGCGAGCGCGAATTCCGCGAGCAAACGCCGGTCACCGGGCGATATCTGCCGCACGCTGTACGCCCGATGCGAGCGCGACGTGTAATACCAGCGTCGCGCCAGCCACGCGCTCGACAACCCAGTGTGAAAACGCGGTGAAGGAGAAGCTGCGGCTCTGTGCATGGGGCATAGCGTCGCGTACCGCGAACCATCCCGCCGTCGGAGGCCGTGCCATGCGATGTTGGAAAGCACCTGCACACGGCGCGCGGTGCCGGGATTTCATGCGGCGTCGTCCGACAGAACTCTCCGGCATGCTGCGAAGCCGCATCGAGCGGGGTCTGCGCCGGGCGACACAAACAGCGCCTCGCATGCCGCAAAGGTCCACTACTGTAGGAGCCAACCGACAGCCACGGCCCGAACCCGCCTGCAATACTCATCGTCAATCATGAAGTCCGCGTCGCTTACAACGGCCACGATGCGCGTGTCGCGGCTGCTGTCGTGCACCGCGCTGTTCGTCGGTCTCGTCGTACTCGGCGGCTGGGCCTACGATCTCGCGCCGCTGCGTCCGCTGATTCCCGCCTTGATGACGCCGCAGACGGCGCTGTGCGTTTCGCTGCTGGCGCTGGCCGCATTGCTGTCGAGCCTCGAAACTCTGTGGACACGCATCGCCGCGCAGGCCGTCGCGGTGGCCGCGGCGGCGATCGCGCTCGAATCGCTGCTGCGTGCCCGGCTGCTCGCCTCGCCTTACGAACTACTGACGTTTGCGGCGCCGTTCCCCGCCGGCATCGCCTATGCCACGTGTCTCGTGTGCCTGGCCGCCGCCCTCGCGCTCGCGATGAGTCCGCTGCACAACCGGGTCGCGCAGTGGCTGCTGACGGCCTCGGCCGGGGCCGGCCTGTTCATGGTCGCGACGTCATTGGTCGGGTTGCTGCTCAGCAGTCCGACGCTGGCGAGTTTCGGGCTCCGCCAGCTGCCGTCGGCCGCGGCACATGTGATCGCGGCGCTGGTCATCCTCGCCACGCTCACATTGCGCGGCGATGCCGGCTGGGTCTCGGTGTTGTTAGGCCCGTCGGCCGCGGGTAGTTCGGCGCGCGGCATCATCGCCTGGACCATCCTCGCGCCGCTGGCGCTCGCATCGCTGGCGCTGGCCGGCGAACGCGCCGGCCTCTACAGCCTGCATTTCGCGTTCGCGCTGCTGGCCGCCGCGATGTGCTGCGGACTCACCTGGCTCGTGTTGTGGAACGCGGCGCGCGTCGAGCGCGCGCAGCGGCGGGCGGCCAGCGCGCGCGAGGCGATGCAACTGGCCGACAACCGGTTGCGCCTCGCGCGGACCGCCACCGGTATCCTGATGTGGGAGTGGCTGCCGGCGACGCGCGACTGGGTGTCCATCGACGGCGAGGAGCGGCTCGACCCCTCCGTCAACGAATATCTCGAGACCGGGCTCGCGCGCTGCTTGCGCGACGGCAAGGCCGAATTCGAGTTTCCGGCGCGCGACGAAACCTGGATGCTCGCCACCTGCTGGCGCGAGCTGCGCGGCCAGCAACCGGTGGTCATTGGCATCACGATGGACATCACCGCACGCAAACACGCCGCCCTCGCGCTCGAGGCGAGCGAGACCCGGCTGCAATTGGCGGCGCTGGCGCTGCCGGGTTTCGTCTACGACTGGAATTGCCAGAGCGGCAAGATCCTGCGCACCTCCGGGATAGAGCAGATGCTCGGTTTCCGCGGCGCCGAGATCTCGCCCGTGAGCCGCTGGTGGGAAGACCTGGTGCACGCCGACGATCGGGCCATGTCGCTGCCGGCGCGCGTGTCGCGCGCCGCCGATGCCGGGCACGATCTCGACAGCATCGCCTGCGAATACCGCGTGCGCCATCGCGACGGGCGTTTCGTCTGGATCTGGGATCACTGCGTGCTGACGCGCGACCGCGCCGGCGCCATCGTTCGCGTGGTCGGCAGCGTGCTCGACATCACAGAACGCAAGGAGGCCGAGGCGCGCCTGGCCACCAGCGAACATCGGTTCAAAGCCGCCCTGCTCGCGACCGCCGGCATCATCTGGACACATTCGCGCGATGGCCGCGCCGTCGGAGAACAGACCAGCTGGAGCGCGTTCACCGGCCAGTCGAGCGAGGAGCTGCAGGGCCTGGGCTGGACGGAGGCGTTGCATCCCGAGGACGTGCAGCCCACGCTCGATGCCTGGGCGCGCGCCATCGAGTCGGGTGAGGATCTCATCACCGTCCAGCGCGTGAAACGCCGCGATGGCGTCTATCGCACCTTCTCCGTTCACGCGGTGCCGGTCACGGATGAACGCGGCGACATCGTCGAGTGGGTCGGCTCCCACACGGACATCACCGAGCAACGCGCCGCCGAGCAGCAGGCGCGCGACAGCATGCAGCGGCTCGAGACGGCGCTCGATGCGGAACGCGCCGCGCGCGGAGAACTGAACGCCGCCGCGCACGCCAAGGACGAATTCCTCGCCACCATCTCGCACGAGCTGCGCACGCCGCTCAACGCGATACTCGGGTGGACTTCGCTGCTGCAGCGCCCGCGCGTCGCCGCGGCGACCATCCACGACGGCCTCAAGGTCATCGAGCGCAACGCCCGCGCGCAGACGCAGTTGTTGGGCGACCTGCTCGATGCCAACCAGCTGATGTCGGGCAAGCTGTCGCTCACCTTCGAGCCGATGGATTTCAACGATGCGGTGCGCGCGACCCTCGATTCGATGCGCGTGACCATCGCGGCGCGCAAGGTGCGTATGGAGAGCGTACTGAGCGAGGTGCCGTTGCCGGTGATGGGCGATTCGGTCCGGCTTCAGCAGATCGTGAGCAACCTGCTTTCCAACGCGATCAAGTTCACGCCGGCCGAGGGCGTGATCACGATTGCGACTGGATGCGACGAACGCTCGGCGTTCTGCACGGTGAGCGACAGCGGCGAAGGGATCTCGGCGGAATTCCTGCCACACATCTTCGAGAAGTTCCGCCAGGCCGATGTCGGCAGCGCGCGGCGGTTCGCGGGTCTCGGGCTGGGGCTCGCCATCACCCGGCAGCTGGTCGAATCGCATGGCGGGTCCATCTCGGTCGACAGCGAAGGCCGCGGCAGGGGCGCGATGTTCACCGTGCGCGTGCCGCCTCTGAGGCCGGGAGAAGCCGCCGAAGCGCTTGCGCACCATCATTTCCCGACACGCAGCTCGGACCGTCCGCTCGCCGGCCTCACGATTCTCGCCGTGGACGATGAAGCAGATTCACGCGAATACCTGCAGCGGCTGCTGGCCGAACAGGGCGCGCAGATCGTCAGCGTCAGCTCGGCCGCCGAAGCACTCGAGGAACTGGCCGCCGATACCGGCAGGTTCAATCTGCTGGTGAGCGACCTCGGAATGCCCGGCTCGAGCGGCTACGACCTCATCGAAGCGGTGCGGCAACGGCTCAAAGTGGATGCGAACGATCTTCCAGCGGTGGCCTTGACGGCGTTCACGCGGCCGCAGGACCGTGCACAGGCGCTCGACAAGGGGTTTCAGAAGCATCTCGCCAAGCCCGTGCAGATCGGCCGGCTCATCGGTGCGATACGCCAGCTCACCGCCGGGGCGGCGCGCACGCCGCCGCGCCGGCACTGACTACGGTTTCAGCGTCAACAGCAGGTCGCGGTTTTTCTCGTACCGCGGCAATGCCTCGCGCAGCGCGCGTTTGAGGTCGGGATCGCCCTTGCCGGCGATCTGCGCGCGGTATTGTTCGATGGTGGCTTGGTGCCAGGAAATCTGGCCAATGATGAAGTTAGCGTTGATCCGCGATTCGGTGGTCGCCGCCAACATGCTTTCGCGCTGCGGATTCCCGTCCGGCAAAGGCCATCCCTTGCGTTTGGCGATCGCCTCCAGGCTGCGGGTCGTCGTGTCGTTCGTCTCGCCGATCCGGGCGGCGGCGTCGCGCAGCACGGACTGTTTGAGAATTTCGCGCGCGGCGCGCGCCTCGGCCAGGCCCTGTCGGCTGTTCTCAAGCGCCGCGGCGACAAAAGCCGGATCGTCGGTGGCAACCAGCGCGCGGTCGAACAGCGGATCCGTTGGAATACCTGCGCGGGTGTGTTGCTGCCGCACCGGAACTGGATCCGGGTGGCGCGGCAAGGTAGTTTGCTCAACCGCGGCACCCGCCAGCAGCATTGAAATCGTGAGTGTAATCATCGCGCGCTCCGTAGACCGGCAGAGGTCCTGCGGTTCGGGTGGCGCCGGCGGTGCCGGCGCCACCTGAATCTGTCTCTAACTAGTCTCGGCGAAGGACGACCGCGGCGATCAACGCCACGGCGGCACCGGCGGCGGCACCATAAGCGATCGACTTCCAGGGATTTTCCTGGACGTACGTATCGGTCGCCTTCGCCGCGTCGTTCGCGGCGCCGCGCACGCGCGTACCCGCATCGGCCAGACGCACTTTCGCCTGGCTGACGGTGCGCAACACGCGGGCCCGCACCGCGTCAACGGCAGCACCACCCTCCTCGCCGAGCGTCTTCAGCAGCTCTTCCGCCTGCGCGACGATGCGATTGAGTTCGATCACGGTGCCCTCGGACGCACGCGTGCCATTTTCGAATGACTTTGATTGACTGCTCATCGGGTTTCCTCCTCGGAAATGTGTTGCGGGGTGTTGCACCTTAAGGCGCGGCGGCTGGCCGCCGTGTCAGCGCCGCCGGCACAGCTGGCACTCATCCAAGCCGGTCCCTTGTGGGCAACCGCTTACACGTCACCCGTGCGTCTGGGTTCGGAGTGAACACGCGCAGCGTTATAGGAAAGCCGCGCGTGTGGTCGGTCACGTCTGACGCCGCATGAGCGTTTCGTCTGCGCGCGCGCGCCGGGCGCGCGGGCGCAGCATTCACCGCGACGAATGATTGCCATTCGAACCCCCGAACCCCTTCTAGGAGAAGACATGACCAAGACATATAGCAGCTGGACCTTGGCAGTGGCCGCAGCGGTGGGCGTATGCGCGCTTGCCGGCTGCAATCAACGTGAGTCGGCCAACGAAACGGCGAAGGACGTGACGGAAGCCCGACAGGACGCGAACGAGAACGTCGCGGAAGAGAAGCGCGAAGCCGCCGATACGGCGACTGAAGGCACGGAAGATCGTGCCGCGGCGGAGTACGACGTCGCGGTGGCGCAGGCCGATGGCCAGAAGAAGATCGCCACTGAAAAGTGCGAGACGCTCGGCAGCGATGCGCAGAAGGCCTGCAAGGAACAGGCCGACGCCACTTACGAGTCCGCCAAGGCCCAGGCCCAGGCGACCCTCGATGCGGCGAAGCGTTCGGGCTCGGCCGCGCCGGCCAATTGAGGCCAGTCGATAGACGATTCGATCGACGAGATACGCAGTCGCGACGGGGTGATGCCCACCTGCGAGACCATTGCAAACGGTTGTGACTGCGTGGCAGACCGTCCGGCGGCCGCTAACTACTGCCGCCGGACGGGTTGCCGAGAGACAGGAGCGATGTCCATGATTCCCCGGAAACTGCGGTCATTCAATCAGAGCCTCCTCGTCATCGCGGTTGCGATGACCGGGCCTGCGTGGGCCGTCAGCCTTTCCACGATCGAGAGCGCGCAGCCGCTGCCGGACGGCGCCCTGCGCACCGCGGCGCTCGCGTCGACCGACGGCTGGACCGCGGGCAGCGGTCTGCTGGTGCCGATGATGGCGGCCGAGATGCAGGCGAACCCCTCCGCCACCCTGGATGCGCGCGCCGACGATGGCGGCGGTCAGCCCGCCGTCGGCAAACCACTCACCGACATCGCGTTCGTGCGGGTGGCGACCGAAAACGGCCGCAGGGAAGTGAATGCGGCGCGCGAAGCGTTGCCGCAGCTGAAGGCGCCGGAGCTCAAGCGGATCGCCGAGACGCTGGTCAGCGATCACAACAGCGCGAATGCGCGCCTCGCGCAGATGGCCGAAACGAAGCAGTGGCCGGTGCCCCCGCCGTCCGCGCCCAGCGCCCCGCCGTCGGGCAGCGCCAGCGGCGATTTCGATGCCAGGTGGACCGCCGACATGATCGCGGGCCACGAACGTTCCGTAGCCCTGTACCGCGCCCAGGCCGCGGGCGGCGAGGACAAGGACTTGCGCAAATACGCGCGCGAGACGCTGCCGGCCATCGAGCAACATCTCGCCCAACTGAAGAGCTTGCAGAAATGACCAACTTGGAGAGAAAAATGGTAGCCATGCGAATCATCAAACTACTGGGTATTGCCGGCATCGCAATCCTGGCGGCTTCGTTCGTGGCGGCACGCACGCAGCGGCGCGACGAGGAACAGCGCCGCAAGCTGAACGAGCAGCTCGAACGAGAGCGCTGGGAAAGCGAAGGTGGCGCGAGCCACACCGGACCTGCGACGCAGAGCGCCGTGACGGCGCACTGATACGGCAGGAGTGTTCGTTCGAGGGCGGGCTGCTCGAGGGATCGGGCAGCCCGCTTTCGTTGGTGCCCGCTAGGCCGGCGGCCCCTCGGGCACCGGCGCGCGGGCGGTCGGCTCGCCGCGCTCGACGATGGTCATGGTGGAGCGCGGCTGCTGGACATCGGCCTTGTCGAAGGCATGCTTCAGGCGCAATAGATATTCCCGCTTCACGTTGGACTGCTCGAGCGCGCGCACCTTGAAGCGCGCCCGCAGCGTGATGCCGCGCTCGTTCCAAGCTTCGATACCGGCGATGTCGAGGTCATCGAGTATCTTGGGACCGAAGACGGAATTCGCGCGCATCGCGACACCCGTCTCCCGCATGATGTCGATGACCGGCGCGATGTCCTGGTCGAGGGCGATCGTCACGTCGACGACCGCGTACGCGAACGTGCGGCTCGAGCTCGTCACGACGCCGATCTCGCCGTTCGGTACGTAGTGCACGTTGCCCTCGTAGTCGCGCAGCTGCACGTAGCGCAGCGTCAGGTCTTCCACCAGGCCGCTCTTGCCGGCGACCTCGACCACGTCGCCCTGCCGGATCTGGTTCTCCGCCAGCAGGAAGAAGCCACGGAAGAAATCCTTGACCAGCGATTGCGCGCCGAATGCGATCGCGATGCCGGCGACACCGGCGGTGGCGAGGAACGGCAGGATGGAAATTCCCAGCGTGTTGAAGATCGCGAGCGTCGCGATCGCGGCAATCAGGATGGTCGCGAGCTTGCGCAGGACGTTGCTGACGGTGGCGGCGCGTTTCTTCGCCTCCACGTCGTGCGCGTGGGTGGCCGTGAACTTCTCGAGGCCGAGGATCAGTCGGCGCGCGATGAATACCAGCAGGAAGGTGATCGCGAGTATCGCGGCGATGCGCGAACCGGCCTGGATCCAATCCACGGCGTTGAACCATTGCACTACTTTCTCTTCGTGATTCATCGCCCGCCTCACCTGCCTACTCTTCCCGAAGCCCGGGACGCGGAAGTTTACGTAAATCGCACCTTCGATACATGCGGCGTGCTCCTACGACGGCCGGGTGCCGCCGCCGAACGGCATCGGTCGCCGAAAGTTCCACGATCGACGCGTGAATTCAGGGAATCGACTGGTCATCATCGCCTCGACGTTCGGCGCGGGTTTGCTGCTCGCCGCCGCGGACGCACATGGCCCCGGCCTGCCGCGCGAGCCGGGGATCCTCGTTGCGGCGGAATTGCTGCCCGCGGCTCCGGGGATCGCGCTGCTCGACTGCGGGCCGGGAGACTCCGGCGAACGCATCGAGCTGCGCTTCGAACGGATCACCGTCGATCCCGCTCCGGACGAGATGCGACTGCTGAGCCGTGGCGCCCACAACACGGTTGCCTTCGAGTGGAATTCCGAAACCGGCGAGCTCACGTACGACACGCGGGCGACATTCACGCCCCCGGCACCTCACGGCGCGGCGGCCTCGTCTCGTCGTCTGGCGAGTTGCGTATCACGCTGATCTGGCCGTCGCCCTCGAGGTACGCCATCTTCACGTCGGTGAGCTTGTCGATGCCCTGCTCGCGCAGCTTCTCGTTGAGCTCCTGCATCGTGATGAACTCGCGGCGCATCTGCCGTCGTTGCGGCACGCCACGCTGCACGAGCGTCAGGCGGCTGGGCGACGCGAACCGTCGCACCATCGAAAAGCGGTAGGACAACACATCCAGCAGCCAATTCCAGGCGACGATGGTCAGCACCAGGACAGCGCCCTCCGCGAAGGTATCGTAGCCGCCGGACATGGCGTTCTGTGCTGCGTCCGCCACGATGACCAGCAACAGGATGTCGGCGATGCCGACGGCGCCGACGTCGCGGCGCAGGATGAATCGGAAGATGAGGAACAGCAGCCAGTAGACCAGCGTGCCGCGCAGCATCAACTCGGGGATCGAGACGTGGATGCGGAACAGATCCGCGAACACGGCCCGATCCCCTCGGCGCTCAGCGCACGCGATTGCGCGAGATGAGATTGACGATGGCGAGCAGGATCACCGCGCCCAGGAACGACACCAACAGGCTGCCGATGCTGATGACGCCGGAATTGATCGTCGGCGCACCGAGCAGAGGGCTCAGCAACCAACCACCGAGAACGGCGCCCACGATGCCCACGACGACGTTGAGGATGATCCCCTGACTACCGTCCCTGCGCATCACGATGCTGGCGAGCCAGCCCACGATTCCACCGATTACCAACCACAGAATGATTCCCATCGATATCTCCTTTGCTTCTAGTTCATGCCGGCATTGCGATCGCGTTGATACGCGTGCAACTTGTTGTAAAGCGTCTTGAGGCTGCAACCGAGCACGTCCGCCGTGCGGCGCTTGTCGCCTTCGAAATGTTTGAGGGTCGCGAGGATGAAAGTCCGTTCGATCTGCTCGAGCGTGGCTCCGATCGGCATCTGGATGTTCTCGCCATCCGAACTGCCACCGCCCGGCAGCGGATCCGGCAACGTGGGCATTTCCGTTTCGGTGAGATTGAGCTCGCCGTCACAGAGAATGTAAGCCCGCTCCACGGCGTTGCGCAGCTCACGCACGTTGCCCGGCCACCGGTGCGCTCGAAAACGCTCGCGTAAGTCGGCCGACAACCTCTTGTGGGTGCCGTTACGGAGGTTCAGTTCGCTCACGAAGAAATCGGCGAGCAGCAACACATCGTCGCCGCGCTCGCGCAGCGGCGGGAGATGCACGGTCAGGACCGCGAGCCGGTAGTAGATGTCCTCGCGCAAGCGGCCTTCCGCGATCGCCTGAGTCGCCGGGCGATTCGTGGAAGCGAGCACGCGAACGTCCAC
>Ga0193752_1002368_pt1 | contig 14262 bp, 17 predicted proteins | sample H1c1metaG_FD_144924 | JGI IMG/M metagenome (GOLD analysis project Ga0193752, IMG submission 144924) | Soil microbial communities from a riparian zone of the East river system, Colorado, United States - H1c1 | ecosystem: Environmental > Terrestrial > Soil > Riparian zone | place: USA: East River... | reverse complement strand
CAACTGCTTGAATTTCTGGATATGATTGAAAGTCTGGCTTACAGAAACTCAATTAAAGAGGCTAAATCCAATAAAGACACTCCCTTTGCCATTCTAAAGATCGCCGCTTAGCCTGACGGCCATGCCCTGAAGGGGTCGAATGTTATTAACCCCGGGTCAAGCGACGAAGTCGCGATGACCCGGGGTTAATAACACAAATAAAAAAATTCCTTGCTGCCGCAGGCGCTAACCGCACTCTTTTTCATCTCGTTTCACCACTCAGTTAGCAACGGCTATTCAACCTGACCAGCGGAAAACACGCTTTCGTCCCGTTTCCTATCTTTGATCATATTCCACCGATATGCGTTTATTCATCTGCTCACTTTTCCTGTCAACAGCTTTGCTCGCGCAAAACAAATCCAGGAAAGTTTACACCACCACGCTCACCTACGACCAGGTCATTGCTGAATACACGGCACTCGATCAGAAGAGTGAAATTGCTTTCATGTCCACTTCCGGAATGACGGACGCGGGAAAACCGCTTCACGTGTTTGTGCTGTCGTCTGATAAGACATTCGATCCGGCTACTGCGAAGAAAGCAGGCAAGGCCGTGATCATGATCAACAATGCCATTCATCCCGGAGAACCCGATGGAGTAGATGCTTCGCTGGAACTTGTTCGCATGTATACGGACTCACCGAAACTGCTTCCGGCCAATGTTGTACTCGTGATCATTCCCATTTACAACATCGATGGTTATCTCAACCGGGGAAATAATTCACGTGCCAACCAGAATGGACCGGAGTTGTATGGTTTTCGCGGGAACGCGAAAAATCTGGATCTCAATCGTGACTTCATCAAAGCCGACGCGCAGAACACGATTTCATTCGAACAGATTTTCCAGTTGTGGAAACCGGACATTCTCATTGACAATCACGTTTCGGATGGCGCAGATTACCAGTACACGATGACGATGATCGCCACGCAGCGCAACAAACTGCAACCGTTGTTGTCGGAGTACATGGACAAAAAACTGGTGCCGGGAATTTATTCCGACATGAACAAAATCGGCAAACCCATTTGTCCCTACGTGGAAACCAGGGGCGAAACTCCGGAGTCGGGAATCGTTGGTTTCATGGAAGGGCCACGTTTCGCAACGGGCTACGCGGCGTTGTTCAATTGCATCGGGTTTGTTCTGGAAACGCACATGCTGAAACCGTACAACGATCGCGTGTGGGCTACCTACGATCTCATGGTTGTGATGATCAATCGTGTGTCAACGGATGCGAATGAAATTGTTCGTTTGCACAAAGAAGCGGATGAAGCGGTGAAGACACAGAAAGAATATGTGCAGCGCTGGGTACTTGACACCACGAAATACGAGATGATTGATTTCATGGGGTATGAGTCGGCACATGTGACTTCGAAAATTACGGGATTACCCGTGCTCTCGTATGACCGCACAAAACCGTACACGAAGAAGGTCCGGTTTTACAACACGTACAAGCCAGGTACTTTGACGTACAAATGGGAAACATACATCGTGCCGCAGGCCTACACAGATGTCATTTACCGCTTGCAGATCAATGGTGTGAAGATGCAGCGGCTTGAACGGGACACGGTACTCGATGCAGGATGGTTTGTGATTCAAGGCGCTGTTCCGGCTAACCTGTACGAATCACATTACTACCACAAGCAAACAGACATGTACTATATAACGCGAACAGAGCGGTTTTTCAAAGGAGATTATGTGATTGTAACCAATCAATCCTGCAACCGGTACATTGTTGAAACACTTGATCCGCGATTTGATGATAGTTTCTTCGCCTGGAATTTTTTCGATGGCATTCTCAGCCAGAAAGAGTGGTTCAGCGATTATGTTTTCGATCCGAAAGCGGAAGAGATCATTGAAAAAAATCCGGAGATCAAAGCCGATCTCGATGAAGCCTGTAAAAAGGATACCGTACTGGCCAACAGTCACTGGCTACAGATGAATTTTATTTACCAGCGCTCGGAGTACAAGGAACCCACGCACAACCGTTATCCTGTGGGCATGCTGAACCGGATTATAGAACTTCCACTGGACGACAAATGAGCAAACGTTTCAACATCCGCGTATACGCACTCATCATTCACAATGATGCAATTCTCATCACCGATGAATTCCGTGCGCCCACACGCATGAGTAAATTTCCCGGCGGCGGACTCGACTGGGGCGAAGGAATTGCAGATGCGTTGAAACGCGAATGCATGGAAGAAATGGGGCAGGAGCCCGTGCACATGGAACATTTCTACACAACGGAATTTTTCTGTGCTTCTGCTTTTCGCGCGGACGATCAGCTCATCAGCATTTATTACAAAGTGACTTTACCGCGTCCGGAAGAAGTCCCGATTACCACAGATAGATTCGCTTTCGAAAAAGAAGAAGACGGTGCGCAAACATTCCGCTGGATCCCGATGAAAAATCTCACTGCGGCAGATGTGACGTTTCCCATAGATAAATTCGTTGTGGGTATGCTGGGCTGATTACTGGTGTGCGGATAGCATCTCAGCGAATATTTTTCAGAAGCGTTGCGATTGTAACTGTTTGTGGGTATTTATTTGCCCAAAGTGTTATTCAATGCCAGCCGGATCGCCTGTGTTTTCAGAGGGTTGGAATATTTTTAATTATCTCTTGCGCGATTTGAGCACGTAGCAACGGGGCAATCCGGCGAATATACAATTTCAGGTCAGCCGAGAGAATTCCGTTGCAGAAGATTGGTTCCAATTTTGCAGCTCATGGGTGTTCCAAAGGATGAATTATGGATACCAAAGAACTTGAAAAACTGCCAACCAAAGATGGCGAACTCGAAAAGCCGGGCGCGCACATTGTGGTTGAGTTGATCGAATACGAACTTGATTCGGTGGTGAGTAAATCAATCATGAGAAAAGCTACTGGATCGATTGACGCTTTGTCATTTGCAAGCGGCGAGGGACTCAATGAACAAACTTCTCCTTTCGACACCTATGTTCAGATTATTGATGGAAGCGCTATCGTTGAAATTGATGGTAAGGCTAACACGCTGTCAATAGGTGAGGGGGTGCTTATTCCGGCCAACAAACCGAGTCATATCAAGCCCAACGGACGATTTAAATTAATTCTGACTGTTATCAAAGGTGTCAATGACGGTGCACCGGAGGAAGGTAAAGCCAGCCTTGCAGAATAATGACAATTGGAATTGATGCGTTTTTTTGGACGGCAACTGAATCAATTGTTTCAGTGTTTACGGAATGGAATTGTATTGTACAGAACAACCTGGAACTGGTTGCGCCGCGAAGCATCCAGCACCTGCGACATAAACCCGATCTCTGCTTTGATATTCTGAGTGATCACAAATCCAACGGCACCGTACACACGGTCACGATCAAAGAAAGGTGTTTTTCCATTGATGAAAATCTCATTGTAAGCAGAAATGTACACCGTGTTTTTAATCATTGTGGCGTTGTTGATGGGAATATTCACGGCGAGAAAATACCGGAACCTTAATTTAAATACATCGTTGGGAAGAAAACGTTCTTCGAGGCGGTAGCGATGCTGTATAAATACCCGCCCGAAATTCTGCCGTGTAACAAACTGCTGGTAAATGCGGTGTTCGTTGAAACCGGTTTTCAGGTTTGTATCGGGCTGGTAATTCTCCGACCGGATGAATCCATAGCCCAACAGGATATTGTTGTTGTTTTCGGAAAGATTGAAGCCGATTCCTGTGCGCACAAGAAATTGCTGCATATCGCCGGCAAAATTATAACTCCTGTACTGGACTTCGTTCGCCCAGTTCCATTTGGTCTGAAACGACTGGCTGCCGGAATAGATAAACCAGTTGCCTGTTTCAGATTTCTGGGCGGAACAAAAGTGCGTTGAGAAAACAAGAAGGACAACGGAGGCGAAATGACGTACCTGCATCGGTGAAAAGAAAAACTGCTGAATCAATTTCATTGCGCGTTTCTGGTGTTCTATTAATTCAGGACAAAATTATAGAATTAATAAGACCAGCTGCGATTTTACATCGACATCTTCAGGACAGCTATAAGTGATCACTTTGAGTTACACTTTTTCGGGAGATCGAATTTTATCTGGCCTTCTTTTTTGTCGCTCCCGGTTTCCATCTTCCATTTGCCTTGGCGATATCAATAAGTTCCTGTCCAAATGGAGTCATCAGTCCTTCTTCGATCAAACGTTCGGCCCGCTCGCGGTTGGGTTTACTCCAGTTACTTTTTTTAGGGTTACGTGGAGTAAACGTGAGATAGTAACTTTCAGCATCACGCTTTTTGGCCAGGCTGTCTATCCATCCAAAGCACAATGCTTCTTCCGTCGCCTCAATGAGATTGACGCTGGGCACTTTACTTTTCTTGTGGTACAGGATCAACCACACGGATTTCTCTTTCTGAGAATTTTGTTTCAACCACTTCCGCCACTGCGCCCGCGTTTTAGCATACACAGCTTGTTTGCCATCCTTTGTTTCCATGTGGGCTGCCGGCTTTATTCCGACTTGAAATATTTATACACCACTCCTGCGAACGCTGCAGCTACAACAGGAACGAGGACAAACAACCAGAGTTGCGACATGGCCCAATCGCCTACAAACACAGCCTGGCTAATGCTTCGCGCCGGGTTAACCGATGTATTTGTTACCGGTATACTGATCAGGTGAATCAATGTCAGTGCAAGTCCAATGGCGATGCCGGCAAATCCTTTCGGTGCTTTATCATCCGTTGCTCCAAGGATCACGAGCAGAAACATAAACGTCATCACAAACTCGGTGATGATCGCTGCGAGCATGCTGTATTTTCCCGGAGAATGCTCACCATATCCATTGGCCGCAAAGTCTCCGATCGCACTTCCGTTACCGGTTACAATCAGGTAAAGCACACCGGCTGCTACAATTGCGCCTGTGACCTGGAAACAGATATAGGGTAAAACTTCTTTTGCACTGATTCTTCCACCCATCCATAAACCAACGGTTACAGCGGGATTCAGGTGAGCACCGGAAATGTGTCCGAACGAATAGGCAATCGTGAGCACCGTCAGACCAAACGCGAGTGAAACGCCCAACAAACCAATTCCTACATCGGGATAGCCTGCTGCTAACACTGCGCTTCCGCATCCGCCAAGGACGAGCCAGAAAGTTCCAATAGATTCTGCTAAGTATTTTTTCATGTGGGTTTGTTTTTAAATACAAGCTCCTCGTAGTTTACGAGGTTATGCTAAGGTAGTCCTTCGCGATCAATTTACTGTGATCACTCTGCTGGCGGTGTAGTGGCTCAGTTTGAAATGATTTATCCAATGTCGCTGCAAATAAAAACGGTTGAAACCGTTATGGAAACCTGCTGATAGCGATTGATTATCCAACCGCTTCAGCGGTTTTCATCAATTCCTTGCAGCTAAATGAACCACTATTCACCTGGCAAAACCATATCATACCTGTGCATGCCCACCGCATAAAAATCGTCGGTTATTTTCGTGGTACGAAACCCGAACTTTTCAAAAAACGGGTAAGAGAATTGTGTGGTATCGATGAAAACCGGTTTTTCTGGGAAGCGTTTTTTTATTTCTCCCAATCGGTATTTCAATAACTGTTCACCAAATCCTTTTTTGTGAAAATCCTTATGGACCAAACCCCAGGCCAGTGTGATCCGGTTTGAATTGTCTTTATCACCGAAACCACCACAACCCACAATTTGGTTTCCTGATTCGACAACAAAAAACCAGGTTCTCCATCCGTCGGCATCGGCGCTTCTGGCTCCAAGCTTATCCAGGAAAGATTCAAACTCTGCGATTTCTCCTTCGGTAAAAAATAAAGGGACATTGCTTTTAAAAGCTGCTAAGCAACCGGCTTTGTCTGATGGGACGTATTCTCTGATCATTGTCATTTCCATTCACACATTAGTTGTTTTGTTCACGTCAGAAGCTGTTCGAAAAATCCACCAATTTTCTTTTCCCGGTCAACAAAATGAATTTCTAAGATCCAGTGTCGTTTGTTTCCGTTCGCATCGGGTAAAAACATGTCGTTCGGATTTTCCGGGTGAACATAGAGGCCGTAATTTTTCGGCTCTAATCGTTCATGAGGGAAATGCCCGATGAGATGACCAGCAAGTTGTCCGCCGTATGCGTAACCGTATTTTACCGCAAGCTCAACAATATACTGGTGAAACTCTGCACCAGTGAGTTTTGTTTGACCGTCAAACCAATTCTTCGCTTCGTGCCAGGCCAGTTCAATGTCATTTTTCAATTTGTATTTGTCGGGGTCGTTGCCAATCACGTAAGTTCTTCCAAAATCTCCTTCCCAATCTTCAATAATGGGTCCGAAATCCAGAAATAAAATGTCGTCCTCCTGTAAAATTAAATCAGGTGGATTGTCATCATAAGGTACCAACGTGTTTATACCGCTTCTCACAATTCTTTTGTGCCAGTATTTTTTGATTCCGAAAAGTTCATCCGCCAATTTGAAAATATCTTCATTCAGTTCGTTTTCCGATTTCCCCGCAACAATCAGGTTTCGCATTTCGACTGTCTTGAATAATTGCATGGCAATTTTTTCTGCTTCCAATAATTTTGTCCGGACCATTTCTTGAAGTTTTAGATTCGGCAACAAAATTCAGAATTGATCTTCGGGCAAAAATTGTCATAGGATAAGAAATTGGGTAGTGGCTCAGGTTGTTTTTTTATCGACCACATAAGGAACATAGTGTACATAGTTTCTCAGGTAAGAATGTTTGAGTTCACATAAGCATCGAACATTGCCTTTGGCAATGCTATGTGTGCTTCATTTTGAACTATGTCTATGTTTCCTATGTCTATGTGGTTAATTATTATTTGAAATTGACCACTACCAGAAATTGACTATTTAATTTTTCGCCTTATCCTGCTGAGTGAAGTAGGCGTAATTCCAATGAACGACGCCAGGTACTTTTGCGGAATTGTTGCCAGGTACGCGGGTTTATTCAATAACTCCAGGTATCGCTCTTCAGCAGTATCTTTTTGAAGGGAAGTGAACCTGTGAATTAAATGAAGGATGACATCTTCCCAGAAGTTCTTCATTAGCTCATGAGTTTTGGGAATTGTTTTGTACAATTTGTTTAATCGGCGTTTCGATAAATAGACTACTTCACCGTCTTCTATCGCCTGGATGAAATAATCGGATGGATTTTCGCTGATGAAACTGTACATTTCTATTGCCGACGATCCTTCAAAAGCAAACCAGACGGAAATTTCAACATCGTCTTTGATATAATACAAACGCAGGCAACCTTTTTGAACAAGAACAATGTCTTTGCAGGTTTCTCCTTGTCTTAGCAGAAACGTATTTTTTTTAATCGTTTGACTTTTGAACTGGCTGGCAATCTCTTCGGTTTCAGCTTCAGAGAGCGTTACGTATTTGGATAAAAAATCACTAACGCCTCTGGCCATAAATCAATTTTTAAAAAATCTCACGTAGCTACAGTTTTTTTAATCCCAGATTTCATTCATTGCTGTCAGCACAATGGGTTTATCGTCGGTAATCACAATGGTGTGTTCGTGCTGTGCCATAAATCCGCCTTTATTTCCAACCATCGTCCAGCCATCCTTCAAGGTTTCTGCGTACGTTGACGTTGTAGAAATAAATGTCTCAATGGCCACCACGGAATTTTTCTTAAACCGTGTGAGGTTAAGCCTGTCGCGGTAGTTGGCAATTTCGCCTGGTTCTTCGTGCAGACTTCTTCCGATTCCATGCCCGGTCAGGTTTTTGATCACCTTATAACCGCGTTTCTTTGCTTCGGTTTCTATTAAATGTCCAATGTCGGAAATACGAACGCCGCCTTTGATACTGTAAATGGCTTTGTGCAGAATTTGCTTCGATGCTTCGATCAGTTTTTGATGTTCGTTCACATCTGTTCCAAGAACAAACGACCCGCCGTTGTCCGACCAAAAGCCATTCAATTCCGCAGACACATCTACATTGATCAGATCACCTTCTTCAAGTATTCGTTTGTCCGACGGAATGCCGTGACAAAATTCATTGTTCACACTGATGCATGTCCATCCCGGAAAACCGTACGTCTCATACGGTGCTGATTTCGCTCCGAGGTCCGCGAGGATTTGCCCACCGTAGTTGTCCAGTTGTTTGGTCGTCATTCCCGGCCGGGCGTAATTTCTCATTTCCTTCAATGTAAAGGCAACGGCCTCGCTGGCCTTTTTCATTCCGAGTAATTCTGATTCCTGTGTGATTGACATGGCTTCTGTTTTGTGCCGTGAGCATTGTTGATTACAATCTGTTTTTACGAGTAGCTCACTTCTATTCCTCTTTTTTCAAATTCACTTTTAATTGCGGTGTCTTCTCCGGGATATAAAGTGACTTTTTTCAGATTTGGAAACTGCTCTGCATCTTCTGCATGTTGAATATGAAACCGGCCGTCTTTTTTATCTCCCATGGGCATGATGTGATAGTAAATCCGGCTAATGTCATCCTGGAAAAGTTCAGTGATTTCAGGAGCAAGCTTTTTGTCAATCCGGATGTTTTCAAAATAAGCCATTGCCTCCGGAATAATATTTTTGCCTTCCGAAAAGACATTGATTTTTCTCACCGTATAGCGTTTTGCAAATTCATCGAGATCAAAGACCGGTTTGATCAGTTTCCTGCTGTACATAAGAACATCCAAAACTGCCAGCTTGAAATTGATGTCTTTAAAAATGATGGCTTCTCCTTCTGTACTTTTCAATTGATACAAATCGGGATTTTCAATTTCCGGTACGGGTATGTACGGTTGAATCAATGATATCGAAATCACATTTTTCACTGCGTGATTCAGAATTTCAAAATCACCGGTTCGTTCTTTATCCATGTATTCTCTGCGGGTGTGGTCTTCACCATTGACGAAGTATTCACCTGTGTACGTTTTTGAAGGATGCTCCAGGAGGACACGGGGCGTAAAATAAATGTACAGCCCCGACACTCCATTTTCATCCGGCACTGTGCATTCCAATCCCAGGTCATCCCAGGAGTACGATATTCTTTCATGGAAGGAGTACTTTCCAATTACTGACATCAATTCCTCCAGCGTGAAAGGAAATTGAAATGGATGTCCGTTTATGATCAGCGATTTTTCTTCGACTTCAATTTTCATAGTTACCGGTATGGTTAGTTGCAGTTTTTGTTTGTCAATCTTTGAACGGTCTCACTTTCACGAAAGTTAATTAAAACCGCTCTGACCTCCACAAAAAAAATGCGACACTTCCGTATCGCACTTCCTGTACTTTATTTTCTTGAAATCTTCGTGTTTCTTTGAGCCTTCGTGTCTTCGGGGCAAAAATTATTCCACGACCACCCGTTTCACACTCACCTTCTCTCCACTCTCCATCCTCACCAAATAAATTCCCGCTGCAAGATCTGCAGGCAATACCAGCGATGATGTTTCCGTTGCGCCTGTTCCGCGGAATGTGTACACCGGGTTTACTTCTTTTCCGTCGATGGTCACGAGTGAAAAATTCACTTGTTCGCCGGCAGGAGCAGAGTAGGTCACAAAAATATTTTCATTCGCCGGGTTCGGGAACATGATAAAATCCAGCGGTGCAGTTTCTGTTTCCAGCGTACCGCTTCCAAGAGCCGGTGTTACAATCTGTGATGTACTGTAAATGTGATCACCGGTTTTAGCGCCGTTGTTGTTGGTAGCGTTGCCCGTGCAATAGAATGTAACGTTACCCACATTCGTCGTTGGCGCAGCCCACTTGAAAGAAAATGTTTTGGTGCCTGTTCCGAGTCCGCCGTTGAGTTTATGCGTCATATTTTTACGCACAACTGTCATTACCGTTGCATTCAGAATATGCGTCTCGTTGGTATTGGTTACAATCAACGTTCCTCCATTCTGTGGTTGCGCCGCACTGGTAAGGGCCTCCAGGTCGAAACCAAATAACGGCGCAGCCGGACGCGAAACTGTTACGTTGATCGTATACGTATCGCCAACCATGTATTCCCAGTTTATTCCCAGGTCAGGAGAACTGATGACCACTGAACCGACTCCGTCGTTGATCACAGACCCGGTATGGCAACCAGTACACGTTGATTCGCCGGGCGAACCGGTTCTTCCCGCTTTGCCTGTATCATCAAGAATATCGAAACTCATGGTTGCAACAGCGGAAACTGTTACGGCCAGGAGTACGGCTATTTTAGTCTTGTTCATTTTCATGGTTCAGCACTTTTGGTAAAATTGATATTTCAAATTTCACCATTCCCGGGGTAAAGGCTCTTTTGAATTCCCGCATTTTACATGGGAAAACCTGCCATTTACCTGTTTTTTCTTTTCCCCGAAAACATCTTTAAGTCATCTATCTGCAACACGGTCATCAGCACATCAACAATCAATCATCAGCACATCAATACGTGCTTCCTTCATGTTTCCCCATCGTAAACACCCTGGAAATATTAAATCCAAGTTTGATCTGGCCTTTGAGGATATTGCTCGTTGAATACGGAATAAACTGCACTTCGTTAATGCCGTACCCGTTGGTGATGTGAACCTGGAATACGTGACCGCCTGTTTCGATATCGAGTCCAATGGACATAGGATCCTGGTATAGCGATTTATCAGGAACGTACTGGTTGATTCGATATGCATATTCAAATGTCAGCGCCATGCGGTCGGTGAGTTTGTAACGACCTGCAATTCCCGCAGCGAAAATGTCGTTTTTGAAATTTGCATCATCCACCATGTTGTAGTGTACATGGAAACCGGTAACCTGCAACGAAAGGCGGTCATTCATTTTGCGCGCAATGGTCAGCGTGTTAGAATACGAAAAGCGGGAAGTGAAATGATGATACTTATCAATGCCCTGTGCTTTACGCGGATCTGCTTTCGTGGTCACATTCCAGATGCCCTGGTAGGTCATGCTGATTGGTGTTTTGTTGTCCATCGTTTGCCGCAGGAGGCGTGCCTTCATGGTACCATCAACAATTTTATCATACGAACTTCTTCCAATGCCCAGCGTAATCCACTCGTTGATTCCGTAATCGAATGCGATCTTGATTCCAGCCGGACCATCGAGACCAAAAAAATTGCCGAGGAAATCTTTGAAGAACGGACCTGATCCGGAGTACACGTCACCAAACCGGTGCATGATGCGAAAATCGAGAAGTCGTTTGCCGGTAGTTTCGCTCGAAGGGAAATTGACGATGCGCGTAGTTTTAAATGTAGCGCGTACGTATTCTTTTCCCTGGGGCGCGTTGTCGGCAGCTTCAATACTGTCGAGCATTTTCTGCATGTCGTCGACCTGCGCGAACGCAAACGTGCAAAACAATACAGCGAAGAGCGTAAAATATTTTTTCATAAATCGGGTTTGGGCAACGGTGCGGTTCAAAATTCAAAGTTCAAAAATCAAAGAGTTAAGGAACAGCTCACAGATTTTTGAATCTTTACGTTTGGCGTTTTGTTTTTTTATTTTTCTGAATCTGAATTTTTATCAGTTGTTTGGAGCGCCTGCATCAACCCACTTTTTGATCTGAACGAGTGAGCAACTGTCGAGCTGGAGGTTTGGCGGCATCGGTGTATAAGTAGCTTCGTGCCAGGTAACACCAATGAGCAGGTCGTTCACCGCTGCATCATGCACACCTTCGTAGGTGTCGAGATGAATGTCGCCATTTGCACCCGAGCCGGAATGACAGGAACGGCAATTGTTCTCAATGATCGGAACGATGTGGGTACTGTAGGACATCACCGAAGTGGTATCGCAGGGTGTAAAGAGACCAGCACCGGGAAAAACGTCATCCATGTTGTCGTAATAACAACCGGCCATCGCTGCGGATACAATAAAAAGTGCGAGTATCTTTTTCATAGCTAGTTGTTTTTTGCCCCCTGCGCAATCCAGATGTAAATAAGTTTGACCTGCCGTTCGGTGAGACGCGGGTATGGTTCGCGTGGCATCCGGTCTTCATCGCCGTCTGGTGCGGTAATTACTTCGTACAATTTGCTGTCGTGCGGGTCTCCCGGTTCAATTTCTCCCTTGTCCATGATCTTCTCATAGTCCGTGAGTTTAAATTGCTGGTTGAGGCTGTCGCCGTGACAACCGGCATGCCAGCAACCTTGCTGGATGATGGGTAGAATATCGGAGCTGAAACTCACTTCGTGTTCCGGCAGAACCGGATCGTGTTTGCAACTGAAGAAAGTCACAGCCGGAGTCAGCGCGAGGATAAAGAGTACGATAAGTTTCTTCATAACTATAAAGGTAGTTAGATGTTTGTACAAATAAAAATACGGAATGAGTGTTGGTAGTGGCTCAGTTTGAAATAGTTTATTCAATGTCGCAAGAATGGAAAACGGTTGAAACCGTTTTTGCAAACTCACTGTGTTCATTGCCGGGGGCTTAAGCCTCCGGCAATGAACAACCCCTGGTCGCTCAACCGCTTAAGCGGTTTTTAATAACTCCTGGTAGCCAAAATGAACCACTACTTGGGTGTCGTTCCGCTTTGCCTCAACTGATTTTTTGCCACAGATGCGCAGATTAAATGATTCGAAAACATTAAGAAAATAATTGGAGATCAGGTTTAATATCTATTGAATCAAGATTAATTTTCACATCTGCGAAATCTGCGCATCTGTGGCTAACCGGCGAAGCCGGAACAAATGCAGGATACGGATTCGGGTTACCAGATATAGGCTTTCACGGTGAGCGAAAGACCGCTGGCATTCACCTTTGTGTTGTTCTCTTCGATCAGCGGGATGAAGCCATACCAGGCCTGGATACCGATCTCAGCTTTCGGAAAAGTGACGACCATTTCGGCGATTCCGGATAAGATCAGCCGTTTAACATCGGGACTTATGATGATCACGCTCGGAGGCGACGACATGATTGCTTTGTTCCGCACTTCATGGTTGATCACGAGGTTTGATTTAATTCCGCCGCCGATGTTTAACCGCTGCCAGAACGGTAGTCGTACCCGGGCGATCGCAACTGTGCTTACCGTGCGATACCTGTCGTACACGCGTGTCAGGCTGTTTGCGGTAACAAAGTATATTTCGCGTCCCGACCCTGTGGATTCATAACCGAGCTGTAATTCGAAACGCACATTGTTGCGCAGGCGCGACATCCAATACACACCGCCGCCTGCACTCCATTGTGCAACGCTTTGCACATTCGCTGTGCTTTTTGGTGAAGAAGTAACCCAAAGCCGGGAAGCGTTCAGCTGTGCATAAAAACCGGCATGTGATGTGGTATCCTGCGCGAAGGCGCCGATGAACAAAGAGAAAAATAAAATGGTAATCGCAACTCGCATGGTTTTCACTTTCCGCCAAGATAAAGAAAGAGAACGCGATTTTATTTTTCTCTTCAGAAGTAATGAGGGTCTTAACGCTGAAAAGGCTAATAGCCCTTTCAGGGTTGGGACCCTTGCGCATCAAACAGGAGGAGAAGGTGTGAACCTTGAAAAGGTTAATAGCCCTTTCAGGGTTGGAACCCTCGCGCACCAAACACGAGGAGAAGGTGTGAACCTTGAAAAGGCTAATAGCCCTTTCAGCGTTGGGACCCTTGCGTCCCAAACACGAGGAGGTCTGCACCCTCAAAAGGTTAATAGCCTTTTGAGCGTTCGATATGAACTAATCCAATTTCGTAAACATAATCGAAGCGCTTACCGCAGCAAGAGTTCCGCCGGCATTCGTAACCAGGTTCACACTGCCTCCGGTACTGCCGGAATTGTATAGTTCGATCTGGTCGCCTGCAGCCAATGCGAGAATCACAATTCCCGTGTTTTGTCCGTTTGTGTTGCCCGTTCCGTACCGCGTGCCCGCCACTGCTGCACCGTTCTTGTAAATAGCGAACTGACTGACCTGGGTGGTGGTCACGGAAAACTCGATCTTGTAAACACCAGCAGTATTCACAAACATATACTGTGCGCCGGGGTTGTGCGCGATTCCCGAAGTCATGGGGCCGTTCGTACTGAACGTCACAGCTGCGTTGGCAAGAACAAACTGGTTGGTGGTATTGTAGATATACGCGTATTCCGAATTTCCACCACTGCCTGCGGCTCCTGTTGCGCCGGTCGGACCTGTTGCACCTGTCGCTCCGTTAGTGCCATTGGTTCCAGCAACGCCTGTTGGACCTGCAGGCCCTGTTGCGCCATTTGTTCCGTTGCTGCCTGTCGCTCCCGTAGGACCTGGCAGACCAACACCGTTTATGCCGTTCGCTCCGGTTGCTCCGGTTGGACCAGCGGGGCCAGTCGCACCATTGGTTCCGTTCGCACCTGTTGCACCTGTAGGACCGGTTAGACCAACACCGTTTATCCC
>Ga0193752_1002367_pt1 | contig 14262 bp, 13 predicted proteins | sample H1c1metaG_FD_144924 | JGI IMG/M metagenome (GOLD analysis project Ga0193752, IMG submission 144924) | Soil microbial communities from a riparian zone of the East river system, Colorado, United States - H1c1 | ecosystem: Environmental > Terrestrial > Soil > Riparian zone | place: USA: East River... | reverse complement strand
AGCCGAAAGGATAACGACGGCACACGAAATGCCGATAAGACATTTAGCGAGTTTCATATCAGCCACCGCGGATTCCCAGCCAGGGATTCATAGTTGATTTTGATACGGGAAGACAGGGGTCATGCCGAGCCGGTTCCGTGGGCGGGCGACACGTCTGCTTCGACAGATGCCGCCCTGCATCGAGTGCGTGATGTGCCACCAGCAGATCGCCGATATCTACCCCACGTAAAGCGCAAGACATGTCAGTGGGGCTACGAGCGAGACTGCTAAATGGTCGCGGTAGGGACGAGACTCACGTCCCGGCCCCCGCACAGATCCCGGCGAGCGCTGCTAACGCACCGGGCCCTTCCCTCGGGTTTTGGCGTCGAAGCGGTGACAAGGTAGCGGGTGCAGTATCCGGATTGGCGGAAAGAAGCGGTCGACAATTAGGGTGAACTTCTCCCAGCTGAGGAAGGCCTTCTGGCTGCGCCGCCGGAGCGACCGGAACCATCGCTTTCTCACCTCGTTGGAGAACACCACCACAAGCTCGGGTCGTTGCCCGAGACTGCGAAGTAGTTCAGATGCCCTTGCAGCATCTGCTTCACCCAGGCTCCGGTTTTCGCGATGGGGTCGTGCATTCTCACGCACAACTCCATCTTGATTGCCTGAAGCTTGGCTCGCATGCGCTTCTTGATCGTCTTACGCCCGACGACAAAGGTGTCCCGTCTGCGTGATCGCGTGCAGAAGTGGGTAATACGCCTGTCCGCGATACGGTGTTCGAGGAAGCGGATGATCCAAGAATGGGCCATGGAATCGAAAAAGCGGACATTCGCACTCTAACCGCTCGTCAACTCTCGGCTTCGTCCTTGGCCGGCATGATCACGACCGATTCACCGCAGCCGCAGGCTTCCGTCTGGTTCGGGTTCACGAATATGAACCGCTGAGTCAGCTTGTCGCGCTTGAAGTCCATCTCGGTGCCGACCAGGAACATCACCGCCTTTGGATCGACCAGGATGCGCACGCCCTTGTCTTCGACCACTTCATCGAGCGGACCTTGGCCTTCGGCGTAGTCCATCGTGTAACTCATGCCGGCGCAGCCGCCATTCTTCACGCCGACCCGCACGCCGATATAGCGGCCTTCGGATTTCGCCATGATGTCGTGGATGCGCGCAGCGGCAGCGTCACTGAGCCGTATCACCTTGGGCCGTTCGCGTCTTACTCGGGTCGTGGTTGCCATCTCGGTTGCCTTCAAAACATGTTCAATTCGAGTTTCGCTTCTTCGGACATGCGGTCCGGAGTCCACGGCGGGTCGAACGTCATATTGACGGTGACCTCGCCGATGCCCTTCACGGTCTTCACCGCATCTTTGACCATGCCCGGCATTTCGCCCGCCACCGGACAGCCCGGCGCGGTGAGAGTCATGTCGATGGTCACGTCCTTGTTGTCGGCCACATCCACCTTGTAGATAAGACCGAGTTCGTAAATGTCGACCGGGATCTCCGGGTCGTAGACGGTCTTGAGCGCTGCGATCAGCTCGTTGCCGACCGCCTCCAGCTCTTCCGGGGTCAATGCCGAACCGGAACCGGCGGCGGGTACGGCCTCCGGCTGCGGGTCAGGCTTCGTCTGAACCTCTTCGCTCATTCCGTCACCGCTTTGCCCTTGCCGTCGAGCGCGGACTTCATCGCGTGCCAGGCGAGCGTCGCGCATTTGATGCGCATCGGAAATGCCGAAACACCGGCCATGACCTCCAGCCGCTCGCGATCGTCTTCGTCCAGCGTCCGGGCGTCGTCGCCCTTCACGAGATGCAGAAACCCGTCCATCAGCTCTTCGGCTTCATCGATGCTGCGCCCCTTCAGCATTTCCGTCATCAGCGAGGCCGATGCGACAGAAATCGCGCAGCCGCGGCCTTCAAAACTGACATCGGTGATCCGGTTGTCCAAATCCACGCTCAGATAGATCTTCACCTTGTCGCCGCATAGGGGATTGTGCCCTTCGGCCACATGGTTCGCGTCCGGCAGCGCGCCGAAATGGCGTGGATGCCGCGAGTGATCCAGGATGATCTCCTGATAGAGCTCTCTCAATCCTTGATCCATCAGCCGAACACCTTCCGCGCTTCGCCGACCGCAGCGATCAGCGCGTCCACTTCGGACACCGTGTTGTAGAGCGCGAACGACGCACGCGCCGTGCCGGAGACGTTGAACCGCTCCATCAGCGGCTGGGCGCAGTGATGGCCGCCGCGCACCGCCACGCCCTCGCGGTCGAGTATCGTGGCGAGGTCGTGGGCGTGGATGCCGATGGCCTCGAACGAGATGATCGGCCCCTTGTCCCGCGCTTCGCCGATGATCCTGACGCCGTTCATCTCCTTCAGCCGCTTCGCCGCCAGGCGGGCAAGCGACAGCTCATGCGCTTCGATGCGGTCACGGCCCACACCGTCTATATAGTCGAGCGCTGCCGCCAGTCCCACTGCCTCGATGATCGGCGGCGTGCCGGCCTCGAAGCGCATCGGCGCATCGGCATAGGTCACATTCTCCCTGCTCACTTCGCGGATCATTTCGCCGCCGCCCTGGAACGGCCGCATCGCCTTCAGATGCTTGCGCTTGGCGTAGAGCGCGCCGATCCCCGTCGGGCCGTAAAGCTTGTGCCCGGTAACGGCATAGAAATCGACATCCAGCGCCTGGACGTCGACGATACCGTGAACCGCGCCCTGGCAGCCGTCGGCAAGCACGGGAACACCCTTGGCATGCGCAAGCCGGACGATCTCGGCCAGCGCTGTTTTCGTGCCGAGCACGTTCGACATGTGGCTGATCGCGACCAGCTTGGTCTTCGGCCCGATTGCTTTGGCAACATCGGCGGGATCGAGCTCGCCCAAATCGGACACGTCGACCCATTTGAGCACCGCGCCCTGGCGTTCGCGCAGGAAGTGCCACGGCACGATGTTGGAATGATGCTCCATCACGGAGAGCACAATCTCGTCGCCCGGCTGGATCAGCGGCGTGAGATAGGCATAGCTGACGAGGTTGATCGCTTCCGTGCCGCCGCGCGTGAAGATGATCTCGTCCGAATGGGCGGCGTTCAGGAATCGCTGCACGCGCAGACGCGCCTCTTCGTAGCGCTCTGTCGCCGCGCCGGACAGAAAATGAACGCCGCGATGGACATTGGCGTACTCGCTGGTCGTGAAATTGTTCATGACCTCGAGCACGTGAATGGGCTTCTGGGCCGAGGCCGCGTTGTCGAGATAGACCAGCTTCCGGCCATGCACTTCGCGACCAAGAATCGTGAAATCACGCCGCAATGAGGCGACGTCGTAAGAGGTGTCCGGCCGTGTGCGCGGTTCTGCGCTCATGTCTCTGTCTGTCCTACCACATTGAGCGCGCCATCCAGCCGCCGCCAGATCGCGCCGTGTATCGCGGGATCGACAAAATCACCGATTGCATCCTCCATGAACGCACGGATCAACAGCTCCTTCGCCTCGGGCTCCGGGATACCGCGCGAGCGCAGATAGAAGAGCGCGCCGTCGTCGAGCGCACCGATCGCCGTGCCGTGCCCGCAGATAACGTCATCGGCGAAGATTTCGAGCTCGGGCTTGGCGTCACATTCGGCGCGCGGGCTCAACAGAAGCGATTTGAACAGCTGGTGGGAATCCGACTTCACCGCGCCTTCGCGCACCAGCACGCGTCCCTGGTTGACCGCGCGGCCGGTGCCGCCGACAACGCTCTTAAACAGCTGACGGCTCGTCGTGTGCGGGCTCGCATGATCCATCACCGTGGTAATATCGGCGATGCCTGCACGCGGCGCCGTGATATTGCGCAGATTGGCCTGGGCGCCCTCGCCTTCGAGGCGGATGCGGACATCGAGCCGCGAAAGATGGGCGCCGAGAGCCGCGTAGAGTGCGCGATATTCGGCGCCACGCCCGAGCCTCGCACCGATGCTGGTCACATGACGCACGGATGGCGCCTCGGCTTGAAGCCGAACATGCTCGAGCTTGGCGCTCGGCATCAGAACGAGTTCGATGCCGAGATTGGCCAGCGTCTGGTCGGTGCCCTCGCCCGTATGCGATTCCATGAGGCGCAGGCTCGCGCCCTCTTCGATCACGATGAGCACGCGGCTGTGACTGACGAAATCACCGCGCCGGAACGGATTGATAAAATCGAGATGCAGCGCTGCGTTCGGGGCGCGCACGCGTACTGCCACGCCGCTGCGCATAAGCGCAAACGATGCCGCGCCGAGAGGCTGCTCGGACCCCGCCGCCAGAAGGCCGAAATGATCATTCACCCAACCGGGCGTATTGGAGTCGATTGTGCTGAGATCGACCGTCTCAACACCGGATTCCGAACCGTGGACGGCATGGAGAAAGCCGCCGGTGAATACGAGTCGCGCACCTGGGATTTCGGCAAACGCTCCTGCAGTGGTAGCCGGCTCTCGCATACGAACCGCGGGCGCGAGCGTCTCGGCGATGGAAGCCGAGAGGTCGGTGTATTTCCACGCCTCGACCCTGCGCGTCGGTATACCCGTGGACGCGAACGCTTTAATCGCCTCGGCGCGCCGCTTGTCGAGCCAAGCGAGACCGGCGCCAGGGAGACCGGCTGCGTGGACAGCGAAGTCCTCCTGGAACAGATCCGGCTCGAGCGCCTGTTTGATCGCCAACGCCGTCATGCATCCTCCAGGATGCGTTCATAACCGCCCGCTTCCAGTTCCAGCGCTAGGTCCGCGCCGCCCGATTTCACGATGCGGCCGCCTGCGAGAACATGCACGCGGTCGGGCACGATGAATGACAGCAGCCGCTGATAGTGCGTGATCACCAGCATGGCGCGGTCGGGGGCGCGGAGCGCGTTGACGCCCTCCGCCACCAACTTCAGCGCATCGATGTCTAGGCCCGAATCGGTTTCGTCCAGGATGGCCATCTTGGGTTCGAAGACCGCCATCTGCAGGATTTCCAACCGCTTCTTCTCGCCGCCGGAGAAGCCTGCGTTCAGCGCCCGCTTCAGCATCTCTTCGCCGATCTTGAGCGCTTTTGCCTTTTCGCGGACGAGCTTCAGCACTTTCAGCGCGTCCAGTTCGGACTCGCCGCGGGCGCGACGCTGCGCGTTCAGCGCCGTCTTCAGAAATGTCATGGTGACGACGCCGGGAATCTCGACCGGATATTGCAGGGCCAGGAACATGCCCTTCGCCGCGCGCTCTTCGGGCGCGAGTTGGGTTAGGTCCTCGCCGTGATAGAGAATTTGCCCGCGCGTGACCTCGTAACCCTCGCGGCCCGCAAGCGTATAGGACAACGTCGACTTGCCCGACCCGTTCGGTCCCATCACCGCGTGCACTTCGCCTGCGGGGATCGAAAGCGTGATCCCTTTCAGGATCTCCTTGCCGTCGACGGCAACGTGCAGATCGTCGATTTCCAACATCATGTCACTCATCCAACGCTGCCTTCCAGGCTGATGCCGACCAGCTTCTGTGCTTCCACCGCGAACTCCATCGGCAATTGCTGGAGCACATCGCGGCAGAAGCCGTTCACGATGAGCGCCACCGCCTCTTCCTGCGGAATGCCGCGCGCGCGGCAATAGAACAGCTGATCGTCGGAAATCTTCGACGTCGTCGCCTCGTGCTCGAGCTTGGCGCTCGGATTGCGGCTTTCGATATAGGGCACGGTATGCGCGCCGCACTTCGAGCCGAGCAGAAGCGAATCGCACTGCGTGTGGTTGCGCGCGTTCTCCGCGCGCGGATGTACGCTGACCAGACCGCGATAGGTGTTCTGCGCGTGGCCCGCGGAAATGCCCTTGGACACGATACGCGAACGCGTATTACGCCCGAGATGGATCATCTTGGTACCGGTATCGGCCTGCTGGAAATTGTTGGTGATCGCGATCGAATAGAATTCGCCCACCGTGTCGTCGCCGCGGAGGATGCAGCTCGGATATTTCCAGGTGATCGCGGAACCGGTTTCCACCTGGGTCCACGAAATCTTTGAGCCCCTGCCCCGGCAATCTCCGCGCTTGGTCACAAAATTGTAGATGCCGCCCTTGCCTTCGGCATCGCCTGGATACCAGTTCTGCACCGTCGAGTATTTGATCTCGGCCTTTTCCAGCGCCACCAGCTCGACCACCGCGGCATGGAGCTGATTCTCGTCGCGCTTGGGCGCGGTGCAGCCTTCGAGATACGAGACATACGAGCCTTCGTCCGCGATGATCAGCGTGCGCTCGAACTGTCCGGTTTCCGATGCGTTGATGCGGAAATAGGTCGAGAGCTCCATCGGGCAGCGCACGCCCTTGGGCACGTAGACGAACGTGCCGTCGGAAAACACCGCCGAATTCAGCGTGGCGAAGAAATTGTCGGTCACGGGAACCACCGTGCCGAGATATTTCCGCACCAGCTCGGGATATTCGCGGATCGCTTCCGAGATCGGACAGAAGATAACGCCCGCTTCCGTTAGCTTCGCCTTGAACGTCGTGGCGACCGAAACCGAGTCGAACACGGCATCCACCGCGACGCCCGCCAGAAGCATCTGCTCGGAAAGTGGAATGCCGAGCTTCTTGTACGTCTCGATCAGCTTCGGATCGACGTCCTCGAGACTCTTCGGGCGTTCCGCCTGCGATTTCGGCGCGGCGTAATAATAGGCGTTCTGATAATCGATCGGCGGATAGTGGACGCGGGCCCATTTCGGCTCGGTCATTTCCTTCCAGCGCTGGAACGCTTCCAAGCGCCAGTCGAGCATCCATTCCGGCTCGCCCTTCTTGGCGGAGATGAAGCGAACGATGTTCTCGTTCAGGCCGCGTTCGGCGCGCTCCATCTCGATATCGGTGACGAAGCCGTATTTGTACTTCTCGCCGGCCAGATCCGCGACGCGTTCGGTGGTTTCACGCAAGGCCATGCTGTTCTCCTACGCCGCGATCGCAGAACGCCTGGCCATCAGCCGGCGCAAGCCTGCAATCAGCGCATCGATATCTTCCTCTCGGCTCGACCAGCCGAAGCTCACCCGCAAGCCGCAGCGCGCAAGCCCTTCATCCACGCCCATCGCGGCCAGCACGTGCGACGGCTTCACTTTTCCCGACGAACACGCCGAGCCCGACGAAATCGCCACGCCGTCGAGGTCGAGCGCGATCAGCGCCGTTTCGGCCGAAAGGCCGGGAATTGCGAAGTTCGATGTGTTGGGAAGGCGCGACACGCGTTTGCCGAAAATCACCGTATCGGGTGCGAGATGCAGAAGCTCTGCCTCGAACCGGTCGCGAAGCGCCGCCCACCGGGCGACATCGCCCAATATGGCGGCATCCGAGGCTGCCGCGCCGAACCCCGCGATGGACGCCACATTCTCCGTCCCGGCACGGCGGCCCGATTCCTGTCCGCCGCCATGGATCAGCGGCGCGAGCGGTGCATCGTCGCTGATGAAGAGCGCGCCCGCGCCCTGCGGGCCACCGAGTTTGTGCGCCGATATCGTCAAATAGTCCGCACCCAAACCGGCGAAGGAAAGTGCGATCCGTCCCGTGGCCTGAACCGCATCGACGTGGAGGAGCACGCCTTCGCCGCCGTCGGTGTCGAGTATGCGGGAGAGCCCAGCCAAATCCTGGACCACGCCGGTCTCGTTGTTCGCGGCCATGACGGAGATGAGAGCGCGGCCTTTGCCTTGCATCAGCTGGAGCCGGAACGCGTTCAGATCGAGTAAGCCATCGTTCGTCGCCGGGATCGTGCTGAGCTTCAATCCGGGAACGGTCTCGGCCAGAGCGGCCGCTGCCGCGCGGACGCTTTCATGTTCGATTGCCGAGACGAACAGTCTTGTAATACGGTCTTCCGCTGCCAGTGCGCCGGCAATCGCACCCTTCAGCGCAAGGCAATTCGCCTCGCTGCCGCCGCTGGTGAAAGTCACAGCGGACGCGTCGCTCCCGGCAAGACGCGCGACACTGTCGCGTGCCCTGTCGATGGCAGCGCGCGCGGTGCGTCCCGGACCATGGACCGAAGACGCGTTACCGCCCGCTTCGAGCGCGGCCAGCATGGCGGCGCGCGCGGAGGGTCGCAGCGGTGATGTCGCGTTGTGATCCAAGTAATGCATCGTCATCATGCCAATGCAGCCACCGACGCCGCGCCGGCGCGTTCGAGTGGGCGCGCCCGTCCAAGCACGCGGTGCTCGAGCACGTCGGCAAGCGTCACGGAGGCGAGAAACACTTCAATCTGGCGTCCCAGCTCCTCCCACAAATCGTGGGTCAGGCAGCGCCCGGTGCGGCCAAGACAGCCCTTCGAGCTGTCAGCCCGGCAACGCGTCGCCTTGATCGGCTCATCGACCGCGAGAATGATGTCGGCGATCCGTAGCTCGTCCGCCGGATGAGCCAAGCGGTATCCCCCGCCGGGCCCGCGAGCCGCAATGACCAAACCGCCGCGCCTCAGCTTCCCGAAAAGCTGCTCCAAATAGTGCAGCGAAATCTCCTGGCGGTGCGCGATCTCAGCCAAGGGGACAGGCTGGGTGCTCTTTCCCTCGTCCGTATGGCGGGCAAGATCGGCCATCGCCATGACGGCGTAACGCCCTTTTGTGCTGAGTTTCACGGCCGTCTCCGTCGCTCGGGCAAGCCTTTATTCGAGCGCATGAAAGACTTGCCACTAAAAGCCGCCGATGTAGTAAGAAGAGCCTTCGACTCCACTCCTCACCGGGATAAGGGCGATATAGAATTCCTGACTAAACTAGTCAAGAATCTCCTAGTCCCAACACCCGGATTTGTTCAACTGCCTGACGCTATTATGCTATTTTCACGCCTCGCGGGACGTACAATCTTGACAAGAATGCGTAGATATCGGCCCAGAATCGAGCCGGGGCACTCTCATGCCTGACATCATTCTTCCCGGCCCAGCAGGCCGCATTGAAGCGCGCTATTTGCGCCAGAAGGCGCCCAACGCGCCGATGGCGCTAATTCTGCACTCGCACCCGCAGTATGGCGGGACGATGAACAATCCGCTCGTCTACGAGCTGTATCATCGCTTCCATAAGCTCGGCTGCACGGTGGTGCGGTTCAATTTTCGCGGCGTCGGGCGCAGCCAGGGCTCATTCGACAACGGCGCGGGCGAGCTCTCCGACGCGGCGGCCGTGCTCGATTGGATGAGCACTCTCTATCCGAACCCGTCTTATTGCTGGGTGGCCGGTATTTCCTTCGGCGCCTGGATCGGCATGCAGCTTCTGATGCGCCGGCCAGAGATCACCGGGTTCATCTCCATCGCGCCCCAGGCGAACCTCTACGATTTCGCCTTCCTCGCGCCCTGCCCCGCTTCGGGCCTGTTCATCCACGGCACCAGAGACCAAGTGGTGCCTGAGGCCGACGTGCAGAAGCTGGTCGACAGGCTCTCCGCACAGCGCGGCATCAAGATCAGCTATGCTAAGGTCGAAGGCGCGAACCACTTCTTCGACAACCACATGCCCGAGGTCGTCGATCTGGTGGAGGAATACGCCAAGAAGCGCATGGCCTCGACCGACGGCGGGCGGTAAAATTCAGGCCGTCCCGCCGCCGGTTGTTGCGGAGCTGACGTGCTCGCACGCACTGCCATAGCTGTTTTGCTCGCTACCGCTTTATGCGGGCCTTCGTTCGCCGCGGGACAGGGCTTGTCCGACCGTGTCGCGCGCTGCGTTCCCGAGCCCGGCGCCGCCGAGCAGGTCAGCGATCTCACGGTGGAGATCGCAAAGGCGGAACAGAGCCCAGCGCAGTTGTTCGACCTTTATGTCGAGCGCGGCCGTGCCCGTATCACCAATTGCGATCTGACATCGGCGCTCGCGGATTTCGACCGCGCCGAGCGCACCAAGCCCCCATCCCTTCGGTACAGCACCGAGTTCTATATCGGGCGCGGAGACGCGCATCTGCGGTTGGAGGAACGACACGACGCGCTCGCCGACTACGATGCAGCGTTGGCGCGAAACCTGAACACGGAGGAGGAGGCGCATGTTCACCACATGCGTGGCTACATCCACAGCGACCAGGGCGAGGAATCCCAGGCGGTCGCGGACTTCTCCCGACTCATCGCGCTCAAGCCCGACTTCGCGGAGGCGTATTGGCTGCGGGCCGTGTCGTACGAGAACCTCAAGGATTATGTCAGAGCCCTTGCCGACTATGACCGCCTTGCGATGCTGCGGCCGGACGACTGGACCGGCTGGGCGCAGATCTGCTGGGGACACGCCTATTTGAACAGCGGCCTCGCGGACGGCTTACGCGCCTGCGATGTCGCGCTGCGTTTGAACCCGGATGACCCGAACACGCTGGACGGCCGGGGGTTCGTCAAATTCCGCCTCGGCCGATTCGCTGACGCCATCGCCGACTATGACGCGGCGCTGCGCCAGGAAGCGCGGCTCCCAGGGTCTCTTTACCTGCGCGGGATAGCAAAGCTGCGCCTCGGCCATGAGATGGAGGCGACCGCCGATTTGGCTGCCGCCGCCCGCTTTGAACCTGAAATTGCAGGCAGATTTGCTGCCTATGGCATCGTTCCCTAGCCTGGTGAACCGGCTTTGGGACAAATTGCAACCACTTTTCAGTCACCTAGCCCGGCTAGGCTATGATAGGTTCGATCAAGCATTTGGGGGCCCTATGAGAAGCCCGCTGTACCTCTCTGTCGCTGCCGCCGGCCTGCTCTGGGCAACCGCCGCCATGGCCGCTGACTCCACCCAGGAGCAATGGAGCTTCTGCAACGGGACCGCGGTCGGCGGCGTCTCGGGCGAGGCGCAGATCGCGGGCTGCACCGCCCGCATCGAATCGGGTCAGGAGCGGGGCGGCAACCTCTTCGCCGCCTACTACAATCGCGGCCTCGCCCACTACCTGATGGCCGACTACGACTTGGCGATTTCCGACTACGATTCGGCGATCATGGTCCTGCCCGAACCGGACGCTTTCATCGGTCGTGGGCTCGCCTATTTCCACAAGAACGAATTCAACCGCGCCAATGCCGATTTCTCCCAGGCGATCGAGCTCAAGCCCGATGCGGCGGAAGCCTATTACCGTCGGGGCACCACCTATGCTGCGCTGCAGAAATACGACGCCGCGATCGCCGATTTCGACCGCGCCATCCAGCTGAAGCGGGACTTTGCGGAAGCCTTCTACAACCGCGGCGGAACGTATTACGCCAAGCGGTCCTTCGGGCAGGCGCTTGCCGATTTCGACCGCTATGTCCGCTTGCGGCCCTGGATTTCCGACGGCTACGAAGCCCGCGGCCACGTCCGCAACGCGCTGGGCGAGCTGGACGCAGCGATCAACGATTTCAGCCGGGTCATCAAGATGGACCCCACCGCGTCGGGAAGCTTCTACGGTCGCGGACTGTCCCGCATCGCCAAGGAACAGCTCGACGACGCGATCGCCGATTTCGATCAGACGATCCGCATCAAGCCCGACAACGCCGACGCCTTTCGCTGGCGCGGCTATGTCTACGACCGCAAGGGCATGACCGACAAAGCGATCGCCGACTTCAACGAAGCGATCAAGCTCAAGGCGGATTTCGGCACGGCGCTCGATCACCGCGCCTATGTCTATTTGAAGCTCGGCCAGTATCAGCGCGCGATCGCCGATCTCGACGAGGCGATCCGGCTCGAGCCCGATCTTGCCGAAGCGTTTCACTATCGCGGCGTCGCCAACCACAAGATCGAGCGCTACGACCGCGCGATCGCAGACTTCAACCAGGCGCTCAAATTCAATCCGAACAATACGAACGCCCTCTTCGGGCGCGGCGTCGACCACATCGAGAGCGGTCAGTTCGATCAGGCGATCGAAGACTATAACCGCGTCATCGATCTCGAGCCCGATCCGGGTGCGCTTCTCAACCGGGGCAGCGCGCATTTCCACAAGGGCGATTTCCGCCGGGCGCTTGCCGACTACGACCGCGCGATCAAATTGATGCCCAATTACGCGGAGGCGTTCTTCAACCGCGGGAGCACGGCGGCCGCGATGGGAGAGTTCGACGGCGCCATCGCCGATTTCGGCCGCGCCATCGCGCTCAAGCCCGATTTCGTCGATGCCTACTACAGCCGGGCCGGCGCCTATGACGACAAGGGCGAGTTCCGCAAGGCGATCTCCGATTACGACGACACGCTGCGGCTCAAGCCCGATCACGTCGCGGCACTGATCAATCGCTGCTGGACCCGAGCGGTAATGGGCCAAGAGCTCGATACCGCGCTTCAGGATTGCGACGCGGCACTCAAGTTCAATGCCGGCAATGCCGTCACGCTCGATACCCGCGCGCTTGTCGCGTTGCGCATGGGGCGCTATCGCGAGGCCATCACCGACTACGAATTCGCCCTGCAAAGAAGCCCCAATCTCGCGTCGTCCCTGTTCGGGCGCGGCATCGCGCAGATCCGCACCGGCAATGTCGAGAACGGCCGGGCCGATATCGCGGCGGCCGAGCGCGAACGCCCGGGCACGACCGTGCGGTTCGCCCGCTTCGGCGTCACGCCGTAGCCCGTACGTCACTTCACCTGCCATATCGAGGGGATCGAATGATCAAGCGGACGATTTGCATGGCCGTCATCCTGACGGCCTGCAGCGAGCCGGCGCCTGCGCCAGAGTCTACTGCGGAACAGCCGGCGGCCCAGGCGAGCGCGCAACAGCCCGCACCTCTGGCCGACCCGCAGCAAATAGAGCGCAGCTGCCATAACTATGGCATGCCCGCCCCGAATCAGATCGAAGCCTGCACGTCGCTGATCGGTCTCTATGGCGATGTCACAGCGAACCGCGGGCTTCTCGCGTTGGCGTATCTCGCGCGCGGCACGGCGCATCTGCGCGCGGGTGAGCAGGCGCTCGCGCAGCCGGACTATCTCGAAGCGATCCGTCTCGATTCGCTTCCAATCGATAGCGGCGAGCGCGACGTGACGTTGTACAATGACCGCTGCTGGGCGCGCGCGGTCGGAATGATTGATCTCGATGCGGCGCTTGCCGACTGTAACGAGGCCTTGAGATTGCGGCCGGACTTCGTGCCCGCGCTTGACAGCCGCGCTTTCGTGCACATGCGCGGCGGACGCTTCCGCGAAGCGATCACGGATTACGACGCCGCGATCAAAGGCATTCCGCAAGACCCCTATTCGCTGTACGGGCGCGGGATCGCAAAGATCCGCACCGGCGACACTGCAGGCGGCCGGGCCGACATCGAGGCATCGAAGGCGGTGCAGGACGTGACGGCCGAGTTTACCGCTTACGGACTGACGCCCTGACGAAGGCTACGTCTGATATTCCTGAGTGACGTGCCACTAATGTGGTCATGAGCTCCATCCGCTTTCTGCTAGCTCGGAAGCTTTTCGCGCGTTCGCAAGATATGGATAGTGCGGATCGTTAGCCATGCGGCTGCGACGCCGCGCATCCAGCGAGAGAAGCCCCGCGCTCATGCTCGTATTCGAGACCATCCTTGGGCTGCTGCTCGGCGCAACCGTCCTATCCGGGATCGCCAGGCGGCTGAACATTCCTTATCCTACACTGCTCGCATTGGGGGGCGCGTTGGTTGCGTTTATCCCCGGCGCGCCGCGGCTCGATCTGCCTCCCGAACTTATCCTCGCGCTGTTCGTGGCACCCGTGCTGCTGGACGCAGCCTTTGACGCGTCGCTGCGGGATTTGCGTGATAATTGGGGTCCGCTGTTATCGCTCGTTGTCGTCGCTGTAGCCTTGACGACTGTGGCTGTCGCGTTCGCGGCCCGACAGCTCTTCCCTGAACTCCCCTGGGCAGCAGCGATAGCGCTGGGCGCGCTCGTCGCGCCACCCGACGCTGTGGCTGCCCTCGCGGTCTTGCGACAAGTCGATCCGCCGCACCGTATCCGCAAAGTGCTCGAAGGGGAGAGCCTGCTGAACGACGCCACTGCCCTCCTCCTCTACAAGCTGGCGGTCGGGGCGATCGCTGCCGGCAGCTTCAGTGTGGAGCAATCCATTCCGACATTCGCACTCGTCGTCGGCGGCAGCGTGGCGGTCGGTTGGCTTCTGGCATGGCCGGTAGGCCGAGTGATCGAGCGCATCGATGACGCGCCCAGCTCGGTCATCTTTCAGTTCGTGACGACCTTCGCCATCTGGCTGTTGGCCGAACGACTTGGCCTCTCCGGCGTGGTCACGATTGTCGTATTTGGTCTGACGGCCGCGCGGCGCGCAGGCCCAAACATGCCGGCCCGGTTAAGGGTGCATTCATTCGCCATCTGGGATTCAGCGACCGTCGTCCTCAACGTTCTGGCGTTCACGCTCATAGGCCTTCAGATACGTCCGATCCTCGAAGCGCTGAATGGTGCGGAGCTCCTGCGCTATATCGGCGCCGCGCTCGTCATTCTGTTCGTCGTGATCGCCGTGCGCATCGTTTGGCTTTTGACGCATCACG
>Ga0193752_1002366_pt1 | contig 14264 bp, 12 predicted proteins | sample H1c1metaG_FD_144924 | JGI IMG/M metagenome (GOLD analysis project Ga0193752, IMG submission 144924) | Soil microbial communities from a riparian zone of the East river system, Colorado, United States - H1c1 | ecosystem: Environmental > Terrestrial > Soil > Riparian zone | place: USA: East River... | reverse complement strand
AGATGTCGCAGGCAGCAAGGCAAAAAATAATAAGGTCTTATTCTATAGAAACCTGCAGTGATCAATGGATAGCATTGTTGAAACAGCTCGTTGCTGATGCAGGAAAAAGATCGGAATTAATTCTTCCATCTAAAAAAGAATTAAAAAAGGTAAGATTGGATGATGAATTTAAAAGACAGAATAATCCAAGACCTGCAGAGATATTAGTCCCGTTTTATAAAACGAAATATATGCTGGGCCGTTTAAAACGAAATTTATTTAAATCCCAATAAGAAACATGCGATCATTGGCGCCCATAGTTTTTTTTGCATACAACCGGCCGGAACATACCCGGCTTGTGCTGGAATCCTTGCGTAATAACCGGCTGGCCGATGAATCAAAACTCTTTATCTATATTGATGGTCCAAAGCCCGGAGCAAGCGAAGAAACATTGGCAGCCATTGCTGAAGTAAAAAAAGTGGTACGTGAAAAGCAATGGTGCAAAGAAGTTAACATTATTGAAGCAATTGAAAATAAAGGATTGATAAAATCAAATGCAGAAGGTGTGACAAGGATGGTGAATGAATTCGGCAGGGTGATAGCGATGGAAGACGATGGTTTGCTTTCTCCCGGATTTCTAACTTACATGAATGATGCGCTGGATTTTTATGAGGATAACCCAAAAGTGATGCATATTGCTGCATATCGCCGGCCAGAGTTTGATCCTGTTGAAGTAAAAGAATCAACTTATTTCTTCTATCACACAACAACCTGGGGCTGGGCCACCTGGAAACGTGCCTGGGATCATTTTAAATTAGATCCATTGGCTGTGCACGAAGCGGTAAAGAAAAAAGGCAACATCAAAAGGCTGAACATGGATGGAACTTTTGAATTTTTCTGGGGATTGAAAGCCGTTGCTAAAGGAAAGCTTAGAAGCTGGAATGCAATCTGGCATTCAACCGTTTTTTTAAATGATGGTATGTGTTTGTATCCGCAAAAGTCTCTGGTATCAAATATTGGTCATGATGGAAGTGGTACGAATTGTGAACCCGATGAGCGGTTTGCAATTGATGCTGAGGCATTGGCAGATTCAATACCGGTTTCCGAAATCCCTTTGAAAGAACATGAAGGAATAAAGAAGCATTACATAGACATGCACTCTTTCAAATATAAATTTGTGTTTGCCTTAAAACATTATCTCCGTTATCTTGTAAGATATTAAGTAGAAAAAGCCAACTGCGTGAGCACAACAAAAAAAGTATTATTTATTTCTTACGACGGCATGACCGATCCGCTTGGCCAAAGCCAGGTAATACCGTATTTACAAGGTTTAAGTAAAGCTGGCTATAAAATATTTTTGATCAGCTGCGAAAAGGAGCAGGTTTATCATCAAAACAAAAATTACATCCAGGAATTACTTGATAAAAGTAATATCAGCTGGATACCGCTTAACTACACAAAAAACCCTCCGGTTATTTCTACTTTGTTGGATGTTATAAAAATGCGCAAGGCTGCAAAAAAATTGCACAAAGCCGAGGGTATTGATATGGTTCATACCCGAGCCGGTGTGCCAGCATTAATAGGTTTGTGGATGAAGAAAACGATGGGTGTTAAATTCTTAAATGACATCCGTGAGTTTTATGCTGATAGCCGGGTAGAGGGTGGAATGTGGAATACCAGGAATCCTGTTTACAAAACCATTTATAATTTTTTTGCCAAAAAAGAATCGGAAGGAGTAAAGCAAAGCGATGGAATTGTTTGCCTTACTTATGCAGCTGAAACTATTATCAAAGGTTGGCCGGAATACAAATCGCTAATGCCGCTTGAAGTAATTCCCTGCGGCGCAGATCTTAAGCTTTTTGATCATTCAACAATTGATGCAAAAGAAAAGGCAGCGTTAAAAGCCGAACTTAATATCAGCGACGGTGATTTTGTGATCAGTTATCTCGGTTCGATCGGTGGTTGGTATCTTACTGCTGAAATGTTGCAGTTTTGCAAACTGTTACATAAGCGTATGCCGGCTGCAAAATTCTTATTCATATCGCCTCACCGGCATGAAGAGATCAAGGCGATTGCGGCTCAATATGAGATCCCGGCGGATAAGGTGTTGGTAAAAAAAGCATCCCGTGTGCAGGTACCGGCTTTATTATCACTAAGCAGTTATTCAATATTTTTTATCAAGCCCTGCTATTCAAAACAATCATCATCGCCCACAAAGCATGGCGAAATAATGGCGATGGGTATACCGGTAATAACCAATGGCGGTGTAGGCGATGTGGCAGAGATTGTGCAAAGTTGCAACTCGGGTATTGTAATAAATGAATTTACAGATGAAGCATTTGAAGCAGCCATTAATGAAGTCGCAGGGAATAAAAAATACGATGCAACATCAATAAGAGCAGGAGCACAAAAATGGTATTCACTTGAGAATGCAATTGAAAAATATACACGCATTTATAAAGCTATATTGGGCTAATCGGTTATTTTGCAAAAAATTAAAGCTACATGCAGCACAAATTTTTAATAGTAGGAGCAGGTTTTTCAGGAGCAGTTCTCGCCAACCAACTGGCAGGGCAACTGGATTGTACTATTGATGTGTGGGACGAACGAAGCCATGTAGCGGGGAATTGCCACACGAAAAGAGATGCTGAAACCAATGTAATGGTTCATGAATATGGCCCGCATATTTTTAATACCGATAAAAAAGAGATATGGGATTTTGTGAACAGCTTTGTTGAGTTCAAACCTTTTATCAACCGGGTAAAAGCAAATTACAAGGGTAACATTTATTCGCTGCCGGTCAACCTGCATACTATCAACCAGTTCTTCAACAAAACATTCGGTCCTGAAGAAGCCAAGGCATTTATTGAAAGCCTGGGCGATAAAACCATTACTGATCCTCAATCCTTCGAAGAACAGGCACTTAAATTTTTGGGTAAAGATCTTTACCACGCATTTTTTTACGGCTACACAAAAAAGCAATGGGGCTGTGAGCCATCTGAATTACCTGCATCTATTTTAAAAAGATTACCGGTAAGGTTTAATTACAACGACAATTATTATAATAATATTTACCAGGGCATACCGGTAAATGGTTATACCGAACTGGTCGAAAAATTACTGGATAGCCCGAAAATAAATATCACCCTCAATAAAAAGTTTAAGTACAGCACCGAGCTGCTTTCAACCTACAGCCATATTTTTTATACCGGCCCTATCGATGCTTTTTTCGATTATCAATTTGGCAGGCTTGGTTACCGCACAGTTACATTTGAAAAGTATACTGCAGATGGAGATCACCAGGGCAATGCTGTAATCAATTATTGTGATGAAACGGTTCCTCATACAAGGGTGCATGAGCATAAGCATTTTGCTCCCTGGGAAGAGCATGAAAAAACTGTTTTTTTTAAGGAATTCAGTAAAGAAACAACAGAAGAAGATATACCCTATTATCCCAAAAGGCTTGATGCCGATAAGAAGATCCTGGAAGCTTACCGGGCAGAGGCCTTGCTGTCTTCCGGCTTATCGTTCCTGGGCAGGCTGGCCACTTACCGCTATATGGATATGCACCATGTAATAGGCGAAGCACTCCATTTTTCCCAGTCATTCCTGCAATCCCTCAGTGAAGGAAATAAGGCCCCGGTATTCCCCAATACCGAGATTTAAAGAAAAATAGCCTGTTTTATACAATAACCAGTCTTTCACTGCGTTATATCATTGTCCAATTATTCTATTCAAAAAACCAAACCAATTCCCATGGAAAAGGTAGTAGCTGTGGTTGTCACGTACAACCGTCTGGCCCTTCTGTCTGAATGCATTAACGCATTACGCAATCAATCACGCCCTTTAGATGGAATTTTAGTAATCAATAACGGTAGTACCGATGGTACTGAAGCCTGGTTAAAGACCCAGGGCGATATAACTTATTTTACCCAAAACAATATAGGAGGAGCCGGGGGATTTAGCACGGCCATTAAAATGGGATATGAGCAGGGATATGAGTGGATATGGTGTATGGATGATGATGGAATGCCTAAAGAAGATGCACTTGAGAATTTATTAGCGGCCCAGCCGGCGGGATTAACATTAATGAACTGCGCCGTAATTGATAATAAAGACAGAAAATCTTTTGTGTGGAATACCGGCGGATACAAAACCCTGGACGAAGTTCCCGGTAATATCATTGATGGGATCGGCCATCCTTTTAACGGTACTTTTATCAACAGGCGCATTATTGAAAGAGTAGGTGTACCTAAAGCGAGCTTCTTTTTATGGGGCGATGAAACAGAATATTATTACAGGATAGTAAGGCGTAATAAAATACCGGTTTGTACTGTAGCCAACAGTATTCACTATCATCCTGCAACTGCATTTTCAGTAAAAAAAGATTGGGATTATTCAACCGGGTGGAAAATGTATTACTATGTACGTAATCGTTTTCATATTCACCAGACAAAATTCAATAACAAGGCGCTGGCAATATTACACTATAGTTGTTTTTTACTTGCTTTTGCAGGTGTAACTATACTGTTTCAAAAAACAGATAAGCTTAAAAAACTGAGCTTTATCATGTGGCCTGCTGCCGATGCGATCAGTAATAATTTTGAAGCATTACCACCGGTTATCTTAACCCGGTTAAAATCAGCTGAAAAGCCATCATTAACGGCTTCGCTGAACAGTTATCTTAAAACTACGTGGACAAATATATTGGCTCCCTTTTCATCGGCCAGGGCCGGGAGAGCTGCAAACGCATAATGGTTATATACAACCCCCTTTGAAATCACACCACCGCCTCCTGAACTATCAGGGGGCCTTTTTTATTTCTTTTAGCCCAATCCTGTATAAGAAATATGGCAATAATGTAAAACGGCATGCAGGGAATTTTATAACGCACCAGTGTGCCAAAATTTGCAGTGGTAGCTCCCACAAAGAGAGCAAATAACAAAGCGAATAAAAGACAATACATAATGGTGGGGTCTTTTAAGATCGGTCTTATAAACCCCCTGGGCCGGGCTTTATAGAATACAGATAAAGTGAAGAACATGATCACCATACTTTCAATGGATGATAACAGGGTTGATACTTTTTTTGATTCCCAGATAAATGGCCGGTACAGTGTGGCAATGATGGCTGCCGGGGCAATCTTTATTCAACACCCAGCGAAAAACTGGAGCCCACATCTTCCTGCTCTGCATAAGCTTTCTGGTATATCGAAATATTTTTTGTTACATCACTGCCTCCATAACCACCAAGTGTTCCTGCCAGTTGCTGCATAACAGTGCCAAACATGGCCATAGCCAGAAAGACAAGCCCTAAAACAAATGCAACACGCAATAACCTGCTCTTTATCAGGTTTACATTTTTTAGAACAAGGAAAAGTAAGAAGAAAGGCACATAAGAAATAAGAATGTACACCTTAATAACATATAAAAGGTATCCGGCTATAAATAGGATCACAGCGTTTTTAAGAATATCCTTCTTTTTATAGAAAGCTTCGTAAAGTGCATAGGTTATCCAGCCTAAGGCGCCGGTACAGATAGGATCTTTTAAAATACCCGAGCTCCAGAAAACGAAAGTGGGCAGATACAATATGGCAATTGCAAACTGCTTATGTAAATGGGGGTATTGCTCATAAAAAAAACGGTATAACCGCCATACTCCCGAAAACGAAAGCATGGAAAAAAAGAGGTTTAATATGAGGTATTTTTGAAAAGAAAGAAATGACAGCACAGCGGTAATCCTTACTATCATGTAATTGTTCTCGCCTTTCAGGTAACCCATGTTGGCAGGGTTTTTCAGCAAGGTCTGGTCAAATTCACTGCTGGGCAAGTACAGCCACTTTACCTGCGAAAAGTCCTTCATTATCATGTGACAGATATTGGTCCCTTCAGTAAAAAAAAGAAGGAAAGAATCTCCCACAGAGAGCATGGTGTTGAAAAAAGTGAATCCAATAACAGCAACTATCTTGATCCAGAAACCCTGTTTGTGATAATGTTTGAGTATGGGATCGGTATAGTTTTTTCTTCGTGCACTGAATAGAAAATAAAATAAAGCAACATAAACAGGAAATAATATAAAGTCAAACAGATTCATTAACGCTGTTATTTTTTACAGATATGATTGCCGGTAAAGATTATACTGATACTTCTGCATTCCAAATGTATCATAAAAATTCTGACCGTCTTTTAATAATATGAAGTTAATTTTGGTTGCAAAACAAAACTAAAACATTCAACAAGCTCAATTGTCTCAAAAAAGCAGCAATAAAAAATTGATACGCATAACGACAGTGCCTATGGCATTGCGTTATTTATTGCCGGGGCAAATGCGTTTTATGGCCGCCAATGGTTTTGAAGTGCTAATGATAAGCGCAGATGGAAAAGAATTGAGTGAAGTAATTGAAACGGAACAATGCAGGCATATCATAGTGCCAATGACACGTAAGATCACACCTTTTACAGACTTAAAATGTTTGTTCCGGTTGATCAGGATCTTCAGAAAAGAAAAGCCCGATATTGTACACCTAAAGCCGGTTTACTGGGTATGCTGGCTGCAAAGCTTTGCGGGGTAAAAACCAGGATACACACCGTTGCCGGCCTGCCCCTGATGGTAGAAAAAGGATTTAAATACCAGCTCTTAAAGTTTATTGAAAAACTCACTTATGCAGCGGCTAACCAGGTTTGGCCAAACAGCCATTCGTTAATGCGTGTCATCACCAAAAATAAACTCTGTAAAGCAAACAAACTTAACATCATTGCAAAAGGGTCAACCAATGGTATTAATGTTGCCCGGTTCAGCAAAGAAAGCCTGGATGAAAAACTCATTAGTGAAATTAAAGAGCAGATAAGCTATTCGACGCAGCAAACTTACCTGCTTTGTATTGGCAGATTGGTAAAAGACAAAGGGATCGTAGAGTTGGTAAATGTTTTTACACAATTGCAAAAAGACAATGCAAACCTGAAGCTGGTATTGGTTGGTGAATATGAAGCGACATTGGACCCTTTGCCTGCAGCTACTTTACATGAAATAAAAAACAATCCTTCAATTATTCATATCAATTGGAGCAACAGGGTAGAATACTTTATGCACCTGGCTAACTTTTTTGTTTTTCCATCGCACCGGGAAGGTTTTCCTAATGTGCTATTGCAGGCTGGTTCAATGGGCTTGCCGGTCATCTGCAGCCACATAACCGGTAATATTGACATTGTTACCAATAATGAAACAGGTTTAATTTTCGATAGCGAAAATGAGCAGCAAATGTTCAAGCTATTACAGTATGCATTGTTGCACCCGCAGCATATGCAGGATATGGCAAAAAAACTGCAGCAAGACATCCAGGAAAATTACCGGCAGGAAAATATCTGGCAAAATATGCTGGAGGCTTATAAAAGCTTGGTAAATTAGATGATCAATAAACTGCAATGATATTAATAGGATATAGCGGCCATGCATTTGTGGTATATGGAATTCTCCAGGCAGCCGGTAAAAAAGTTATGGGGTATTGCGATATGGCTGAAAAAGAATACAATCCTTTTGGACTGCAATATTTTGGAACTGAAAACTCAGAGGCCGGGTTAGCTGCTATTAAAGAGCATGGTTATTTTATTGCTGTTGGTGATAATCGTCTTCGGAAAAAGATCTATGATGGGTTGCAAAAAAATAATGCTGTATCTACAAATGCCATACATCCTTCTGCGGTGATAGATCCATCAGCCAGTATTGCCATGCAGGGTGTAATGATCGCTGCTAATGCTACTGTTAACCCACTGGCTTCAGTTGCCATCGGCGCCATTTGCAATACGGGTTGTATTATAGAGCATGAATGTATAGTGGGTGAATTTGCCCATATTGGCCCCGGGGCTGTTTTATGCGGCAATGTAAAAATTGGTGATGGGACTTTTGTGGGTGCCAATGCTGTTGTACGGCAAGGTGTAACAGTGGGGAAAAATGCGATGATCGGCGCCGGCGCTGTAGTGGTTAGGGATGTGCCGGATAATGTTACGGTAATTGGTGTGCCTGCCAAATAAAATTCGATACCGGATACTTGATACTGGATATATGATATCCAGCACTCAGCATCAAGTTTCAAGAATCCAGGATCCAGTATCCGGTTTTAATATCAAGTATTCAAACCCTTATCTTTGCAACGCAAAATAGTCATCAATTATGAAAGTATTAGTTACAGGCGGCGCCGGTTATATTGGCTCTGTTTTGGTTCGCCAGTTATTAAATAAGGGTTACCACGTAAGAGCTTTAGATTCATTAAAGTTTGGTGGAGATGCATTGTACGATGTAATGCTGAACCCCAACTTTGAATTTATGAAAGGTGATGTGCGCAATGCAGATGATGTAGATAGAGCAATAGAAGGCGTTGATGCCATTGCACACCTGGCAGCCATTGTGGGCGATCCTGCCTGTAAAAAATTCAGCTTTGAAGCCAATGAAACCAATTGGGATGGCGCTGTATTGTTATTTAATAAGGCCGAAGCAGCCGGTGTAAAACGTTTTGTGTTCTCCAGCACCTGCAGCAATTATGGTAAAATGGCCGATCCTGATTCTTTCGTGGTAGAAACATCTCCGCTCAACCCGGTTTCCTTGTATGCTGAGTTGAAAGTAAAATTTGAAAAATATTTGATCGAGGATAAAAAAGACAGCCCGATGTGCAGTACGGCTCTGCGTTTCAGTACGGTGTATGGCTTTTCTCCAAGGATAAGATTTGACCTGACCGTTAATGAATTTACCCGCAATGCAGCCGTACATGGCGAGCAGGAAATATGGGGGCAGCAGTTCTGGCGTCCCTATTGCCATGTAGATGACCTGGCAAGAGCAGTGGTTTTGGTGTTGGAAAGCCCGGAAGAAAAAGTAAAAGCAAATGTGTTTAATGTGGGCAGCACCGAAGAGAATTATACCAAGGGTATGATCATTAAAGAAGTTTGCAAAGTGGTACCTGATGTGAATGTTATTTATGTAGATAGCAGCGAAGATCCACGTGACTACCGGGTAAATTTTGACAAGATAAAAAATGAACTGGGTTTTACCATTACCAAAACGGTACCGGATGGCGTAAAAGAGATTTACACGCTTTTAAAAACGGGTATTGTTACCGATTCGTTTGTAGAGAAGTTCAGGAATATCTAATAGGGATAAAGATAGAATACAAAATACAGGGATGCTTTTAAAGCATCCTTTTTTCTTTATAAAATCTTTATACACCGGGGCCAGAATTTTATGCCATACTTATAAGCGGCAAACTACCTTTGTGTAAGCAAAAAGTAGTATGGCAACGTTAATAAATCGAATTAGTAAACCACGGCAATATTTATACAGCATCTTACTGCTTGTTCTTGTTGCTACGGCTTGTTATTTTTCGTCACCTTACCTCGATTATCGTGTAGTAGCTTTTTTATTGTTACTGGTAGTTTCGGTTACCGCCGTGTTGTTTGATATTTTACCGGTTCTCATCACCGCTGCATTAAGTGCACTTACCTGGAATTTCTTTTTTATTCCGCCACATTTCACATTCAGAATTGACAATACAGAGGATATGGTGCTGTTTCTTATGTATTTTGTTATAGCACTGGTGAATGCCGCACTAACATATAAGATTAGAAAAATGCAGAAAGAATCGCTGGCAAAAGAGGAAAAAGCAAATACCATAAAATTATACAACACATTGCTTAATTCGCTGTCGCATGAACTGCGTACGCCTATTGCAACTATTGTTGGCGCTACAGATAACCTGCAGAATTTCAACAGTAAATTATCTGATACCAACCGCAACGAACTTGTTCATGAAATATCCAAAGCATCTTTCCGCCTTAACCAACAGGTTGAAAACCTGTTGAACATGTCCAGGCTTGAATCAGGGTTCATTCAACCCAAAAAGGATTGGTGTGATATGGTGGAGCTGCTGTATGAAACTGTAAAGAGAATAGAAGAAAACACGGGGGTTAAAAAAATAAGCATACAGGTAGATCAAACCATTCCATTATTTAAACTGGATAAAGGAATGATGGAACAGGTAATTTATAACCTGTTATATAACGCTACATTATATACACCACTGCATGCAGCCATCAGCATCAGTGCCCGCTGCCATGCCGATGTATTGAAGATCGTTGTAGAAGATAATGGTCCCGGTTTTCCGCCGGAAGAAATTGAGCATGTATTTGATAAATTTTACCGGTTAAAAAATACACAAACTGGTGGCACGGGCCTGGGCTTATCAATTGTAAAAGGATTTACAGAAGCACATCATGGAACGATAGCCCTGGAAAATGCAGATACCGGCGGGGCAAGGTTCACCATCAATATTCCGGCAGAAACATCATACCTCAATAATTTGAAAAATGAATAGCGCAACCATATTAATAATTGATGATGAAGTGCAGATAAGAAAACTGCTTCAGATCACACTGGAAAGTAATGATTACAGTGTAACGCAGGCTGCAACTGCAAAGGAAGGAATGATCACAGCGGCCAGCCACCCACCAGATTTGATCTTACTTGACCTGGGGTTGCCTGATGACAGCGGCCATAATGTATTACAACAATTAAGAGAGTGGTACACAAAACCTATTATCATTTTATCGGTACAAAGCAGCGAGGAGGATATCGTAAAAGCACTGGATAACGGCGCAAATGATTACCTGGTAAAACCATTTCGTACCGGTGAGCTGCTGGCAAGAATACGTTCTGCTATACGTGGAAACCTCAGTCAAGAAAATGATCCGGTGATCGACTGTGGCAGCCTGCAAATTGATCTTGCTGCAAGGGTTGTAAAAAAGAATAATGAAATAATAAAACTTACAACAACTGAATACGCACTGCTTTCTATGTTTTTAAAAAATGAAGGAAAGGTTTTGACACATCATTATTTACTGCGTGAAGTGTGGGGTCCTGGTTATATAAACCAGTCGCAATATTTAAGAGTTTTTATTGCTCAACTAAGAAAAAAAATTGAAGATGATGCCAACCGTCCTGTACATATTGTTACAGAATCAGGTGTTGGCTACCGCTTTGTAGCAACCTAAAAAAATCACAGTACATATTAAATCTCAACAATGAATTCGAATTCAAAAAATTTGAACAGGGTAACTATTGCCTCCCTGATGGTAGCACTGGGCATCATTTACGGCGATATAGGCACAAGCCCTTTATATGTTTTAAAAGCAGTTGTCGGTGAAAGAGAGATCAATGAAACGCTGGTGTATGGTGGTGTTTCATTAATATTCTGGACCCTGGTCTTTCAAACCACCATTAAGTATATCATTCTCACACTCCGTGCAGATAACCAGGGGGAAGGTGGTGTTTTTTCTTTGTACGCCCTGGTAAGGCGCTACGGAAAATTCCTGGTTATACCTACTATTTTGGGTGCCACCACATTACTTGCCGATGGTATTATTACGCCACCTATTTCTATTGCCTCGGCCATTGAGGGATTGAATTCGGTAAATGGGTTGGAGAAAATAATCATTCCCGGCAACATGCTTACCATCGGAATTGTTGTTGCCATTATTTCTGCCTTGTTTTTCTTTCAGCGTTTTGGTACACAGATAGTGGGCAGTTCATTTGGCCCCATCATGGTGATATGGTTTGCCATGCTACTGGTAATGGGCGTGACGCAGATCATACATTTTCCTGATGTGCTAAAAGCCATCAGCCCCCATTATGGTTACGACCTCTTAGTTAATTATCCGCATGGCTTTTGGTTGCTGGGTGCAGTTTTTTTATGCACTACCGGTGCCGAAGCTTTGTACAGCGATCTTGGCCATTGTGGTATAAAAAATATCCGCATCACCTGGGTATTTGTGAAGATCAGTTTGGTGACCAATTATATCGGGCAGGCTGCCTGGGTAATGCATCAAAAAAATCCGGTGCTCAACGGTGCTAATCCTTTTTTTGAAATGATGCCGCACTGGTTTTTAATACCGGGTATAATTATAGCTACAGCAGCTACCATCATTGCATCACAGGCACTGATCAGTGGTTCTTACACACTCATTAGCGAAGCCATGAACCTGAATTTTTGGCCAAGGGTTAAAGTGAGGCAGCCAAGTGATATTAAAGGGCAGATCTATATTCCGAGCGTAAATGCCATACTATGGATCGGATGTGTGTTGATGATCCTTTATTTTAAAACCTCCTCACATATGGAAGCGGCCTATGGTTTTTCCATCACCATTGCTATGATGATGACCACCATACTGCTGAATTATTATTTACTATTCCGCCTGAAATGGAACAGGTGGGCAGTGGCAGTGATAATCGGGGTGTTTGCTATTATTGAAGTATCGTTCTTTGTTGCCAATGTGGCCAAAATAAAAGAACGATGGATGTTCCTGTTCTTTGAGCTTTTCATTTTTATGGTGATGTATATCTGGTATTATGCCCGTAAAATAAATAACAGGCTGGTAAAATTTGTTGATCTTGGTAAGTTCACCAGCCGGATAAAAGAACTCAGCCAGGATGATGCCATTCCTAAATTCTCCACTCACCTTATTTACCTTACCAAGGCCAATAGCCGCAGCCAGGTAGAGGAAAAGATCATCAACTCCATCTTTGCCAAAAAGCCCAAAAGGGCCGATGTGTATTGGTTCCTGCACATCAACCGGACCGAAGAACCATTTACATTGAGCTATGAGGTATCTGAACTGATAGACGATACTGTCTTCCGGGTTACGCTGAATGTTGGTTTCCGTATTCAACCCAAAACCGAAATGTACTTTAAGAAAATTGTACAGGAACTGGTAATGAGAAAAGAACTGAACCTGCATATAAGGCCAGATGGCAGCAGTAAATACAATGCTGAGCCCGATTTCAAATTTGTGGTAATAGAAAAATTCCTTTCTGTAGAAAATGAATTTGCATTAAAAGAAGGTGTGTTGCTTAAAACTTATTTCTTTCTTAAGAACCTGGGACAAAGCGATGAACGTGCCTTTGGCCTTGAAAAAAGTGATGTGGTAATAGAGCATGTGCCGCTTATTTACCAGCCCATACAAAATATAGAACTGGTGAGAAATGATACAAACACAATAATCATAAAATAAAAAAAATGAAAAAATTATTTGCAGCCTTATTTATTTTTCAAACTATACATGCGTATGCACAAAATGATTCTGCAACAGCTAAGATTCCCTTTGACGGGATGGATCTAAGCTGGATAAACGGGCAGAACAGACAGAGATATCTTCCGTTAACACTAAAAGATAAAGCCGGCAATACGATTGTTACCAGTGTTGCTTACCTGGATGGATATTTTAATTACAATTTTGCAAAACCAAAAGATAATACGCAAACCATATCCAGCACCATTGGCCGCAGCAATGAATTTACTTTGAACCTCGCAAGCTTCGGAATAGAAACAAATTATAAGAACATCATTGGCAGGCTTTGGTTGCAGTACGGGCAAATGGCATCCATCATTCAGGACCTGGATGGAACAACAGCAAGAGGCCGTAACACTTCTGCCGGTAATTTAAAAAATATACGGGAAGCGGCTGCAGGGTATCATTTTAATAAATGGTATGGCGTGAATGTAGAGATGGGAATTTTTATGAGCTATATCGGCCTGGAAAGTTATGTAACGCAGGAGAACTGGAATTACCAGCGCAGCATGGTTTGTGATTTTACGCCATTCTATTTTAGCGGTGCAAGGGTTCAGGTTTTTCCTTCAAAGAAATTTAAAACAGAATTGTGGTTATTAAATGGCTGGCAGACCTACAATAGCTGGAGCAAAGGTATTGGCTTTGGGAACTCTAATTATTATAGGCCAAACGAAAACCTGCAACTGGTCGCAAACTTTTACTATGGTAAAGATACCCGTAACAGCAAACGCATACGTTTTCATCACGATAACAGCATTGTGAAACGGTATTTTAATAAGGCTGCAAGCAAAGGTATTTCACAGGTTGCGTTCAGCATCAATTCGCATTATGGCTTTCAAAACGGAGATGGTGTTAAAGCAAAAGATCATTACATGATCGGTACATCAATAGCAAACAGGGTATGGTTCAATAAAAATAAAATGGCTATCAGTACCCGGGCCGATATCATCAGTAATCCCGGCCTGTACCTTGCTTTTTCGCCCAGCCCGGTTACGCCCAATGATTTTACCGATGCCATTGCAGCTGATCCAAAACAAAAGCTGAACATCTTTCAGGCAACAGTAACTTTTGATGTAATGCCCAATGATTTTATAACACTGAGGGCAGAATATGGCTACCGGAAAAGTAACGTTCCTTACTTTGCCGGTAAGGAGGGAACTACATCTCCAGACGGCTGGA
>Ga0193752_1002365_pt1 | contig 14269 bp, 13 predicted proteins | sample H1c1metaG_FD_144924 | JGI IMG/M metagenome (GOLD analysis project Ga0193752, IMG submission 144924) | Soil microbial communities from a riparian zone of the East river system, Colorado, United States - H1c1 | ecosystem: Environmental > Terrestrial > Soil > Riparian zone | place: USA: East River... | reverse complement strand
TCTTACTTCTATCCTGCGGCAAGCGCGAGTTTCATATTCAGCGAGTTCCTCAACTCCAGCTGGTTTTCTTATGGCAAGCTCCGTGCAAGCTACGCCAATGTGGGTAGCGATGAAGAGCCATACCTGACGGATTTCTATTATACACCACAGAGTGCCGCATTTGCACAATATGGTTTTGGAGTGACCTTTCCATTCAACGGTGCGCTTGCGGTAAGTATTCCGATCACCAGACCGGCATATAATCTGAAACCACAGAACCAGGCCAGTTTTGAGATCGGCACTGAGTTGCGTTTCCTGAACAACAGGATCACCGTCGATTTCACATATTATAATTCTGTTACCAAGGATCAGATCATAGCATTAGCAGTGCCCAATTCAACCGGCTTCAGAACGTCGCGTCTCAATGCCGGCACAGTTACCAACAAAGGTTATGAGGTGCAACTTGGACTGGCGCCTGTCAAAACCCGGAATTTCACCTGGAACATAGACGCGAATTTCTCCGCAAACAAACAGAGTGTTTCAGATCTGCCTCCCGATATTCTCACCTATACTCTTGCCAGCGGTTGGAGTTCACTGCAGGTGAGGGCCGAACCTGGAAAACAGTTTGGTTTATATGGAACAGGCTGGGTTCGTGATGATGCGGGTGAGATCGTGATCGATCAGAACACGGGCCTTCGTGCGACCAAGGCAGATGTAAGACTGGGAAATCTTTATCCCGACTGGATGTTGGGCATCAACAACAGTTTTAGTTTCAAAGGATTCAACCTGAGTTTCCTGGTAGACATTCGTAATGGAGGATCAATTTACTCCAACACGGCTTCTTCAGTGCGCACTTCGGGCCTGGGTATTGAAACATTGGGAAACCGTGGACAGATCTTCGTTGATAAAGGCGTGAGCGTTGACGAGGATGGGAAGTCAACTCCCAATACCGTTCCCGTTCAGAGCATGCAGGATTTCTGGGCGCAGAACTTCCAAACTCAAAATACAGAAGCAAATATTTTCGATGCTTCTTATGTAAAACTCAGAGAATTGCGATTGTCGTATTCCCTGCCGGCAAAGATCTTCAACAGAGGATTGAAATTTGTTAAGGGCGTTGAACTGGGTCTGGAAGGCAGAAACCTCTGGATCATTCATGACAACGTGCCGCACATCGATCCCGAAGTAAACTTTTTTGCGAACAGCGCGGTGGGAGAGGGTGTTGAATTCAATTCAGTGCCATCCACAAGGACATTGGGCTTTAACGCAAGATTTAAATTTTAAGCAAACAAACTATGAAACAAATATTTATTAAAGCAGGTGTTATATTGATGATGAGCCTTTCATTGGCTTCCTGCAAAAAATACCTCGACATCAACGTCGATCCGAACGCCACGCTGGAAGTTGACCCCAAATTGCTTTTTTCATTTGGAGTAACTACCTACATCAACAATCGTTCTGGCGGCGACCTTTTTATTCCGATGGCTTTGGGCGGACAGTCCATGGCCGGTGGTGGCTCTTCGACGGAAGGCATTAGCTGGGGCCCTGGTTCAGAAGACCAATATGTATTCAGCCCTTTTTCTTATTCCAATATCTGGTCGCAATACTACACCAGCGTAGCTGCAAATCTGTACAAGGCCATTGAGCAGTCGGGAGTTTATCTTCCCCTCAATCCAAATGGAGCTGCCCAGGCAAAGGTCGTTCTCGCACAGGTATTTTACGAACTCACCGTCACCTATGGTGATATTCCCTTTATCGATGCGATCAAGGATACCATTGGAGCTCCCAAATTCGACGACCAACAAACTGTTATGAATGGGTGTATCGGGTTGCTTGATGAAGCCATTGCAGAGTTGGATCCGGATGGAGAAAACAAGTTTGCCGATTCATATGACCCGTTTTATGGAGGAGATATTCAGCAGTGGATCAAGGCGGCGAAATCTCTCAAACTTCGTATACTGATGACCATGGTGGACGCGGATGAGTCTGTTGCCGCAAAAATTGGCGAATTGGTGACTGCGGGTGCCATGATAGAATCCGCGGACGACAATATGAAGGTTGCTTATGAAACAGGCTCGGGCAAACGCAATCCCAAGCACGCGATCAGTCGGGATTATAACGGCGGCATTGAAATTTTTTATGGCACACCGGAAGTGGTGAATTTCATGGTGGCAAATGGTGATCCCCGTCTTCCACATTTCTTCGATCGCCCGGAAGGACAATCTGATTACGTGGGGATAGCTGCTGGGGAAGATGCCGATGATGCTGTGAATGTGAAGATCGCCTCAACTGTGCATACAGCCGACCAACCGGAGTATATATTTACCTATCAGGAACAGTTGTTTTACCTGGCCGAAATTTACGCAAGGGGCCTGGGTGTTGCAGTTGATCTGACCAAGGCAAATGAGTACTACAAGCAGGCTGTGGAAGCTTCCTGCATATTCTGGGGAGTCGCTCCGGCAGAAGCAGCCACCTATGCGACAGACGTACTGCCTGCCCTGGTTAGCGGTACAGCGTTGACTATTATCGCCTATCAGCACTGGGTCGACAAGATGGACAGGGGAATCGATGCCTTCACGCAATGGCGGAGGTCCGGCAAAGAGGGTTCAGAAACGCCGAACTTAAACGTCCCCATCCAGGCTTCCGGAGACGGCCTTTTCCGCAGATTTGAATATCCGGCTGCCCCTGAGTTGAATGTAAATCCCAATGCACCGGAACTTATTCCCTACACTGAGAAAATGTGGTTTGATCTGTGAGCAGAACCATTCATAAACTTCACAAAATGAAAATGAAAAATATATTAATTGCGATTTCAATTTTTAACCTGCTTTTACTTACCGCCTGCGACAAGGACAGTGAGGGCACCAATTACGATTTCACCAACAACCTGCCGGCCTATGTACAGATCAGTGATAAAACACCGATTGAGGCCACAGAAGGAGAAGAAGTAACTGTGAGTTTTGACATCAGAACTGCCTTTCAGAAAGTGGTGAACATCACTTATGATGTTTCGGGTGCGGTTAACCTGAGTGGTCAAACCGCAACCATAGCAAGAAATAGCAAGTCTGGTGCAGGTGTGTTTGTGATCCCTGATGGAGCCGCTACACCACCAGACACGGCAATGGCAGTGGTTACGCTGAAAACGGCAACACTTGAAGATGGAACTGTGCTTACGATTAGTCGGAAAAATACTCCGGAGAAAGAAGTTGTTGATTTACTTATACTGCCAGAATAGATTGGACCGTATTGTAATAAAAAACCCCCGGAAGTTCGGGGGTTTTTTATTATCGGGATGTTGTCATTTTATCTCAAGTGCGCCCATACTGTCGTCCTCGATGAAGAGTTCGAACTCATCTCCTACAACACATTCGCCAACGCCATCGGGTGTACCAGTGTAGATCAGGTCGCCGATGTTAACTGAAAAATAGTTGGAGATATATGCTACGATCTTGTCGAAGCTGTGGATCATGCTGCCGGAATTACCCTGCTGCACCAATTCTTTATTTTTGTACAGGCAGAAGTTGATGTCTTTCTTGTTCTTTATATTTTGGAAAGGAATCCACTTGCCGATTACCGCAGAATTGTCCCAGGCCTTTGCCTTTTCCCACGGCAGTCCTTTCTCTTTAAGTTCGTTCTGGATGTCCCTGGCCGTAAAATCGATCCCCACTGAAATCGCATCATAGTATTTACTGGCAAATCGTTCCTGGATGTATTTCCCATTCTTGGAAACGCGGAGGACGAGCTCAGATTCATAGTGGAGTTCATTGGTGAATTCCGGGTAATAAAACGGGGTATGGGCCTGAAGTAAAGCACTTTTTGGCTTCATAAATATGACCGGTTCATCTGGAACGGGATTGCCTAGCTCTTTAGCATGAGCTTCGTAGTTCCGGCCAACACAGAATATTTTCATATTCAATAAGAAGTTTATCTGAGATTAATGGTTTTGGTTTCATTGGTCGCGACAGACCTGGGTCGGGGCATCAGGGATACTGAATATCAAAATATTATGCCTGAAAATTAATTATTGCGAAAATAGAGATTCAATTCAACAAATCATAGTATAAACTCTTTTTTATTGACGGTTGTCATTGTTCGCTCAATCCCAGTCAGGACAAAGCTTTCAATAGCCTCAATACTGTGTTCTATCTTTACGCTGACCACCTTCATTTCTTCGGCGGTCCACCTGCCGAGCACAAAATCCACCTGGGATCCCTTTGAGTAATCGTTACCGATCCCAAATCTCAGCCTGGGGTAATTCACCGTTTCAAGGGAATCCTGGATACTCTTTAGGCCATTATGACCTGCATCGGACCCCGAGGCCCTCAGCCTTAGTTTTGAAAGTGGTAGGGCCAGGTCGTCGAGCACCACCAGGATTCTTTCCAGGGGTATTTTTTTCTGATCCACCCAGTACTTCACCGCCCTGCCGCTCAGGTTCACGAAGGTCGTGGGTTTAACCACGGTGAGCTCCTTGCCTTTGAGCATAACAATGGCCTGGTCGGCCAGCCTGCCACTGGTGAAGCCTGATCTGTGCCTGAGCGCAAGCTGATCCACAACGTCGAAGCCGATATTATGCCTGGTACCGGCGTTCTCGGCACCTATATTGCCAAGTCCAACAATCAGATAACGGTCCATCGCTATAGGTTAAGCAGTACTGAAGTTGATCATAAAAAAGCCCGGCAATTGCCGGGCGATACTGAAAGGTACAATACTATTTCTTGGCTGGGGCGGCTTTTGCCGGCGCGGCGGCAGCAGCCTTTGCAGGAGCGGCTTTCGCGGGAGCAGCAGCTGCAGCGACGGGAGCGGCCCCGGCCTCTTCCTGTTTCAGCAGACGCGTCATTACCACTGAGGCAATTGGAATTCTTGGAGAGTTGAGTATCTCCATATTTTCATTCTTCACGTCTTCCACCCTGATGTTCTCATTCAGCTCGAGGTTGGTCAAATCCACCTCGATGTTTTCTCTCAGGTATTTTGGAAAGGTTTTGATGTTCAGCGATTTCATTTTTGTAACCAGCTTTCCACCACCTTTAACACCTACGGCAGTTCCTGTGAATTTGATAGGGATGTTTGCAACTACCTTTCTGTCTTCAACAAGTTCCAGGAAATCCAGGTGCGCCAATTCGTCGGTCACCTTGTTCAGCTGGATGTCTTTGAGAATACAACGATAGCTTTTACCGTCGATCTTGATCTCTGCCAGCTGGAATTCTGAAGTGTAAACCAGATTTTTGAATGCAAGCACAGGAGCAGCAAAATTCACTTCCTGTGAACCCCCATAAATTACACCAGGTACCAGGCCCTGAGAGCGAAGCCGACGGGTAATCTTTTTACCGGTTTCGGTCCTCAGTTGTCCTTCGATTGTAATTGATTTCATTATTGTTTGTTTGAATTTACTGGTTTCTCAGCTGACTGTGGATAAAGAGACTCGTGATACTTTTGTTTTCAAAGGCATTCCTGAGTGCTACTCCAAAAAGCTCCGCAACCGTAAGCACCTTGATCTTTGAAATCTTCTGTTTCAAAGGTATTGTATCACAAACCACCAGCTCCTCCAAAGCGCTGTTTTCGATGTTGGAATAAGCGTTGCCGCTTAAAACCGGATGCGTACAAAAGGCTCGCACACTTCGGGCGCCCTTGTCTTTGATCAGCCCGGCCGATTTTGCCAGGGTACCGCCCGTGTCACAGATATCATCAATCAGCACCACGTCCTTGTTGGTAACGTCCCCGATCACCACCATGCTCGCGATTTCATTGGCCCTCTTGCGATGTTTGTCGCAGATCACCATCTCCGCATTGAAATAAGCGGCGATCTCACGTATCCTGTTCGCACTTCCCACGTCAGGGGCGGCAAAGGTAAGATTTTCTATTTGTAGTTGTTCTATGTAAGGGATAAAAATGGCCGAACTGTCGAGGTGGTCAACAGGGATGTCGAAGTAACCCTGGATCTGGGGTGCGTGGAGGTCCATGGTGATCACCCTGTCGGCCCCGGCTGCTACCAGCATGTTTGCCACCAGTTTAGAGCCGATGGCTACCCTTGGCTTGTCCTTCCTGTCCTGGCGGGCATATCCGAAATAGGGGATAACGGCGATCACCTTATAGGCGCTTGCCCTCCTGGCCGCATCGATCATCAGCAGGAGTTCCATGATGTTTTCCGCGGGGGAGAAGGTGCTCTGTATCAGGAACACCATATCCCCGCGTATGCTTTCCTGGAATACAGGCTGGATTTCACCATCACTGAAACGGGAAATGGTGATCTTGCCGAGCGGAATGCCAAAATCACGGGCGATTTTTTCGGCAAGATACTGAGATCCGGTTCCGGAAAAGATTTTGGGAGCGCTTTCCATGTTTGTAGAATGAGGCGCGAAGATAAAGCTATGCCTGAAAAATACTGATAAGCGTAGGAATTATTTAGGCTGCGGCTCGACAGGCAGAAATAAAAAAGCTTGCAATCACAACCTGGCGCTCACCCCAATGGGGCGCGCGCTGATCGTGGCTGACAAGCGAATTCAGGAAGGATTCACCACCACAGTGCCTTACCGAAAGAATATGTAAGCGAATTACTTGGCTACAGTGAGCAGCACCTGGTTAGAGGTCTGGATCATAGCTGTTTTTCCAACAGGAGAAGTGGCGTTCTTGGCCATATTTCCCTTAGGATTTACCGCGTAAAAAATCGCTGAGCAAATGAAAATTGAGAAGAAAAGGGCTACAAAATACATTCCGATGCAGAAAAGGAAGGGCTGATAGCCACCAATTGCGGAATAGGTAGATTTACGTTTCATGGTCTGGATTTAATGTTTTTCTAAGGTTCGGGATTGAGTCTAATAACGCCTACTGCGCGTTGTTTAGTACTAACTAGAGATAAAAATAGTGACCAATCTTTGCATATGCAAGCGCAAAACTACTCAATCAAAGAATGGGCGCCCGAAGACCGGCCGAGGGAAAAGATGAAGGCAAAGGGTGCCTCTTATCTATCTAACACTGAGTTACTTGCGATTCTCATAGGAAATGGGATCCCAAAAAGATCTGCCCTGGATCTGGCCAGGGAATTAATGAATCTTGGGAAAAACGACCTGCGCCAACTCGGAAAACTTACCCTAAATGATTTCATGACAATAAAAGGAGTAGGCGCAGCAAAAGCAGTGACTATATGCGCCGCCCTGGAACTGGGGCGGCGGAGGCAATCGCAGGGCAATCCGCTCAAACAATTGGTAAAGACCAGCAATGACATGGCCTCCTATATTCAGCCGCTGCTCTCTGATCATCGCCACGAGGTATTTGGAGTAGTTTTCCTGAACCGGGCGAACTGCGTAAAGCATTTCGAGGTGATTAGTGAGGGAGGGATTACAGGCACCGTTGCCGACCCAAGGATCATCATGAAAAAGGCCCTCTCCGAAGACGCCGTTGCCCTGATCCTTTTTCACAACCACCCCTCAGGCAACCTGAAACCAAGCAGGGCAGACGAACAGATTACCACAAAGATTGCCGAAGCCGCCAGGCTCTTCGACATCCGCGTCCTGGATCATCTGATTGTGAGCGAAGAGGGGTATTTTAGTTTCGCAGACGAAGGGTTGATTTGAGATTCCTTAAATTCGCGATCTATGAGCGACCAGAATCAACAGCCCAACCAGTTGAATATTGAGATCTCGGAAGAGGTTGCCGAAGGCAATTATTCTAACCTTGCCATTATTACCCATTCCCATGCGGAATTTGTAATTGATTTCGTCAACGTCATGCCCGGCACCCCCAAAAGCAAAGTCAAATCCCGGGTGATCTTGACCCCCCAACATGCCAAACGTTTTATGAAGACACTGACTGAATATGTTGGTCGCTTTGAATCCCTTCATGGTAAGATCCAGGATCTTGAAGACGTTCAGCTCCCTTTGAATTTCGGTGGTCCAACCGCACAGGCCTGATTGTAAATTCTTTTATAATAATACACCATGTCCGGCCTTAAAAATAAGATCAGGGAACTTGCACAGGAATACAGTCCATATTTCACCGGTGTCCGTCATCATCTTCATGCTCATCCCGAGCTCAGTTACCAGGAATATCAAACCTCAGCATATGTGCAGCAGCAACTGGCCTCTTTCGGCATCACGGATCAGAAGGTGATGGGAGGAACCGGTGTCATCGCCATACTCAAAGGCAGACAACCGCAAAAAAGAACAATTGCTCTTCGCGCGGATATGGATGCACTACCAATCGAAGAAGAGAATGACGTTGAATACAAGTCAACGAACAAGGGTGTGATGCATGCTTGTGGTCATGATGTACACACCACCTGCCTGCTCGGGGCGGCGAAGATCCTCCACGAATTGAGAGACGAGTGGGAAGGCACCGTTAAATTGATTTTTCAACCCGGAGAAGAAAAGAATCCCGGCGGTGCCAGCATTCTGATCAGGGAAGGAGTGCTCAAAGACCCTGCACCTTCAGCAATTCTGGGACTGCACGTGCATTCGGGTCTTCAGGCCGGACAGTTCAGTTTCCGGGCCGGCCAGGTAATGGCCAGCGCCGATGAGCTTTACCTTACGATAAAGAGTAATGGCGGACACGCGGCTGCGCCACACCTCACCGTAGACACCGTATTGGTAGCCTCGCAGATTGTCGTGGCCTTGCAACAGGTCGTTAGCAGGAACAGCGACCCGTTGTCTCCCTCCGTACTTTCGATTTGCGCCATCCAGGGTGGGCACACCACTAATGTTATCCCAAACGAGGTGAAGATGATGGGTACCTTCCGCGCACTGGATGAAGCCTGGAGATTCAAGGCACATGAACTGATAAGGAGGGTAGCGACGCATACCGCCGCGGCCATGGGCGCCGAATTGGATCTGAGAATAGATGTGGGTTATCCGAGTGTTGTAAATAACGACGAGCTCTATCTCACTGCGCGCGCGCTCGCCGAGGAACTGGAAGGCACCGAAAATGTGGAAACCACTGAAGTGCGCATGGGCGCCGAAGACTTTGGGTATTATTCACAGGTGATTCCGGGATGTTTCTACCGGTTGGGGATTGGCAATGTCGGAAAAGGAATTACCGCCGGTGTACACACGCCGAAGTTCAACATCGATGAATCTGCAATTAAGTATGGTATGGAAATGATGGCCTGGCTGGGAGCGAGGGTAGACTTTGAGGGGGCTACAGAAAAAAAATAAAAAATCAAAAGTTAAAAGTTAAAAATTTTATAGGCGGGAAGTCAGTTTAGAACTTTCCCCTTAGCATTTTTAATTTTTAATTTTTCATTTTTGATTTATTTCGGGTCTTACCTCTATTCGGTCCGGCACCACATATGCCTTGTTTCCAGGAAACAATTCCTGGATACCAGAAAGATATTCTTCCGCATCCAGACGGTCGCGGAAATTTCCCACCTTTAGCCGGAAGAAAGGTGACTGATACATCATGTACGAACTGAGTTCTGGAAACTTCCTGTAGATGGCCGACTTGGCTTCAATGACCTTGTTTCTGTCGTTAGAACTTACGGCAAGGATGCGGAACCCCGGAACGAATCGCCTGGAATCCCTGGTGTTGACCTCGTTGATCTCAATCTGTTTATTTACCAGATGGTCGAGCCTGGGGTCCTGTCTTACTATAATGTTGTTTGACTCGGTCTGAGCACAAAGGCCCGCCGCCAGCAGCACGAATGAAGTAAGCAAAAAGCAATTCTTAGTCATTTTCCCTTAGTTGTTGTTCTACAATGCTGATGCTGGCACTGCACCCCAGCCTGGTGGCGCCGGCGTCGATCAGTTCCTTCGCGAAGGAATAGGTCTTGATGCCTCCGGAAGCCTTTATCCGCATACCAGATGGAAGATTCGCCCTCATCAGTTGCACGGCATGCAAACTGGCCCCGGATTCAGCATAACCCGTGGAGGTTTTGAGAAAGTCAACCGGCTGGGTCGCGTAAATTCCGCAGACGCGTTTGATCTCTTCATCGGACAGTATCCCCGATTCGATAATCACCTTGCTGACTCTCTTATTGTTGACGATTTCTTCTGAAAGCAGTTCCATTTCGGACTGAAGATAGTCCCAGGACCCACTTTTCAATGCGGCCAGGTTGATCACGATGTCAAGCTCGTCGGCCCCATCCCTGACGGCCTGCTGCACTTCGGCCAGTTTAGCGCGGGCATTTGAATAACCAAAGGGAAAGCCAATCACGGTAGCCACTTTCACCGGTGAATTTGCAAGAAGGGCTTTTGCGCTTCTTACATAGGGAGGAGGAATACAAACGGCAGCGAACTGATAACTGTCGGCCTCCACACATATTTTTTTCACATCGGCAGGTGTGGTCACCGGCTTTAGAATGGTGTGATCAATATAGCTGGCAATCTGCATAGCTGACTATTCTTCTGCGCCCTTACCATGACAGTTCTTGAATTTCTTTCCGCTTCCGCATGGACATGGGTCATTCCGGCCAACCTTGGGTCCTACTTTCACCGGTTGCTGTTTCACCCTGGTACCTGAAGGATCATCGTAGTCATTTTCATTTGCTGAATAATCATCGCCCCTGGTTTCGATTTCCTCCTTGTTTGCATGCATGCGGCTCATGTCTGTTTTCTTTTCCCTGCCTTCCCTGATTGCGGTACTTCGCTGCTCGCCGGGTATGGTACTGTGACAAAGGAAACTGACGATCTCCCGGTTCACGTCACCATCCATTCTTTTGAACAGGTCGAAGGCCGTGATCTTGTATATAACCAGGGGATCCTTCTGTTCGAGGTAGGCAGTCTGCACACTCTGCTTGAGGTCGTCCATAGCGCGCAGGTGTTCTTTCCAGGTGTCATCAATTATTGAAAGAGTGATCTGTCTTTCAAGCGCGTTACCCAGTTCTTCGCCGTTGGTTTGGATGGTCCTGTCGAGATTGGTAAGGACCTGGATGCCTTTTTTACCATCGCTAAAAGGAACCACAACATTCTCGATATGTGCGCCCTGCTGCTGCCTGATGTTGGAGAAAACAGGAACTGCCTGTTTTTGCACTTCAATTTTCTTCTGCTGGTATCGGGATATGGATTCTTCATACAGTTTACCCGCCAGCTCATTGACATTACCTTTCAGGAATTCGGATTCGGTGATGGAACTGTCGATGCCGAAATTCACAATGGCTGCGAGTTTGAAACCTTCATAATCCTGCTGCTCCTGGAAGGAAGTAACAAGGCCTTCCGCAACACCATAAAACGAATTGTCGAGGTCAAGCGCCAGGCGCTCGCCGAAGAGCGCGTGGTTTCTTTTTTTATACACAACGTTGCGTTGCTTATTCATCACATCGTCGTACTCGAGCAAGCGCTTGCGTATACCAAAATTGTTTTCTTCTACTTTTTTCTGTGCTCTTTCGATGCTCTTGGTCACCATGCTGTGCTGGATCACTTCGCCTTCCTTGTAACCAAACCTGTCCATGATAGAAGCTATACGCTCACTGCCAAAGAGGCGCATCAGTTCATCTTCAAGAGACACATAAAACTGTGTGGTTCCCGGGTCGCCCTGGCGTCCTGCGCGTCCGCGCAGCTGTCGGTCAACGCGCCTGCTCTCGTGTCTTTCTGTACCGATGATCGCAAGACCGCCCGCTTCCTTTACACCAGGACCGAGCTTGATGTCTGTTCCACGTCCCGCCATATTGGTGGCAATGGTAACGGCGCCTGCGAAACCTGCTTCAGCCACCACCTGGGCCTCCTTTGAGTGTTGCTTTGCGTTCAAAACGTTGTGCGGGATCTTCTTTCCCTGCAGCATCTTGCTCAGCAACTCACTCACCTCTACCGAAGTGGTACCAACCAGTACCGGCCTTCCTTCATTGCGTAGTTTTTCAATTTCCTCGATCGAAGCCTTGTATTTTTCTCTCTTGGTTTTGTACACCAGATCCTGGTGATCGATTCTTATCGCTGGCACATTTGTTGGCACTTTCACCACATCCAGCTTGTAGATGTCCCAGAGTTCACCCGCTTCAGTTTCGGCAGTACCTGTCATCCCGGATAGTTTGTGGTACATCCGGAAATAATTCTGGAGTGTAATGGTGGCATAGGTTTGGGTGGCCGCCTCGATCTTCACGTTTTCTTTTGCTTCAATTGCCTGGTGCAGCCCGTCGCTGTACCTTCTGCCATCGAGGATACGGCCTGTCTGTTCGTCAACGATTTTTACTGCTCCATCCATCACCACGTATTCAATGTCTTTGTCGAATAACGTGTAGGCTTTCAGTAATTGCTGAACCGTATGGATTCGATCGGCCTTGATAGAATAATCGTTCAGCAACAATTCTTTTTGTTGAAGTTTTTCTTCCGCGGGTACATCCGCCTTGTCGATCTCTGCCAGCTGCACACCAATGTCGGGCAGGACAAAGAATTCAGGGTCCTCTCCTGATTTGGTGATCGTCTGAAGACCCCTGTCGGTTAATTCAACAGAGTTGTTTTTTTCATCAATATGGAAATAGAGTTCCTCGTCTACTTTGGGCATTTCCTTTTGCTGGTCGGCGAGGAAGTAATTTTCGGCTTTCTGCAGTTTCACGCGAACGCCTGACTCGCTCAGAAATTTGATCAGCGCGCTGTTTTTGGGCAGACCACGGAATGCCCTCATCAGCGCAAGCCCGCCGTTTTTTGGATCGTCATCGCCTTCCGCGAATTTTTTCTTCGCCTCGTTGAGGTATTTGTTGGTCACCTGTTTCTGCACGTCAACCAGTTTTTCAACGCGCGGCTTCAGCAGGTGATATTGTTGTTCATCACCCTTTGGTACCGGTCCTGAGATGATCAGCGGGGTTCGGGCATCATCGATAAGTACGCTGTCCACTTCATCCACCATCGCATAGTGGTGTTTTCTTTGCACCATTTCTTCCGGGCTGTGAACCATGTTGTCGCGGAGATAATCAAAACCAAATTCATTATTGGTGCCATAGGTGATGTCGGCTGCATACGCCTTCCTTCTTTCATTGCTGTTGGGCTGATGTTTGTCGATGCAATCAACGGTAAGCCCAAGCCATTCGTAGATAGTGCCGTTCCATTCCGAGTCACGTCGGGCCAGGTAATCGTTAACCGTTACAATATGCACCCCTTCACCCGCCAGGGCATTGAGGTAGGCCGCAAGCGTTGATACCAGTGTCTTTCCTTCCCCTGTAGCCATCTCCGCTATCTTTCCCTGGTGGAGTACCGCACCACCCATGAGCTGCACATCATAATGAAGCATGTTCCAGGTGACCATGTTACCACCCGCCGTCCAGGAATTCTGAAAAACAGACTGGTCGCCATTGATGGTGATATATGATTTTTGGAGACTGAGCTCACGGTCGAGTTCGGTTGCCGTAGAAGTGAGACTCGTGTTGTCCATGAACCTGCGGGCAGTTTCCTTAACTACAGCAAAGGCTTCGGGCAACAATTCATTGAGTATCTCTTCTATCTTGTCGTCGCGGTCTTTCTTCAGTTTGTCAACTTCCTGGTAAAGGCCGTCTTTGTCAAGAATTTCCGCAGGAGGTAAATCCTCCGCCTTTTTGGCAAGTTCACTGATCTGCTGGTCGATTTCCTTTAAGTGCTCACTGATCTTTTTGCGGAATTCTATGGTTTTTCCACGAAGCTCATCGTTGGACAGTGATTCCAGAGTGGCAAAATGCCCATTGATGGCAGCAACCTGCGGTTCGATCGATTTGATGTCTTTCTCAGACTTGCTTCCACCGAACATTTTTGATATAAAACCTAACATATTCTGATATTGATTTTTAAGAAAGGGACAACCAGTCCCCGCCCGAACGTAATTCCGGTCAAATATGATGCTAACCGGCGAAGCGGGTCATTATGACAGGGAGGCAAAGGTAAGGAATGCCATCATGGAAAACCGTGGATCAAAAGGCTAAAAAGGCGGTAAAATTCGGGCAGATTTTTTAAAATGATAAAAATATTAGTATTTTTACAACTAAATTTATTAGCCCATGTCAGTTGCCGGTAAAAATCTCAAGTACCTGAGAAAACTAAGGGGGTGGTGCTTATGAGGAAGAAAGGGCAGAGCCCCGGATCGAGGTGCTGGAAACAGTGGGGGAGATCTTCAGGCTCACCCTGGACGAGTTGCTGCTGACCGAACTGGGCGATACAAAGACCAATTACCTGGCCAAACGCAGAGCGCAGAAACTGGCCACCGGATCCAGCGAAATCAGTTTTGTTCCGGTCAAGGCCGCGGCCGGCTACCTCGCAGGTTATTCCGATCCCGAATACATCGATGAACTCAACACATTCACTTTACCCATGCTTGCTGCCGGAACATACAGGGCCTTTGAGATCGTGGGTGATTCCATGTTGCCAACTCCGAGTGGTTCCGTGATCATTGGTGAAGTAACCAACTCGCTTGA
>Ga0193752_1002364_pt1 | contig 14272 bp, 14 predicted proteins | sample H1c1metaG_FD_144924 | JGI IMG/M metagenome (GOLD analysis project Ga0193752, IMG submission 144924) | Soil microbial communities from a riparian zone of the East river system, Colorado, United States - H1c1 | ecosystem: Environmental > Terrestrial > Soil > Riparian zone | place: USA: East River... | reverse complement strand
GGCGGATCTCTACAAAGGCGAGAAGCTCAAGTTCGAATTCCAGCGCACGACCAGCCGGCTGGTCGAGATGCAGAGCAAGGAATACCTCGCGCGCGCGCACCGCGCCGCGTAACAGCGGACTCTAAGCCAGAACTCGTTGCGCATCCGCCACCAGGAACCCGAACAACTCGCGCGCACGATGATGCTTGAGCAACGGAGCACCCTGCCCCGACCACAGCGAAATCACATCCGCGCGGCCGGCGGCGAGCGCGGCTGACTTCAACTGCGCGGTGAGCCACGCCTGCACGGGATACGAAGCCAGGATTCTCTCCTTGCCGCGCATCGCATCGATGAATTCGTTGTGTACGCTGCGCGCCAGCCGGCCCGTGAATGCCCGGGTGAGCGTGGTGCGGCGCGCATCCGCGCTGAACAACTTCGCCCGATGCAGCGGCGTGGCGTTCGATTCCTCGCAGGCGAGGAAAGCGGTACCGATCTGCGCGGCTTGGGCACCGGCCACGAGCGCCGCGGCTATCCCGCGGCCATCGGCCATGCCGCCCGCGGCGATCACCGGCACTTTCACGGCGTCCACCACCTGGGGAATCAGCGCCAGGGTTCCGGTCAGGCAGTCTTCCGGCTCGCGCAGAAACGACACGCGGTGCCCACCCGCTTCGAACCCCGTCGCGACTATCATGTCCACGCCGGCGTCCGCGAGTAGTTTGGCCTCGTCCGCGGTGGTCGCGGCGCCGAGCGTGGCGATGCCCGCGCTGCGGCAGCGATCCAGCACGCCCGCCGAGGGCACGCCAAACACGAAGCTGAACACCGGCGGCGTCAGTTCCAGGACTGTTTCGACCTGCTCCTCGTAGTGAGGCCCGAAGCGCACCGGCCTTGCGGGCAGCGGCACGCGCAATTCGTCGAAGTACGGCCGCAACAGCTCGCAGGCACTGCGCCATTGTTCGGCCGTCAACTGCGGGTCGTCGCTGTCGCCGAGCGGGATCCACAAGTTGAGCGCGAAAGTGCGCTGGGTACGCGCGCGGATGCTGGCGGCAACCGCCCGGATGCCGGCGCCATCGAGATGGTGCACGCCAAAGCTGCCGAGGCCGCCGCTTTCGCTGACTGCCACGACCAGATCGACCGCGGACAGGCCGCTCCCGAACGGTCCCTGGATGATTGGCGCGTCGAGCCGCAACGCGCGGGTAACTCTGGTATCGGTCCACATGGGCGTGAGGTTAAGCTGACTGCATCCCGAAGATAAGTACGCACCTTCCGGTGCCTATGGCCCTTGGTGTCACATGCCCAAATCAAAAGCTGATCCATTCAACGCGAATTGCCCTTCTCAGGACATTCTCGCCCTCATCGGCGGCAAGTGGTCGTTGCTGCTGCTGTGTGTCTTGCGCACAGGGCCAGCCCGCACCGGCGAGCTCGCACGCCGCGTGGGCGGCATCTCCCAGAAGATGTTGACGCAGACACTGCGCGAACTGGCGCGTCACGGCATCGTGAGCAGAAAGGACTTCGGCGAGGTTCCCCCGCGCGTCGAGTATGAACTCACGTCGTTGGGACGATCCCTGTCGACGTTGGTCGTGGAAATCGAAAACTGGGTAACCGCCCACTACCACCAGATGACATCGAATACCCGGCGGCACGACATGGCTGCCAGCGCCTGAAGCCGCGACTGCCCTATGGCGCTGCGCAAGCCTCGTCGAATGCCTTCATCTGATCGAGGGCTGGCGTACGTTTCGGCAGCGGCAAGCCTTTCTGCTTTGCAGCGGCCGCGGCCGGCATGTAGTCCGAGTTTTCTTTTGCCATCTGGCCGAGCTCGGTCTCGGACAATTCGTCGAACCGGCTTGCCATACACGCGCAATACTTCGCGGTGTTGGGCCGATACGGCGCCATACGTTCCGCGCAGCCCGCGCCATACGCAGCCTTCATCGCCTCACCGGCGCAGGGATTCATGACGCGCGGCAGGTACTTGCGCGTGAATTCATCCTGGGTCACGCGTGTCTCCCGTTCGCTCGCCGGGAGTTTCCTGATCATCGTCCGCGCATGCGACGGCATGCAGACACAAAGCGTGTGAATCGAGGTTTCGGCCTGGAATGCCTCGGCCGCCTTGCCCTGCGCCTTGAGGTTCTTCACCCACGCGTCGTCCTTGTTGGCGGCGCATTTCTGGTCCGCCATCGAAACGAGATTGGCGAGCAGTTCATCGACGCGGGCCGTCGCCATCTGCGCGTGCGCGGGCGCAGCTGCGACGCAGGAGATTGCCAGCAGCGCGAGCGACTGCAAGAACCCAACCTGCGTGTATTTCAAGGGTGGCACCTCAAGCGACGAAGTTCGCGGCGGTTTTCCTGCGCACTTCTTCGGCAGTCACGCCGGGCGCGAGCTCGAGTAGTTTGAACTTCGATTTGCGATCGGGACGTTCGAACACCGCCAGATCGGTAATGAGCATGTCGACGCAGTTGGCGCCGGTCAGCGGCAGTTCGCAGCGTGATTTGAACTTCGGCGCGCCGTCCTTCGAGTTGTGTTCCATGACGACGACCACGCGGCGCACGCCGGCCACGAGATCCATCGCGCCGCCCATGCCTTTGACCATCTTGCCGGGCACCATCCAGTTGGCGAGATCGCCGTTCTCCGCGACTTCGAGCGCACCGAGCACCGACAGGTTGATGTGACCGCCGCGGATCATGCCGAAGCTGTCCGCCGACGAGAAATACGATGAAGTGGCGAGCTGGGTGATCGTCTGCTTGCCGGCGTTGATGAGGTCGGGATCTTCCTCGCCCTCATACGGGAACGGACCCATGCCGAGCATGCCGTTCTCCGATTGCAGCACCACGTCGACACCGGGCGGGATGTAGTTGGCCACCAGCGTCGGGATACCGATGCCGAGATTCACGTAGTAGCCGTCGCGCAGTTCCTGCGCGGCGCGTTTTGCGAGGTCGTCACGCGTCCAGGGCATCAGGCAGCCCCTTTTTTCCGCACGGTGCGCTGCTCGATGCGTTTCTGATAGTTCGAACCCTTGATGATCCGCTGCACGAAGATTCCCGGCGTATGGATCTGGTCGGCATCGAGCTCGCCCGGCTCCACCAGCTCCTCGACTTCGGCCACCGTCACGGCTCCCGCGGTAGCCATCATCGGATTGAAATTGCGCGCGGTCTTGCGATAGACGAGATTGCCCTCGCTATCGCCCTTCCAGGCCTTCACGATGGAAAGATCCGCGGTCAGGCCCGTCTCGAGCACGAACAGTTCGCCGTTGACGTCGCGCTGCTCCTTGCCTTCCGCCACCACCGTACCCGCGCCGGTGCGCGTGTAGAAGCCATAGATGCCTGCGCCGCCCGCGCGGATGCGCTCGGCGAGTGTGCCCTGCGGATTGAACTCGAGCTCCAGCTCCTGCGCGAGATACTGCCGCTCGAACTCCTTGTTCTCGCCGACGTACGACGAAACCATCTTGCGGATCTGCCGCGTCTCGAGCAGCAGCCCCAGGCCGAAGCCATCGACGCCCGCGTTGTTGGAGATCACCGTGAGCCCCTGCGCGCCCGAGTCGCGCAACGCGACGATGAGATTTTCGGGCAGGCCGCATAGGCCGAAGCCGCCGGACATGACGGTCATGTTGTCGCGCGTGAGACCCGCGAGCGCCGTTGCGGCGTCTTTGTAAACCTTGCTAGTGGGCATCGGGCTGCTTCGCGGGGTGCGCGTGTTCGAACGCCGACAACGCGCGGCAGTTTTCCGCGATGAAGGCCAGCCGCGGATAACTCGCCGGCTCGACACCGAAGCGCTGCGCCGCGTACAACTGTGGAATCAGGCAGCAATCCGCCATGGTCGGCGTGTCGCCATGCGAGAACTTGCCCGACAGGTGATCGCGCCTGAGGTGGGCGTCGTAGGCATCGAGCCCGCGCTTGATCCACTCCCGCAGCCAGGCCGTGACGGCGGCTTCGTCGTGGTGCATCTGCTCCTTGAGATAACGCGTGGTGCTGGTGTTCTGCAGCGGCTGGATGTCGCAGGCGATGATCTGCGACAACATGCGCACGCGCGCCCGGTCGACCGGGTCGCGCGGGATGAGCCGGTGATCGGGAAATGTCTCATCGAGATACTCGATGATGGCGAGCGATTGCGAGAATCGTTGTCCGTTGTGAACCAGAGTGGGCACGCGGCTCTGCGGATTCACTTCGCGAAACGCGTCGGAGAACTGCTCGCCGCCGCCCTTCACGAGGTCGACCGCGTGCAAGGTGTACGGCAGCGCCTTCAGATTGAGCGCGATGCGCACGCGATAGGACGCGGAGCTGCGCCAGAATCCATACAGCTCAACGGTCAAAGGACACCCCGGCGGATCTGGTCCAGTTCGATGGACTCGAACAATGCCTTGAAATTGCCTTCGCCGAAACCCTGATTGCCCTTGCGCTGGATGATTTCGAAAAAGATGGGCCCGATGACGTTGGCGGTGAAGATCTGCAGCAAGACCCCTTCGTGATTCGTGCCATTGCCGTCGATGAGGATGCGCCGCTTGCGCAGCTCTTCGATGTCTTCCCGGTGACCCAGAACCCGCGCATTCGTGCCTTCGTAGTAGGTTTCGGGAGTTTCCTGGAAGGCAACTCCGCGGCCGCGCAGCACATCGACTGTGTTGTAGATGTCATCGGTCGACAGCGCTATGTGCTGGATCCCCTCACCCTTGTATTCGCGCAGGTATTCCTCGATCTGCGATTTGTCGTCCTGCGATTCGTTGATCGGGATGCGGATCTTGCCGCACGGGCTCGTCAGCGCGCGCGAGAACAGGCCGGTCTTCTTGCCTTCGATGTCGAAATAGCGGATCTCGCGAAAATTGAACAGCGTCTCGTAGAAGCCGGTCCACTTGTCCATGTGACCGCGATGCACGTTGTGCGTCAGATGGTCGATCTCGATCAGGCCGGCCTGCTGCATCGGCTGCGGCGTCACCGCACGAAAATCCACGTCGTAGATGGAACGATCGCCGTAGCGGTCGACGAAGTAGATGAGCGAGCCGCCGATGCCGACGATGGCCGGAATGTTGAGCTCCATCGGGCCGACGCTGCTGCGATGCGGCTCCGCACCGAGCGACACGGCCCGCTCGAAGGCGGCGGCGGCATCGGCGACGCGAAACGCCATCGCGCACACCGACGGACCATGCGCCTGCGCGAATCGCTGCGCGAAGGACGACGGCTCGGCGTTGATGACGAAATTGATGCCGCCCTGTGAATGCAGCGTGACGTTCTTGCTGCGGTGGCGGGCCACGACGGGAAATCCCAGTTGTTCGAACAGGTTGCGCAGCAGCTTCGCGTCTGGCGCGGCGTATTCGACGAATTCGAAGCCGTCGGTGCCCATGGGATTGGCCAAGGGGTCGAGCGTGGACGTGGCAGCCATCTCTGGCCTCCGGCGTGAAATTGATTTAGTTTCAATTGTAACCAATGACCCGCCCGGCGAAACTCCATCTCGAGAAATTTCTTCCCTATCGGCTGTCGGTGTTGTCCAACACCGTGAGCGGCGCGATCGCGGCGAGTTATTTCCTGCACTTCGGGCTGTCGATCCCCGAATGGCGCGTCATGGCCGTCCTGGCGGCGAATCCCGGCCTGTCCGCGGCGGAAGTGACCGCGCGGACCGCCATGGACAAGGTCGCCGTGAGCCGCGCGGTCGCCACCCTGCTGGCGGCCGGCCGGCTGCGCCGTACCACGGTGCCGGCCGATCGGCGCCGCACGCACCTGCAGCTCACGACGGCCGGGGTTCGCGTCTATGCCCAGGTCGTGCCCATGGCGCTCGAATACGAACGCCGCTTCGTGGCGCCGTTGTCGAACCGCGATCGCGCGACGCTCGACCGGATCCTGCGAGTTTTGCTAGGCCGCGCCGTCGAACTCGGCCCGGCGCATGCGGACTGATGCGCCCCGGGCGCATGTATAATCGCGCGCGCTCGCGCTGCCGCCGCTACCTTCCCAAAGAGAGTCTGCAATGCTCGGCAAGATACCCGCCGCCCGTCTCGCGCTCATCGAAAAGATAGTCGCGTCCGCCGCCCGGAAAATCCCCAGGTCGAAACGTCCGCTGGCGGCCGACTTCGTCCGCGCCTTCTTCCGCGGCGTCGCCGAGGAGGATCTGCGCGCGCATGTCCCCGACGAGTTCGCCGCGGCCGCGCTCGCGCATCTCGAATTCGGCGCGCAGCGCAAAGGCAGCCAGGTCCTGGCCGAAATCGCGCCCGCGCTGAACGGGACCGCCGCCATCGCCTCCCATCGCGCGCTGGCGCGCGTGGTCGCGCCGGACATGCCGTTCCTGGTCGACTCGATCGGCCTGGTTTTCAGCCAGATGAACATCGCCGTGCACCTGATCGTGCACCCGGTCCTGACCGTCGAGCGCGACGGCAGCGGCAACGTGCGCGGGTTTTCCGCCGCGGGCCGCGATGCACGGCGCGAATCCTGGCAGATGATCGAGATCGACCGGCCGCGCGACGAGGCGCAGGCACGCGAGCTGCTGCAGCGGTTGCACGCGGCGCTCGAGGACGTGCGCAAGGCGGTGCAGGATTTCCCGCGCATGCTCGAACGCGTGCGCGCCGTGGCCAACGAGCTCGGCCGCGCCAAACTACCGGTGCCGCAGTCGCACGCCGCCGAGGCGCGCGCGCTGCTCACCTGGATGCTCGACGGGCATTTCGTGTTCCTGGGCTATCGGCACTACCAATTGAAGCGCGGCCGCGCGCGCGACGCGCTGGTGCGCGACACCGACTCGGGGCTCGGCATCCTGCGCACCGGCGGCGGGCGCAAACGGCCCGCGCCCATCGTCCTCACCGGGCACCTGCGCAAGCAGGCGCGCGAACCCGATCTGCTGGTGCTGACCAAGGCGAATACGCCGTCGACCGTCCATCGCGGCAGCTACCTCGACTACGTGGGCGTCAAGACCTTCGACGCGCGCGGCGTCGTCAGCGGCGAGCACCGCTTCCTGGGGCTGTGGACTTCGAGCGCGTATCACATGGCGCCGACGGAGATCCCGCTGTTGCGCCGCAAGGTCGATGCCGTCATCGAGCACTTCGGCCTGCCCTCGCAGAGCCACGACGCCAAGTCGGTCGTCAACGTCATCGAGACGTTTCCGCGCGACGAGTTGTTCCAGACCCCCGCGGCGGAGCTCATTCCCATCGTGCGCGGCATCGTCAACCTCTACGAGCGCCGCAGAGTGCGCCTGTTCGCGCGCCGCGACAGTTACGAGCGGTTTTATTCCTGCCTCGTCTACGTGCCGCGCGATCGTTACAACACTGAAGTGCGCGAGCGCATCGAGCGCATCGTGCGCGAACGTTTCGGCGGCACACACGTCGAGACCCAGGTGCAGATCTCCGATTCGGCGCTCGCGCGCCTGCACCTGCTGGTGCGCACGCCCCAGGGCGGCCGGCCCGTCGAAGATGTCGCCGGCATCGAGGCTGAAATCGCGGCGGCGGCCTCGACCTGGGAGGACCGGCTGCAACAGGCGCTGATCTCGCGCGGCGTCGAACAACCCGCCGTGGAACTGGCGAGCCGCTACGCCAAATCGTTTCCGCCGGCCTATCGCGCGGACGTCGAGCCGGCCCAGGCACTCGACGACATCGCCGACCTCGAGGCGCTCGCCGCCGATCCGACCGTGCCGCAGCTCAACCTGCGCGCGCATCCCGGCGGCCCGCCCAATCGTCTGCACCTGCGCATCCTGCTCGCCGGCGACCCCATCTCCATCTCCGACATCCTGCCGATGCTGGAAAACTTCGGCCTGCGCGTCCTGGCCGAACATCCCTATCAACTCGTCGCGAACGAACGCGGCGCGTGGATCCAGGATTTCGAGCTGGAGGCGCGCGACCTGAAACGCGTGGACGTGGCCGCGGTGGAGCCGCTGTTCCGCGCGGCGCTGCTCGCCGCGTGGCGCGGCGACATCGAGAACGACGGCTTCAACCGCCTGCTGCTGTGCGCTTCCTTGAGCGCGCGCGAAATCGTGGTGTTGCGCGCCTATTGCCGCTACCTGTTGCAGACCGGCATTCCGTTCAGCCAGGCGTACATGGAACGCGTGCTGGTCGCGCAGGCGCCGATCACGCGCTCGCTGGTGCGATTGTTCGAAACGCAGTTCGCGCTCAAGGGCAAGCAACGCGAGAGCGCGGCGGAGCGCATCCGAAAGGGCATTCTCGCCGCCTTCGACAAGGTCGCGAGCCTCGACGAGGACCGCATCCTGCGCGCGTACCTGTCGGTCATCCGCGCCACGCTGCGCACTAACTACTACCAGCTGGCGGCGGACGGCACCGTGAAGCCGTGGGTGTCGTTCAAGCTCGATCCGCATGCGGTTCCGGACCTGCCGCTGCCGCGCCCGAAGTTCGAAATCTTCGTCTACAGCCCGCGGGTCGAGGGCGTGCATCTGCGCATGGGGTACGTGGCGCGCGGCGGACTGCGCTGGTCCGACCGGCGCGAGGATTTCCGCACGGAAGTGCTGGGCCTCATGAAGGCGCAGAACGTCAAGAACACGTTGATCGTGCCCGTCGGCGCCAAGGGCGGTTTCTATCCGAAACAATTGCCCGCCGGCGGCACGCGCGAAGACGTGCAGAAAGAAGTCATCGCCAGCTACCAGACCTTCATCCGCGGCCTGCTCGACCTCACCGACAACATCGTCAATGGCAAGACCGTGACGCGGCCGGGCCTGGTACGCCGTGACGGCGACGACGCCTACCTGGTGGTGGCGGCCGACAAGGGCACCGCCACGTTCTCGGATATCGCCAACGCCATCTCGATCGAATACGGCCATTGGCTGGGCGACGCGTTCGCGTCGGGCGGGTCGGCGGGTTACGACCACAAGGGCATGGGCATCACCGCGCGCGGTGCCTGGGAATGCGTCAAACGTCACTTCCGCGAGACGGGCATGGATATCCAGGCGCAGGAGTTCACCTGCGCCGGCGTCGGCGACATGTCGGGCGACGTGTTCGGCAACGGTATGTTGCTGTCGAAGTACACGCGCCTGGTCGCGGCGTTCGACCATCGCCACATCTTCATCGACCCGCACCCCCAGATCGCCGCGAGCTTTCGCGAGCGCGAGCGGCTGTTCAAATTACCGCGATCGAGCTGGGACGACTATTCGCGCAACGCCATTTCGCGCGGCGGCGGCGTATGGCCGCGCAGCGCCAAGTCCATTCCCTTGTCGGCCGAGGCGCGCACCTTGTTGGGTATCGACGCCGCGGCCGCGACTCCGGTCGAAGTCATGCGGGCCATCCTGCGGCTGCCGGTCGACCTGCTCTGGAACGGCGGCATCGGCACTTACCTGAAATCGAGCGACGAATCGCACGGCGAGGTGCGCGACCGCGCCAACGATGCGATCCGCGCCGACGGGCGCGAAATTCGCGCCAAGGTCATTGGCGAGGGCGGCAACCTCGGTGCGACGCAACGCGGCCGCGTCGAATACGCCCAGTGCGGGGGACCCGCCAGGTCCGGCGGCCGCATCAATACGGATTTCATCGACAACTCCGCCGGCGTCAACACCTCCGACGTCGAGGTCAACATCAAGATCCTGCTGGCGGACGTCGCCCGCAAGGGCAATCTCACGCGCGCCGCGCGCGACAAACTACTCGCCAGCATGACCGACGAGGTCGCGGCGCTCGTCCTGCGCAACAATTACCTGCAAAGCCAGGCGTTGTCGGTGCTGGAACAGCGGGCGCCCGAACGCCTGACCGAATACCAGAGCCTGGTGCGCGCGCTGGAGCGCAGCGGCAACCTGAATCGCGCCATCGAATTCCTGCCGGCCGACGACGAATTCCTCGAGCGCCGCAAGCAGCGCCTCGGTCTCACGCGGCCCGAGCTCGCGGTCGTGCTGGCGTACAGCAAGATCTGGCTCAGCAATCACCTGATCGATTCCGACCTGCCCGACGACCCGTACTTCGCGGGCGAAGTGCAGCGCTATTTCCCGGCGCCGATGCGCCGCAGATATTCCCGCCAGATCCCCAGGCACCGGTTGCGCCGCGAGATCGTCGCCACCGCGACGACCAACAGCCTGGTCAATCGCATGGGCCCGGTGTTCGTGACGCGGGCGCAGGAAGAAACCGCCGCCGATCCCGCCTCGATTTCGCGCGCCTACACCATCGCGCGCGAGATCTTCTCGATGCGCGAGTTGTGGGCACAGATCGAAGCGCTCGACAACACCGTACCCGCCAGCGTGCAGTACGGCATGTTCTATCGCGCCGGCAGGCTGCTGCGGCACACCAGCTACTGGCTGCTGCGCGAGCGCGGCAAGGACCTGCACATCGACAACTCCGTGCGCGAGCTTCGCCCGGGCATCGAGGCGCTGGTCGACAGCATCGACGCGGCCATGCTCGGTGGCGCACGCGAGCTACACGACTCATCGCTGCTCGAACTGGTCGACGGTGGCGTCCCCGAAAAGCTGGCGCGGCGCGTTGCGCGGCTGTCGGTGCTCGATTCAGCGCTTGACATCGTCGCGCTGGCGCGCGGCGAACGGGTGGCGGTCGCGGAGGTCGCGCGCGCCTATTTCGAAGTGGGCCTGGCGCTCGGCCTCGATTGGCTGCATCGCGAGATCGACCGGCTCACGGTCGACGGATCGTGGCAGGCCACGGCCAGAACCGGGTTGCGAGACGCCGCGATGCGCGCGCATCGCGAGCTCACCCAGCAGGTGCTGCGCATACGCGGCACGAAGCGCCCCGGTGAGCGCCTGGCGCGCTGGAGCGCACAGCGCGGCGAAGTGCTCGCGAGCTGGAAGCGCACGCTCGCGGAAATGCGCGCCGTCGGCACCGCCGACTTCGCGACGCTCACCGTGGGCGTCGACGCGGTGCGTAATCTCTCGAGCCGTTAGACCCGGTCGCATGCGAGTGGCGCTCGTCATCACGACCTACGAGCGGCCCGACGCGCTCGCCGCGGTACTCGAAAGTGTCGGGCGCCAGCGCGTCGCGCCCGGTGAAATAGTAGTCGCCGACGACGGCTCGGGGCCCGCGACACGCGAGCTGGTGCAAGACTTCAGCGCCCGCTCGGCCGCGCCCACGCGCTTCGTTACGCAAGCGCATGCGGGCTTTCGACTGACCCGCCTGCGAAATCTCGCGATCGCGGCCACCTCGCTCGACTACCTCGTCTTCGTCGACGGCGACATGCTGCTGCACCCCGAATTTCTCGCCGATCACGCGCGGCTCGCGCGGCGCGGATTCTTCACGCAGGGCGTGCGGGTGCACGCGGACGAGACGCTGACGCGCACCCTGTTGGCCGATTCCACGCGGCCCACGCGGATCTGGTCGCGCGGGCTGGGTGGTCTGCGCCGCGCCTATCTACTAAGGTCGCCCGTGCTGAGCAACGCGGCGCGTTCGATCGCCAATACCTTCATCGCCATCAAGGGCTGCAACCAGGCCTTCTGGCGCGACGACCTCGAGCGTGTGAATGGTTTCAACGAAGCCATCGAAGGCTGGGGCCCCGAAGACAAGGAGCTGGTAGCGCGCCTGCACAGCGCCGGGGTGAAGCGTCAGACGTTGCTGTTCGGCGGCATCGCCCTGCACCTGCACCATCCGCCCGCCTCGCGCGCCGCCCTGCCCGCTAATCTCGCGCTGCTCGAAAACACCGTGGCGCGGCGCCTCGGGCGCTGCGAACGCGGCCTCGACGCGCACATCCGCTGAACTCTCCGCTAAGATTGGCGCCCCAATCGAGAGGTGCGCGCATGCCCGGTAAATCCATGCCTGGAAAGCTGATTCTGGTTCGACACGGCCAGAGCACCTGGAACGTCGAGAATCTCTTCACCGGCTGGCATGACGTCGATCTTTCCGACCAGGGACGTATCGAGGCGCGATCTGCGGGCGTCGAGATCAAGAAGGCGGGGCTTACGCCCGACATCGCTTTTACCTCGGTCCTCAAACGCGCGATCCGCACCTTGTGGAGCGTGCTCGATGAAATGGATCTCATGTGGATTCCGGTCGAGCGCAGCTGGCGCCTGAATGAGCGCCACTACGGTGCGCTGCAGGGCCTCGACAAGGCGCAGACCGTGGAGAAACACGGCGAAGCCCAGGTGAAGATCTGGCGCCGCAGCTATGACATTCCGCCGCCGCCGCTTGCCGCGCCATCCGCTCAACGACCGGCGCTACGCGAACATCGATCCGCGCGTGCTGCCGGCGTCCGAATCATTGAAGGACACCCTCGCGCGGGTATTGCCGTTCTGGAACGACCGCATCGTCGCGGAGCTCAAGGCCGGCAAGAATGTGCTGGTGGCCGCGCACGGCAATTCCCTGCGCGCGATGGTGAAGATGCTCGACAACGTGAGCGAGGCGGATATCACCGAGCTCAATATCCCGACCGGCGTGCCGCTGGTATATGAGCTGGACGACAGCCTGAAGCCGCTCAAGAGCGGCTATCTAGGCGACCCGGAAGCCATCAAGGCCGCCGCCGAGGCCGTCAAGAAGCAGACGGAGAAGAAGAAGTAGGAACTTCCTACTCCGTGCGCGGCACCTGTTTCGCCGACCAGCCGTCGTACCGCCCACCCTTTTCTTTCGCCGCATCGGTCAGCCGGCGGCTGAGCTCCTGCATGCCGGGCACGGTCAACTGCATCGACTTGTGCGCATGCAGGCTGTAGCGCAGATCGCCGTTCTTCGGTTCGTCGACGATATCGGCGTCGAAGCCCTCGCCGCGTAACTGCAGCGCGAGTTGCTCGGCCGATTCGACGCTCGGGAACGCGAGGAAGAAATCCACGTCATGGGGCTTGAACGGATCCGAGCCGCGTTTGCGCAGCTGATCGATCAGGCGCGCATCCCAGGAATCGTTCTGGCGCTGGCGCAGCTTGTTGAGGTTCTGCCAGATGCGCCAGGCGGCCAGCGCGCCGCCCACGATGGCGAACAGATACATCCACGCGGTCGACGCCATTCCGGGCTGCTCCTATTCGTCTTCGGCGATCGTGACTTTGAGGCCCGAAAGCGCGGCGGTTATTTCAACCTGGCAGGACAGCCGCGAATTCTCCCGGTAATGCGACAGCTCGGTCAGCAGATCGCGCTCGTCTGACATCGGCGGCGGCAGCTTGTCGACCCAGGCCGGATCCACGTAGACGTGGCAGGTGGCGCAGGAACACATGCCCCCGCAAATGGCCGCCACGCCGTAATCCAGCTCGCGCAGCACTTCCATCACTTTCAACCCGGGCTTGCACTCCACATCGTGGGAAACACCGTCCCGATCAATCACCTGCAGCGTCGCCATTCCTCTTAACCGCACCTTGAGATTCGCGCAAATTCGCGAGCGTAGTGTGCCGAGGTTGGCCTTCGGGCGCCAGCGCAAGCAGGCGGCGCAAGGCGGTGGATTCGAGCGAAAGGTCGGTGGCAGGCACCGTCCGGGCGACGCGGCGGGCCCGATACCAGAGAAAGTTGAGCAGGGTGAAGACGCTGGTGAGGTCCGACAGCATGTCGGTGGTCACGCCGCTTTCTTCGAGCCCCGAGGCGTTCAACAGCAAGGCGCCGTGCGCCATCGCGCGCGGGTAGTACGCCATGACGCAGGCCAGGTCGAGCAGCGGATCGCCGATCTGCGCGTATTCCCAGTCGATGAAGTACACGCGGTCGGCGGTCAGCACGTTGCCGTGATGCAGGTCGCTGTGAACGATCGTGGCGGCGCGTTGTTGCGAACCCGAGCGCGCCTGCGCCTCGGCGCCGCTGTCTAACAAGGATTGAATGCGCGCGCCCTCCTGCGGATCGCTGCGCACGACGACGTCGGCATAACGGCGCGCCACCGCCATCGGATCGAAGCGCGGCAGCGGCGGCGGAGACACCCCGTGCAGGACGCGCAGGCGCAACCCGAGCGAACGCAGGTCGCGCATGCGCGTGAAGTAGTGAGGCGTCCAGAGCCGGCCGTCGACGAAATCGGTGATCAGGCAGGAACGGTCCGGACAGGCGTAGATGATCTGCGGCGCGAGGCCCGCGTCCGCCGCGGCGGTGTGCAACGTGATCTCGCGCTCGCGATCGAGTCCTGGATCGTTCTCGACGTTTTCATTGAGCCGTACGACGAAGCGGCCGCGGCGCGTGCGCACCAGGAAGCTGCGATTGACCTTGCCGCCGCCGATGAGCTCCTGCGAATAAGGCGCCTCGCCGTCTTCGCAACCGGGCACGTATTGCAGCAGGCCGCCGATCATGCCGGCGCCGCCTGTGACTGGAGCCGCCGCCGCCAGGCGACGAAGCCCGCGGCGGCGATGGCGATGAAGAGCACATTGAGCAGCGCCAGCAACGGCCGGCCGCGCACGTAGAAGAGGAAGACGAGGACCAGGTCGATCGCGATCCAGTACAGCCAGTTCTCGAGGCGCGCGCGGGTCTGCAGCCAGGTGGCGAGCAGACTGAACCACGTCGTGAACGAATCGAGCAGCGGCC
>Ga0193752_1002363_pt1 | contig 14276 bp, 9 predicted proteins | sample H1c1metaG_FD_144924 | JGI IMG/M metagenome (GOLD analysis project Ga0193752, IMG submission 144924) | Soil microbial communities from a riparian zone of the East river system, Colorado, United States - H1c1 | ecosystem: Environmental > Terrestrial > Soil > Riparian zone | place: USA: East River... | reverse complement strand
GCTCACGGCGAGCTTGAAGAGCTAAACAGCGCCGCGCGCGTTGCGGGTGACGAACGCGGCGACCGCGCGCCACAGCGCGGTGAAGCGCGCGCGATCGAAGTTGCTGCCGCTCGGCAGCCAGTCGGCGTGGATGCCGGTGCGGCCGAGGTCGCCGTACTGGCCCATCACGTCGAGGTGATCGGCGTCGGTGACGTGCACCACCTCGCCCCAGACCTGCGAGAGCGTCGGCGACATGCCGTCGTTGTCGACGCGCTCGGGCACTACGCCGTAGCCGGCGACGAGCGCTTGCGACTGCGCTTCGCTGAGCGTCGGCAGGTAGCGCTCGTGGAAGTGCGAGGTGAGGTTCCAGAGCGCGCAGTACATAAGATGCAAGCCCTGGGCGTACGGATCGTACGCGTGGGTCAGCGCTCCGGGGAACGCTGGCCGCTTGGCGCGCGTGATCACGCTGCCGTAGGCGATGCCTTCCGGGTCAGCGGTCGTGGCGTGGAACAAGTCCATGCTGTCCGGAGTGAGCTGCACGACCAGCGCGCGGTCCTTCGAGACGTTGTCGAGGAAATCGATCAGTGCTTGTCGCCGCGTGTCGTCGAAGTTGTGGAGCAGCTGAGCGAACAGCTGGTCGACCAGCGTGCGCTCGAGACCGAACAGGTCGTCGACGCGCGTGATCAGTGAGCCGAGTCGCAACAGGCCCTGCAGCGGCACGCCGCCGCGCTTCAAGCCGAAGATCGTGCCGCCCGCCAGCGCCCGCAGGATCGGCTGACCCATCGCGCTGCCGAACGTCGAAGCGAGCGGGGTGCCGCGATGCGGTGTCGCGATCGTGACGATCGAGTTGACGCGCTCGTAGTCGATTTTCACCGGGGTCGCGAGCGCGGCGTTCGGGGTGACCGCGACGCGCGCGTCCAGGCCGCCGGTCGAGTGGCCTATTAAATGGATGGGCCCGTCGTCGCGCTTCGCCACTGCTGCAATCGCCTCGACCACCTTGCCCGCCCGGTAGCGGATCGACGCGGTCGGCAGGGTCTCGATCTCGGTGATGTCGACCTCCAGCCCAAAGGCCGCAAACGCCTCGGCCAGCTCGGTGTCGACACCGGTCCAGTAGCGCAGGTCGCCCAGGCCCGCGAACGCGAAGAAGCCCGGGATGAGGATGACGTGGTGACGGCTCATGCAGACCCGTTTGTCGTCGATGTCAGCAGCCAGCGCCAGTCCGTTTGCCGAGGGGCCGAGTTTCAACTAAGACCGTCGCCCCCGATGGAATCCGCGACGTTCTCACTGGCTCGTCAGCTCGAGCACGCGCCCGCGGATTTGAAACGTGTCGTGGCTGCGCTCTCGCAGGGTGAGGCGCCGAGCCGCGCCGACCTCGCAGGCTTGCCATCCGGCGCGCTGGCGTTTGCCCTGGCCGCGGCGCTGCGCGCGGGCGGCAAGCCGTTTCTGGCCGTGGTCCCGGACACCGCGGCGGCGAGCAAGCTCGAGGCGGACCTCGCGTTCTTTCTCGGTGAGGCGCGCGCGTCGGAGGTGCTGAGCTTCCCGGCGATCGAGACCACGCCGTTCGTCGACATTGCACCCGACCGGCGGGTGGCGATGGATCGGTTGACCGCGTTGTTTCATCTCGCGCACGGGTTGCCGACGTCCGTGGTCGTCGCGCCGATCGCGGCGCTGGTGCGCAAGGTGCCGCCGGCCGCTGCGCTCAAGCGCGCGAGCACGACGGTGTCGATCGGCGATCATATCGACCGCGGCGATTTGATCACGCTGCTCGGCATCGCTGGCTACCTGCGCGTGCCGTTGGTCGAAGACCCGGGCACGTTCGCGGTGCGCGGCGCGGTGGTCGACGTGTACCCGCCGCGCTCGGAGCTGCCGTTCCGGATCGAGCTCGACGACGACCTCGTCGCGGCGATCAAGACGTTCTCGCCGGAAGACCAGCGCACGCAGCAGGAAGTCGAGAGCGTGCTGGTCCATCCGGTGCGCGACACGCTGCTCGGCCCGGAAGAGCTGATGCTGGCGAAAGAGCGCGTGAGCGACCTGTGCGACCACGCTGGTATGCCGTCGAGCAAGCGCCGGCAAGTCGTGGAGGACATCGGCACCGGGCGCAGCTTCATCGGGCTCGATGCGTTCTTGCCGGCGTTCTACGACGAGCTGCAGACGCTGTTTGCGTTTTTGCCGAAGGGCACGCGGATCGTGCTGGTCGATCCGCCGGCGCTCGAGCGCGAGCTGGCCGACGAGCTCGACAAAGGTGCGCGCGAGCGCGAGGCGCGCGTCGAGCAACGGTCGCCGACGTTTGCGCTCGACAAGCACTACCTGCCGGCGGCCACGCTGGAGAAAGTGCTCGAGAAGAGCGCGATCACGGTCGTTCACGCGGTCGCCTTTCACGGCAAGCCCGAGGACGAAGAGCCCACGGGTCTGCCGATCCTCACCCCGCCCGGGCCGGACGCGTTGCTCCGCGCGGGCGCGACCGATCAGAGCGCGCTGGCGAGCGAGCTGCACGCGGCGCGCACCGCGCATGCAGAGGACACGCTGGCGCCGCTCGCGAGCTGGCTGACGCGCTTTCTCGAAGAAGCTGCCGCTCGATAAGCCCGCGCCGCTCGACAGCGCAGCGTTTCGCGGTGCGCCGACCGGTCGCATTCAGCTGGCGGTCGGCCCGCTCGAGTCGGGGTTCGTGCTGCCGGCGGCGGTGCTCGCGTGCATCACCGAGGAAGAGATCTTCGGCTCGCGCAAGACGCGCCGCTCGCAGCGCAAAGAGAGCAAGCGCAACAAGAACCGCGCGTTCGTGCAGGACCTGCGCGAGCTGTCGATCGGCGACTACGTCGTGCACGTCGACCATGGCGTCGGCGTCTACAAGGGCCTGTCGCTCGGCGAGATCCCGGTGTCGCGCATGGAGGCGCTGCAGGGCATGCGGCCCAAGCGCGTCGAGGTGCTGATCGTCGAGTACAACGGCGGCGACAAGCTGTTCCTGCCGGTCACGCGCCTCAACCTGATCGAGAAGCTGGCGTCGAAGGAAGGCTCTTCGCCGAAGCTCGACAAGCTCGGCGGCACGACCTTCGCCAAGACCAAGGCGCGGGTCCGCGAGTCGGTCAAGAAGCTCGCGGATGATCTCTTGTCGCTGTACGCGGCCCGCGCCGCGCGCGAGCGGCCGCCCTACCCGCCGCGCGATCGCACGTACGCCGAGTTCGAGGCGCGCTTCCCGTACGAGGAGACGCCCGATCAGGGCCGCGCGATCGACGAGGTGATGAGCGACCTCGAGAGCGACCGGCCGATGGACCGCTTGGTCTGCGGCGACGTCGGCTTCGGCAAGACCGAGGTCGCGCTGCGCGCCGCGTTTCGCGTGGCGATGTCCGGCAAGCAAGTCGCGGTGCTGTGCCCCACGACGGTACTCGCACAGCAGCACATGCGCACGTTCGAGCAGCGCATCGGCGACTACCCGGTGAAGATCGAGATGCTGTCGCGCTTCGTGGACAAGAAGCACCAGACCGAGACGCTCGCGCGCTTAAAGGATGGCACGTGCGACATCGTGATCGGCACGCACCGGCTGCTGTCCAAGGACGTGCACTTCGCCAAGCTCGGCTTGCTCGTGGTCGACGAAGAGCAGCGCTTCGGCGTCAGCCACAAAGAGCGCATCAAGCAGATCAAAACCGAGGTCGACGTGCTCACGCTGAGCGCGACGCCGATCCCGCGCACGCTGCACATGGCGATCGGCGGCTTGCGCGAGCTGTCGCTGATCACCACGCCGCCCGCGGATCGGCGCGCGGTGCGCACGTTGATCACGCGCTGGGACGATCAAGTGCTGCGCGACGCCGTGCAGCGCGAGCTGCAGCGCGGCGGCCAAGTGTTCTTCATCCATAACCGGATCGACGGCTTGTATGACCGTGCAGCCCGCTTGCAAGAGCTGGTGCCCACGGCGCGCATCGCAGTCGCGCACGGCAAGCTGAGCGAGGTCACGCTCGAGCGGGTGATGAGCGATTTCGTCGATGGCGAGCACGACGTGCTGGCGGCGACCGCAATCGTTGAGAACGGGCTCGATATCCCGCGCGCCAACACGATCCTGATCGACCGCGCCGACATGTTCGGGCTGTCACAGCTCTATCAATTGAGAGGCCGCGTCGGCCGGTCGCGCGAGCGCGCGTACTGTTACTTGATCGCGCCGGCGCCGAGCCAGCTGAGCGATGAAGCGCGCACCCGGATCGAGGCGCTCGAGCGCTTCAATCAGCTGGGCGCCGGTTTCCAAGTCGCCTCGCTCGACCTCGAGCTGCGTGGCGCGGGGGATCTGCTGGGCGATGAGCAGAGCGGCAACGTGGCTGCTGTCGGTTTCGATTTGTTCTCGCACATGCTCGAAGAGGCTGTGGCAGAGCTGCGCGGCCAGACGCTCACCGTCGACATCGACCCGGAGCTCACGCTCGACATCGAGCACTACATCCCCGACGACTATGTCGCCGACGTGGGCGTGCGCCTGTCCTTGTACAAGCGGCTGGCGGCGGCCGAGAGCGAGGAGGCGGTCAGCGAGCTGGCCGCGGAGATGGAGGACCGCTTCGGCAAGCCGCCCGAGCCGGCCATGCAGCTGGTGCGTGCGATGTCGCTGAAACCGGCGCTTAGGACCCTGCGCGTGCTCGGCTGTGAGGCCACCGGCACGCGCGTGGCGCTTCATTTCAAGGACGACACACCGCTCGACGCGGCCGTACTGGCCAGCGTGGTAGGAAAAAACAAGGGCTGGCAGCTGACGCCGGACATGAAGCTCATCGCACGTTTCGAGAAGAAACCGGGCGAAGGCGACCTGAGCGCGGGCGGAATCGACCGCGCAACGAGCGTGCTGGAAGAGATTACCCGGGCGCTTCCTGCTAAACACGGTGGCCCAACTCTAGAGGGAGCGAAGCGACCCTCGTGAAGGGGTGGGCCCCGATGGGCTTTGCCCAGCGGGAGGGGGAACGGCGCACGTTCCCCCGGTAACAAGAAGCGAGGCTGAGGCATGGCGGGCATCCAAGATCACCTTAATGCGTTGTTCGAAGCGGAGCGTGCGCTGCGCAGCTCTGAAAGCGCGCTGCTTCAAAACCAACCGGGCGAGCTGAGCGAGCTGCTCAGCGCCGCCGTGAAGGAAGCGAAAGCACTCGAGGACAAGGCCGAGAGCCGGCTGCGCCTTGAGCGCCTCGCGGACTTGTGCGCGCAAGTGCCTGGGCCCGAGATGACCGACGCGCTGATCTCGATCCTCGACGACGCGTCGCCGGCGGTGCGCGTGCAGGCGGCCGAGGCGCTCGCCGACGTCGGGTTCGACCGCTACGCGGAAGTCGCGCGCGGCGTGGAGCGTGCGTTGACTTTGCCGCTCACGTTTGCGCTGCAGGAGCTGCCCTGGGTGCTGATCGAGCTGGGCGAGCCCAGCGTGCGCAAGCTGCTCGTTGGCTTCCTCGACAGTAAAGACGGCGACGTGGTCGCGTCGGCGGTCGAAGCGCTCGCCGAGCTCGGCGATGCCGCATCGATCAAAGATCTGAAGAAGCTCGCGAGCGATCCACGCGAGGTCGACATCGAAGGCGATGAAGGCGAGGAAACCGTCACAGTCGGCGACCTCGCGCTGGAAGCCATCGATGCCCTCGGCGGAAACGGATAGGACGCGAGCTTTCGCGCTGATGCAGCTCATGTAGGGCAGCATCACCCTCGTAATTCGCGCGTGTCGGCGCGCGCGGCTCCGCTACTATCAATCAGTGGAGCTCTTTAGCAGGGTGGTGTTGAGTGACCGCTGGGAAGTGCTTGGTCGTGTGCAGCGTGCTGGCCGCGCTCGTCGGTTTCGGCTGCGCGAGCAGTGATGACATCACCAGGAATCCGCCGGCCGGATCGGGTGGCGGCGGCGCAAGCGGCTCAGGCGGCCAAAGCGGCAGCGGGACGGGCGGAACGTCCGGCGACGGTGGTGAGTCGGGCACGTCAGGCGACGGCGGCGCGTCCGGTATGTCGCCTGCCGGCGACGGCGGTACGGGCGGCACGGGCGGCGAGCGCGTGTTCGATGCGGGCAACGAGCCCGACCGCAACGATGTGACCGCGGGCGAGCTGTGCGATCGGCTGTCGACGATCCAGTGCGCGGGCGAAGCGTTCTGCTGCGACAACCCCGGCCGCGACTTCACGGCGTGCAAGAGGGAGATGCAGAGCGGCTGCGAGGACAAGCTGATGTTCGACGCCATCGCGTCGAGCGAGAAAGCGGCGTTCAGCGCGGAGCACGCGAAGCTCGCATACGGCGAGATCGAGCGGCTAGCCTCGGAGTGCGACCCGTCGGTCGCGGACTTCGGTCAGTCGGTCGACGGCTTGCGCGGCATCTTCAAGGGCACGGTCGGCCCGGGCGGCAGCTGCACCACGTTCAACGTGGCGTTCCGCGAGGAGGCGGCCAAGGCACTCGCTTCGTGCCTCGACCCGGCGAACAACTCGTGCTTGCCGGAGACTCCGCTGACGTGGAGCTGCCGGGCGCGTGCCGACGTGGGCGGCCCGTGCTTCACCGACGTGAACTGCGTCGACGACCTGTACTGCCCGAACCCCGACTTCGAGATCGCGGTGGCCACGTGCACCCCGCGCAAGGCGGTCGGCGCGGCATGCGAGCTGCCGAACGAGTGCGAGTCGCTGTTCTGCAAGGGCGGCCAGTGCGTGGAAGCGAGCTCGCAAGCGGCCTACTGCCTCTCGGCGAACTGATTACCTGCGGCCGAGCACGCGCAGCTTGGCCGTCTTGGCGCGGGCGCGGTCTTGGGCGAGCAGCTCGATGTAGTCGAGCGCTTCGGGCATGACCGGCGTAAACGTGTGCAGCCGGGCCGCGCGCAGCTCGGTGAGCAAGGCGCGCAGCGTGGGCTCGGCGCCCGCGTACTCGCCGGCCTTCATCTGTTGGAGCGCTTCGCAGACCGCCTCGAGCCCGCGCTCGCCGACCTGGCCGCGGCGGCCCAGCTCGGCAAAGCTCGCCGCCAGCGCGTCGGCGGTGAAGCCTTGGTCGATCACCAAGTCGGCGGCGACCCGCAGCGCCGCGCGCGCGTCGAGCGCGCCGGCCTCGACCAGCACCAAAGCCGGCTGGAAGTAGTTGTAGAACGGGCACACCCGCGGCCCGTACGCCGCAAACGTATCGAGTGGCGACATCCGATCGAGGTGGATGAAGATGTGGCGCACGCTCGGCCGCTTGGGCAGCCGCTGCACTAGGCGGCTCAGCTCGGGGATCTGCTCCACGGTCACCGCGGCGCGCTGCAGGACGCCCAGCAGCGTGTCGTTCGAGACGCGCCCGGCGATGATGTCCGCGTACAGCGAGTAGATGAACACGTCGTTTTCGGCGTCGTCGCCGAACAGGATCTCGTCCAGCTCCACGGCCAGCGGCTCGCGCGAGGCCAGCATCGCGCCGAGCTTGTAGCCGACCTGGTCGCGCAGGAACTTGAAGTGGCCGCGCAGCAGGTTGCGTAGCTGAGGCTTCAGCGTGAAGCCGTCCCATTTGATGCCGTCGAGCCGGAGCTTGGCCTCGAGCACGCGGCGCATCTGTTCCGGGCTGCCGCTCAAGATGAACAGGCCCGCCGGACCGGCACCGCGGATCTCGCGCAGCAGCGCCGCGGCGCCCGGCACGGTCCGTTTGTCCGCAGCGCGCTCGAACGCGCGCGAGAGCAGGTCGCGCAGGGTGTCGAACTCGGTCCGCAGATAGGTCTTGTCGAGGTCCCAGCGGTAGACCAGCCGGCCACGTTCGATCGGGCCCTCGGGTCCTGCGGGCACGACGGCTTGCTCGAGCTGCTCGGTCACCTCGCCGTTCACTAGAAGAGCCTACACCGCTGACGCGCTCTCTTGTTATGTTCGCGGCCGTGTCGCAGGTGGCTCCCGCAACAGATGTGCTCGTGCTCGCGGCTCACCCAGTGGAGCTCGAAGGGCTCGCGCCGTTGTTGCGCGAAAGCAACGCGGCCCACGTGCATTGGCCGCCGACTTCGTCGCGGCCGCCCGAGGCGGGTCGCGCATCGGTCGTACAGCTCGGCGAGCGGCGCGTGGCTTGCGCGGCGGTCGGCGTCGGGCTGACCGCGGCCGGAGCGGGCGCGGCGCGCGCGCTGGCCGAGCACATGCCGCGTGCAGTCGTGCTGATGGGCAGCTTCGGCCGCTACCCACACAGCACCTTGGGCAGCGACCCGTGCGACGCCTACGTAGCGGAGCGCGTGAAGCTGATCGACGTCGCGGTCGCGCAGCGCAAAGGCTCGTTCCCGGCGCCGATGCCGGTCGACCTCCCGCTCGACCGAACACTCTCGCTCGCGCTGGAGCGCCACGGCGCCACGCGCATGCCACTGCTGGGCACCACGCTTTCGATCACCACCGACGACGAGCTGGCGCGCGCGCTCGGCGAGAGCACCGGCTGCGACGGCGAAAACCTCGAAGCGATCGCCGTCGCCCACGCCTGCATGCTCGCCCGCATCCCGTGCGCCGTGCTCGTCGCCTGCACCAACGAAGTCGGCAGCCACGGCCGCGCCGCCTGGCTCGCCCACCACGCCGAAGCCGCCCGCACCACCGCCCGCGTCCTAGAGGCCTTCCTCAACGAACGCTGAGGGGACGGACTACGCAAGTACGCATATTGGGAAGCGCGCGGCGTGGTCGAGCATCGCGGCGCATAGCCGCTTCCCAATATGCGTACTTGCGTAGTCCGTCCCCTCGCCCCTCACCACGTGTCGATGCAGGGGCGCTTTTTGCCGGGGCGGGGGAGAGGCTTGAAGCCGCCGAGGGTGGTTGAGACGACGCGGCGGGAGTCGATGGGGTCGATGACGTCGTCGATCTCGAAGTGGGAAGCGACGTTGGTGGCTTTGCCGTAGCGGTAGGCGGCGGCGACCATCGCGTCGAAGGCTTTCTTGCGCTCGTCCGGAACGCGAGCTTCACGGCGCCCTCGAGGCCCATGCCGCCGAACTCGCCGGTCGGCCACGCCACGCACAGGAGCGCAGCCTTGAAGCTGCCGCCAGCCATCGTCTGCGCACCGAGGCCATAGCCTTTGCGCAGCACGATCGTCATGAACGGCACGGTCAAGCTCGCGCTGGTCACGAACATGCGCGCGGCATGGCGCACCAGGCCGGTCTTCTCGGCCTCCGGGCCGACCATGATGCCGGGCGTGTCGCACAGAAACAGGATCGGCAGGTCGAACGCGTCGCACAGCTGCATGAACCGCGCCGCTTTGTCCGCCGCGTCGGAGTCGATCGCGCCACCGAGATGCGCGGGGTCGTTGCCGATCACACCCATCGGCTTGCCTTCGATGCGCACCAGCGCGGTGATCATCGAGCGCCCGAAGTCGCGCCGCAGCTCGAGCACCGAATCGCTGTCGCACAGCGTCTTGATCACGTTGCGCACGTCGTAGACGCGCAATCGATTCTCCGGGATCGCGCTGCGCAACAGCCGCTGATCGGCGTGCTCGTAGCTCGGCAGCGCGCCCTGGAAGTACGACAGGTACTTCTTCGCCGCGACCACCGCTTCGGCTTCGTCGTTCACCGCGATGTCGACGACGCCGCTCTTCCTCTGCACGCCGATCGGCCCGATCTCCTCCGGCCGAAACACGCCGAGCCCGCCGCCTTCGATCATCGCCGGCCCGCCCATGCCGAGATTGGAATTCTTGGTCGCGATCACGACGTCGCACGAGCCGAGCAGCGCCGCGTTGCCCGCGAAGCACCGACCGTTGCCGATGCCCACGAGCGGCACGAGCCCGCTCAGCGCGCCGAACAAATGAAACGCCATGCAGTCGAGGCCGGAGACGCCCATCGAGTCGGTATCGCCAGGTCGGCCGCCGCCGCCCTCCGCGAACAACACGACCGGCAAGCGCATGCGCTCCGCCACCTCGAACAAGCGATCCTTCTTGCGATGGTTCTGCGTGCCCTGCGTGCCGGCGAGCACGGCGTAATCATAGGAAAGCACGACGCACTGCGACGCTTGCGCGCCGAACAGCGCGCCGTTCACGCGGCCGACGCCGGAGACCAAGCCGTCCGCCGGCGTGCGCTCGATCAGCTCTTCTTCCGGCCGGCGCCGCCGCTGTGCAGCGATCACGAGCGCGCCGTACTCGACGAAGCTGCCCGGGTCGCACAGCTCAGCCAAGTTCTGGCGCGCCATGCGGTTGCCCTGCGCGTGGCGCTTGGCAGCGGCCTCGATCCGCGCCGGCGCGGTGTCCAAACCGAACGCGTGGCGCTGCATGACCTCGGCCAGGTCCGGCCGAATCGTGTCGAGATCGATCGCGACGTCAGCGGCCTGATCGCTGCCCGCCACGTCGCGCGGCTCCAGCACGACCAGCACGTGTCCCTCGTACACGGTCTCGCCGGGTGCCACGCCGAGCGCGTGCACGACGCCGCTCGCCGGCGCGCCGATCACGTGCTCCATCTTCATCGCTTCCATCACGAGCAGCGCTTGACCCTTCTGCACGTGATCGCCGATCGCGACGCCGAGGCTCACGATCGAGCCCGGCATCGGCGCAGACACCGCAATCTCGCCTTCGTTCGCCAGAAGCTCCGGGCCCGCCTCGGGCGCAAACGCTTGCTTGCCCAGCTCGAGCACCGCGAGCGGGTCGCTCGAGCGAGCACGCGGCGCAGAGGAAGCACCATTGTTGCTCGCGAACAGCGGCGCCGCTTGCGGCGCGCGGAGCAGCTCGGCGGCGTGATCTTCTACGAAGCGCGTGTAGACGTCGCCGCTCGCGACGCGCGGATGCTCGAGCAGCGCTTGCAGCAGCCCGCGATTGGTCTCCACACCTTCCACGCGCAGCTCGCGCAGCGCCCGCCGCGCGCGAGCAAAAAGCGTCTCGAGCGCGTCACTGCCCGCGTGGTGCACGATCACCTTCGCGAGCAACGAATCGAACGCCGGGCTCTGCCGATAGCCGGCATAGCCGTGGGTGTCGACGCGCACGCCCGGCCCGGTCGGCGCTTCGAACACGCTCAGCATCCCGCCGGACGGTCGCACACCGCCATCGGCACCGAGCACCTCCATATTCACGCGCAGCTGCACCGCGCGCCCGCGCGGTGCCGGGATGCTCGCTTGGGTGAGCCCCAGATCGAGCAGCGTCTTGCCGCGCGCGATCTCGATCTGCGCGGTCACGAGATCGATGCCCGTCACCTGCTCGGTCACGGTGTGCTCGACCTGCAGGCGCGGGTTCGCTTCGATGAAGACGAAGCTCTCGCGATCGCAGTCGTACAAAAACTCGATCGTACCGAGCCCGCTGTAGCGAAGCTTCTCTGCGATCCGCACGGCGGCCGCGAGCAACTCGCCACGCACCGCGGCCGGAAGCGGCAAGCTCGGCGCCAGCTCGACCAGCTTTTGGTGCCGGCGCTGCAGCGTGCACTCGCGATCCCAGACGTGGCTCACGGCACCCGTGCCATCGCCGATGATCTGGACCTCGATGTGGCGCGCGCGCGTGATCAGCTGCTCCGCGTAGACCGAGCCGTCGCCGAACGCAGCGAGCGCTTCGGACGTGCAGCGCGCGAATGCTTCGTCGATCTGCGTCGCGTCGGTGACGATGCGCATCCCGCGACCGCCGCCGCCCGCTACCGCCTTGATCAAGATCGGAGCGCCGCCGAGCTCGGCGAGGAACGCGCGCAGCTGCTCGGGCGTCGCGCCCGCCGGCGTGCCGCGCAAGATCGGCACCGACAGCCCAGCGGCGAGCGCGCGCGCTTGCGCTTTGTCGCCGAGCAGCTCGAGCGCTTCAGGCGACGGCCCGATGAACAGCAGCCCAGCCTGCGCGCAGCGCCGCGCGAAGCTCGCTCGCTCGCTCAAGAAGCCGTAGCCGGGGTGCACGAGCTCGCAACCGGTTCGCTTGGCCACTTCGACGAGCTGCGCTTCGCCGAGGTACGCGCTCGCACCGCGGCCTTTGAGCATCACAGGCTCGTCGGCGTGCCGCAGATGCGCGCACGTCGCGTCGTCCTCGGAGGCCACGGCCACGGTGCGCAGCCCGAGGCCGGCAGCGGCCCGGGCGATGCGCACGGCAACCTCGCCGCGGTTTGCGATCAAAATGCTTTCGTTCGCCATCTCGAATACCCAACTGTTCCCGGAGCGCGGGCCAGCTGATGTACACCAAAATTGGCCGTCATCGCTGTCGCGCGAGACGGGTCGAGCCTCTGGCGGTTTTCGGGTAGCTTGCGGGCCATGCTGACGGTCCATACCAATAAGGCTCGACGTGCCCAGCTTATGTACGTAGTCGCAGCGCTCACGCTGATCGCGTCGTGCAGCGGCGATGACAGCAGCAGCGGCAGCGACGCCGGAAGCGGCGGCGCGAGCGGCGCGGGCAGCGGAGCCAACGGCGGCTCATCGGGTGATACCGGCGGGTCGAGTGGAGCCAACGGCGGGGACGGCGGCTCGAGCGGCGCGGCTGGTGCAGGCGCAGGCGGCGACGGCGGCTCGAGCGGCGGTGGCACCGGCGGCGACGGCGCGGCCGACGGCGGCGGCGAGTTGGACAGCGGCACCGACTCCGGCGTGCCCGGCAACGAGTTCGCGTGCGTCGCACCGACGCCGTCCACCGACTTCGGTGCAGAGTGCCCGGCGGAGGATCCGGTGACGCTCAAGCTCACGCCGCTGCGCACGGATCTCAATGTGCCGATCTTCGTCACGCACGCGCCCGATGACGAGTCGCGGCTGTTTGTCGTGCAGCGCGGCGGTCAGATCCTGATCCTTGATCGCGAAGATGGCGCCACGATCGGCACGTTCTTGGATATCGGCAGTCAGGCTACCACCGGCACGAACGAGGGCCACGAGTACGGCCTCTTGGGCCTCGCCTTCCACCCGAACTATCCGGAGGACCCGCGCATCTTCGTCAACTACACGATCGATGGGTACACCACCGATGACGGTGACGAATACTCACTCGAGACGCTCGTGACCTCGTTCGAGGTGTCCGACGACCCCAACGTGATCGACATGAGCAGCGAGCAAATCTTGGTTCGCTTCGGTCAGCCGCAAGAGAATCACAACGGCGGCATGCTCGCCTTCGGCAAAGACAACTGCCTCTACGTGGGCGCCGGCGACGGCGGCAACGGCAACGACACCGGCCCCGGTCACTCCGCGGGCGGCAACGGTCAGGATCTCAGCAAGCCGCTCGGCAAGATCCTCCGCATCGATCAGGACGACCCGAGCGTGCGCGCACCGGGTAACCCCACGGACCCTGAGTACGAGCACATCTGGGACTACGGTGTTCGCAACCCGTGGCGCTTCAGCTTCGATCGCGACACCGGCGACATGTACATCGGCGACGTCGGCCAGGATGAGATCGAAGAGGTCAGCGTCGCGCCGCGCGGCGTGGGCAACAACAACTTCGGTTGGCCGATCATGGAAGGCGCGTCGTGCTTCGGCGGCGGCGGGTGCGACATGGACGGCCTCGTGCTGCCCGCGTACGACTACCCGCACGCCGCTAACTCCGAGAACTGCGTGATCGGCGGCTACGTGTACCGCGGCTCGGCGATCCCGAGCCTGCACGGCTGGTACCTCTACGGCGACAGCGGCACTGGCCGGCGCATCCGCGCGTTCGTTTGGGACGGAGAAGCCGCCTGCGACACGGCGGTTCCGCTCTCGGAGCGCGATGGCCTGACGCTGAACGGGCGCATCACCTCGTTCGGCGAGGATGCGGCCGGCGAGCTGTATGTCACGACCGCCGCCGGCCTGTATCGCATCGATCAAGCGGAGTAGCGCGCCGCCGATTTCGGTGTAGCGTTCTGGCCATGCGTTTGCTTGGGCGCGGCCGCCCCGTCACCACCGCTGTTTTGCTCGCTTTCTCTGTAGTTCTCAGCGCTTGCGGAGAAAGCGACCCGGGCGCGCCGAGCGACGGCGGCCCCGCGGACAGCGGCGCCGGGCCGGTCGACGCGGGCATGGATGCGGCCGTAGACGCAGGGCACGACGCGGCGCTGCCGCCGATCGACGCCGCAACCGACAGCACCACGCCCGACGCCGGCGCTCCGGACGCAGCGGACGATGCCGGTGCCGACGCCGACATCGTGGTGCCGCCGAACACAGCGCCGATGCACTTGAGCGAGACCGGGCTGTACGCAGAAGGCAGCCTCACCGAGCTCGCGGACGGCGTGATGGCGTACGCGCCGCGCTACGAGCTGTGGTCCGACGGCGCCGACAAGCAGCGCTGGCTGTTCTTGCCCGAAGGCGAGACGATCGACACGAGCGACATCGACGCGTTCGTGTTCCCGGTCGGCACGAAGGCGTGGAAAGAGTTCAGCCACGACGGCGTGAAGCTCGAGACGCGCCTGCTGTGGAAGACGAGCGCCGGCTGGGTGCTGATCGCGTATGCGTGGAACGAAGCGCAGGACGACGCGGTCGCGGTGCCGCGCGGCGCCAAAGACGTGCTCGGCACCGATCACGACATCCCG
>Ga0193752_1002361_pt1 | contig 14285 bp, 13 predicted proteins | sample H1c1metaG_FD_144924 | JGI IMG/M metagenome (GOLD analysis project Ga0193752, IMG submission 144924) | Soil microbial communities from a riparian zone of the East river system, Colorado, United States - H1c1 | ecosystem: Environmental > Terrestrial > Soil > Riparian zone | place: USA: East River... | reverse complement strand
ACCCGCCGCCACATTCCCCTGATCGGTGGGCAAAATGATGAAGCAGTTGGATTCCGACATCGAACGCAGAATGCCCGATCCTTGCTCGCCGGTAACACGCACACTCCAGTTACCCGACGCATCCTGTGTCAGGATGCCGCGCTGAAATTCGGTGCGGCCCGGCGCTTTTTTCAATACAGAAGTGCAGGGCACTTTGAAGGTGGGCAGCGGCGGCACGGGGTTTTGTCCGGCCAGCACCAGCAGTGCGTCGCGCACGAACTGGTAGAAGGTGACCATCACCGACACCGGGTTGCCGGGCAGGCCGAAGAAATGCGCGTCGCCGATTTTGCCGTAGGCCAGCGGGCGGCCGGGCTTCATGGCGATTTTCCAGAACAGCACTTCGCCGAGTTTGTTGAGCATGTCCTTGACGAAATCGGCTTCGCCCACCGACACGCCGCCGCTGGTGATGACCACGTCGGCGTTGGCGGCTGCCTGCTTGAATGCCACTTCGATCAGCGCGGGGTCGTCGCGCACCACGCCCATGTCGATGACTTCGCAATTCAGGCGCGTCAGCATGCCGTGGATGGTGTAGCGATTACTGTCAAATATCTGGCCTGCACCCGGCACGTTGCCGATGGACACCAGTTCATCGCCGGTGGAGAAAAATGCCACGCGCAGTTTGCGGAACACCGTGACTTCGCCGATGCCGAGCGACGATATCAGGCCCACTTCGGCGGGGCGCAGCGGCAGGCCGCGCGTTAAGGCGACTTGTCCGGTGGCGAGGTCTTCGCCGGCGCGGCGCAGGTTTTGATTGAGGCGATGGCCGGTGCCGATGATGACTTGCCCATCTTTAGCCTTGGCGTGTTCCTGCATCACGATAGTGTCGGCTTCAGGCGGCATCACTGCGCCGGTCATGATGCGTACCGCATCGCCGGCTTGCATCTTGCCGGTGTACGGTTTACCGGCAAAGGATGAACCGGCTATTTTTAACGTGACTTCGCCGTCGGCTTTCAAATCGGCGAAGCGCACCGCAAACCCATCCATTGCCGAGTTGTCATGCGCAGGCACATCTATCGGCGAAATCACGTCTTGCGCAAGCACGCGGCCCAGCGCAGAACGCACGTGCACGCGTTCGGTGGCGGTCAACGGCGTCAGAAAGCGCGCGATCAGCGCACGCGCCTTGTCCACGGGCATCGAATTCGGATCGTAATCATCGGCGCAACTGGCGTCGCGCAGCGTGGCAACTTGTGTCATGGCGTATGGGATTGAATAAAAATTGTGAGGGTATGGGCAATTCTATCCGAGTGCTTCCTTGCCCGCGTAGTTAGTTGCATGCTGCGGATCGCAAACGCGCGTTTGCATTTTCAGAATGGATGGCCATAAGCGTTTGTTTTTTTATGGTTATTTTTATAAAATAACAGTCGCTGACAACGCGTCAGGAGAAGAGTTCCACAGCTAGCGCTGTTCATACGCAATTTTCGCCAAAGGTTCCGATGTACGTGCAATGTGATCGGCGTGTAGTTAAAGACGGCATTGTTTCTGGAGATCCAATCGTGCGAAACGTCTGATACAAAGTTGCAGCGCTTTGCATGCCTTGCCACGCAAGTTCGCGACGAACGGTCGTCGCACCGATGAGAGATTTAGATTCACTGAAAATCAGCGGCGGTGTGGTTGAGTGACCTCAAGCGCGAAAGTGACGTGCATCGGCTAGGTGATACAATCATTTGGGCGCACCTGGAATTACAAGAAGTTCTCTTTGATCGCAGCGCACACTGGTGCAGCGTGCATGGTACGGATGCGGCATGGTTTCCATCACTTGCTGAACATATTCCATATTCTATTTTTAATTCGAATTCGTGAATGATATTTCTGCCGCGCTGGCTGAGGCGCTTCGCCTCATTGGCAGCATGGATGCCCAACTCGCGCAAATTGTCAGTTTGAGCATACGGGTGAGTCTGGTCGCGGTGACCATTGCCGCGTTGGTGGCGCTGCCGCTGGGCGCGCTGCTGGCGATCACGCGCTTTCCCGGACGGCAGGCGCTCGTGGCCGTGCTGAATGCGCTGATGGGATTACCGCCGGTGGTGGTTGGCCTGCTGATTTATCTGCTGCTGTCGCGTGCGGGGCCGCTGGGCGAATTCGGTTTGCTGTTCACGCCGACGGCGATGATTATCGCGCAAGCGGTATTGGTAACGCCCATCGTCGCGGCGCTGACGCGGCAGGTCGTCGAAGACGCGTGGCTGGAATACGAAGAGCAATTGCGTTCGCTGGGCGCGAACACCGTGGACGCTGCGCTTACCTTGTTGTGGGACACGCGCTTTGCGCTGATGACAACGGTTCTCGCGGGGTTTGGCCGCGCCGCCGCGGAGGTGGGCGCGGTGATAATCGTTGGCGGCAACATTGATGGTGTCACACGCGTAATGACCACCGCGATCGCGCTGGAAACCAGTAAGGGCGATTTGCCGCTGGCGCTGGGGCTGGGCGTAGTACTGCTGGCGATTGTTATTGGCCTGAATTTGCTGGCACACTGGGTCAAGCTTAGTGCGCAGCGCTACCACGGGTGACGTCCATGTTGCCGCTGATACTGGAAAATCTCGGCTTTTACGCGGGCGGACGCGAGATCATTCAATCGATCTCCTGCGAGATCGCCGCGGGCACGCGCACGGTGATCCTCGGCCCGAATGGCGCGGGCAAAAGCGTGTTGATGCGCCTGTGCCATGGCCTGCTTGTGCCCACGTCCGGACGCGTGAGGTGGCAACAAGATACGAAAGCACAACGCGCGCGGCGTGCGCGCGGACAGGCGATGGTATTTCAGCGGCCCATCGTGCTGCGCCGCTCGGTGATGGCGAATGTCGTTTACGCGTTGCGGCTCGCGGGCATCGCGCCGGAAGAATGCCGGCGGCGCGCGCAAAAAATGCTGGAAGCGGTGGACATGACCCATCTCGCCGAGCGTCCCGCGCGCGTGTTGTCCGGCGGCGAGCAGCAGCGTTTGGCGCTCGCCCGCGCATGGGCGCTGGAACCCGAAGTGTTATTTCTGGATGAGCCCACTGCGAATCTCGATCCCCACGCCACGCGTAACATTGAGCGTATCATCGGCGCGATCCATGCCAGCGGTACCAAAATTATTATGACCACGCACAGCCTCGGCCAGGCGCGGCGGCTGGGCGATGAAATCCTTTTTTTGAGCGCGGGACATTTGGTCGAACGCGCGAACGTGGATGAATTTTTTAAACATCCGCGGACGCCGGAAGCGGTCGCTTTCCTGCGGGGCGAGTTACCGTAACATTTGCAAAAAGTACTTTAAAAACAAATACTTACATAATGTCACTTCAGTCGCACCGAGCGCACGTTTGAACTTACGCCATCTTTCGTATTTGGTAGCGTTGGCGCGGGAAGGGCATTACGGCCGCGCGGCGATGGCCGTGCATGTCACGCAACCCACGTTGTCGGCTGCTATCAATCAACTCGAAAGTGAATTGGGCGTGCCGCTGGTGCTGCGCAGCCGCCAGCGCTTTCAGGCGTTAACGGCGGAAGGGCGGCAAACGCTGGCATGGGCACAGCGCATACTGGCTGACTGCGAATCGCTGCAGCAGTCGCTGGGCGAATTGAAGGGCGCGCTGAAAGGACATCTGAGCATCGGCGTGATTCCTACCGCCGAACCGCTGATCGCGCGGCTCACGCGTGCCGTACGCGACCGTTATCCAGGGATCAGCGTGACGCTGCTTTCGCGTACCTCACGGGAAATCGAGCGCGGCCTCGCCGAACACCGGCTCGATGCGGGCATTTCGTACGCTGAGGAGCCGCTTGATTTCGAGACGCGCGCGATTCCTTTGTATCTGGAACGTTACTTCGTTGTCGGTGTTTCCAGATTGCTGCCGCTGCGCCGCGCCAAGCTTGCGAGATCAATATCGTGGCGCGAAGCCGCGGCGCTTCCGCTATGCCTGTTGAGCCCGGACATGCAGAATCGGCGGCTGCTCGACCGGCATTTCAGCGAAGCCGGCGTTGTTCCCGCGGTAGTGGCGGAAACCAACACGCTGATCGGCGTGCTCAGCCACATCTATAGCGGCGGCTGGTGCGGCATCTTGCCTGAAGCCATGCTCGATTTTCTCAAGGGACTGCGCGGTGTGCGCGCATTACCGCTGGTTCAACCCGAAATAACCCATCGCATCGCATTGATTGTTCCGATGCGCCAGCCGTTGTCTCCGCTTACGCAGGCCATCGTTTCCGTTGCCGCCGAACTGGATCTCAGCGGCCGCACATCATAGAAGAAATCAATCAAACCTCCGCCATTTTTGATTTGATCCACAGCAGGTCAGGGTGAACACTGCACGGCATTGTTGAACCGGAGGATATGTCGTGACCAGCCTGCAATTGCCTCAAGGCAAGTTACTCATCGGTGGTAATTGGGAAGAAGCCGAGAACGGAAGCACTTTTGCGACGGTTAATCCCGCTAACCAGCAGACTATCGCAAATGTTGCGGAAGCAGGTGCTGCGGACGTCGGCCGCGCGGTGAACGCCGCACGCAAGGCCTTGCGCGAAGGCGCGTGGCCGCAAATGACGGGCGCACAGCGCGGACGAATACTCTATCGCATGGCTGCGCTGCTGTGCGCTCAGTCCGAAAGCGTCGCGGTGCTCGAAAGCGTGGATGCGGGCAAGCCGCTCGCTGCAACGCGCCGGCAGGATATCGCGGCCGCCATCGATTGCCTGGAGTACTACGCGGGCTGGGCGGATAAAATCAACGGCGAAGTGATTCCCGCCAGAAACGATGCGCTGACCTATGTTCGCCGTGAGCCTGTGGGCGTGGTGGCTGCCATCGTTCCGTGGAATTTCCCGCTGATGAACGCAGTTTGGAAAATCGCGCCCGCGCTGGCCTGTGGCTGCACCGTGGTGCTGAAACCGGCTGAGCTAACGCCGTTGAGCGCGTTGACGCTGGGGCAGATTGCGCTGGAGGCGGGATTGCCGCCGGGCGTGTTGAACGTCGTCCCGGGTTTCGGGCCGGTGGCAGGGCAGGCATTGATTGAACACCCGGATGTCGACAAAATTTCGTTTACCGGTTCACCGGCGGTGGGTAAACAGATCATGCGTTATGCAGCCGGCAGTGTTAAACGGGTGGGGCTTGAACTGGGCGGCAAGTCGCCGAATATTGTTTTTGCCGATGCTGATCTTGACGCGGCCGTGCGCGCATCCGCATCCGGCATTTTCTTTAATGCGGGACAGGTGTGCTCCGCGGGTTCGCGCATTCTGGTTCACAAGGATTGTTATGACGAATTTGTCGATCGCTTGAAACTGCGCGCGAGCCGTATCCGGCTCGGCGATCCGCTCGATCCCGAAACCACCATGGGGCCGCTCATTTCCAGAAAGCAGCAGCAGCGCGTGCTCGATTACGTTGCTATCGGACAGGAAGAGGGCGCTACGCTGGTGTGCGGCGGCCAGGCGGGGCCGAACGCGGGTTATTTCGTGGAGCCGACGGTGTTTGCCGGCGTGCGCAACGATATGCAAATCGCACGCGAAGAAATTTTCGGACCCGTGGCCGCGGTGATTCCGTTTCAGGATGAGAATGAAGCAGTTGCCATCGCGAACGATAGCCCTTACAGTCTTGCAGCCGCGGTGTGGACACGCAATGCAGCGCGCGCGCATCGTGTTGCTCATGCCATACGTGCCGGCACGGTGTGGATCAACACTTACGGTCATACCGATACGCGGCTGCCGTGGGGCGGTTGTGGCGGGGATTCCGGCACGGGTCGCGATCTAGGCCGTGCAGCGATCGACAACTATACCGAGGTCAAAACCGTTTGGCTGAATTTGGCGGCTGCATAATATTTTTGCCTGTAAGCTGGGCTTCAAGGCACCGTCTTTTTGAGGAGGATCATTTTGAGAATTTTAAAAATAGTATTTAAAAACATATACTTATCATTATTTTTACTAGTGGCGATGTCGGCGACGGCGCAGGATAAATTCATTACGGTCGCCTCAACGACCTCGACCGAGCAATCGGGGTTATTCAAACATTTGCTGCCGGTGTTCGAGAAAAAAACCGGCATTCAGGTGCGCGTGGTCGCACTGGGCACCGGGCAGGCGCTGGACATCGCACGGCGTGGCGATGCCGATGTGGTGTTTGTGCATGACAAAGAGGCCGAAGAAAAATTTCTCGCCGAGGGTTTTGGCGTTAGACGTTTTGAAGTGATGTACAACGATTTTGTGCTGGTGGGGCCGAAGAGCGACACCGCAAAAATCGCGGGAGGCAAAGACATCCTCGCTGCATACAAGAAGATCGCAGAATCAAAAGCGCCGTTCGCCTCGCGCAGCGACAAGAGCGGCACGCACGCCGCCGAACTGCGTTTGTGGAAAGAGGCGGGTGTCGATCCGCAAACGGGAAAAGGCACATGGTACCGTGAAACCGGCTCCGGCATGGGGCCGACCCTCAACACGGCGTCGGCGATGAACGCTTATGCATTTACCGATCGCGGTACATGGCTATCGTTCAAGAATCGCGGCGAACTTGCCATTCTGGTCGAAGGCGATCAGCGTTTGTTTAATCAGTATGGTGTGATGCTGGTGAATCCGGCGAAGCATGCGCATGTTAAAAAAGAATTTGGGCAGGCGTTCGTCGATTGGGTGGTGTCACCGGACGGGCAGCAGACTATTGCAGGCTACAAAATCGGCAGCGATCAGTTGTTTTTTCCGAACGCGAAAAAATGAAAGGTATTGGCTAAACTTAAAAGTTTACAGTTTTGCCCAGCCACGTTTGAGCAAGTGGTACATCGTCACACCGATCGCAAACGCAAGTCCGATGTTCCAGATTGCACACGCGGCGGTGACCAGGGTCACGAATCGGTCGTTCTTGCTCTTGCCGAAATCGCATGCACCCAGCGCCAGTTGCGCGCCGGTCAGAAACAGGATCACACCGAGAATAGGCGCTGGGAAAATCCTGAATATGGTTTCAATCGAACTGCTGAAGAACAAAGCGGTAATCAGGATCAGGACGCCGAGGATGACCAGCGAGCCGCCCGTTCTCGCACCGAAGCGTACGTGGCCCGCCATACCGCCGGCACCATGACACATCGGTACAGCGCCGACAACGGGACCCAGCAGATTCATGATGCCGGTTGAAATAGCAACCTTTTTTTCCGTTACCGGCCGATCCGGGAACAGACGATTGTTTTCCTCGGTGACAGCGAGCACCGCATTGCCGAGCGTGAGCGGAACCTGGGGCAGCGCGAGAAATACGGCCCCGATAGCGAATTCACGCCAAGTCATGGTTCCCATCGCAAACGACGGCAGTCTGAACTCCACACTGATGGAGGCGAGTGCTTCCAGCAGCGCAGGATCCTGGATGACTGCCACGAATGCACCGAGTATCAACAGCAGAAACATGACCGGCACAGCACGGTTGGCGAGAAGCAGCATTGTTACAAGCAGCGAAGCCCCGCCGAGCAGCCAACCCTGCGACATCATTTTGACGCCTTCCAGCATGAAGCCAAAGCCTAGCCCCATGACGATGCCAATGGCGACGGGGCGACTCACCACGTCAGCTATCTTTTTGGCGGCTCCGGTGATGCCGAGCAGGAACCAGATAATGCCGGTGACGATACCGGCGCCATAGACCGCGTTGGGCGTAATGATGATAGTCTGCGCGGCTTGCGTAGTGGCTACCGCGCCGATTGCCTTCATGGGTTGTATCGGAAACGGTGTCTTGTAGTAGAGCCCCGAGATAATTTTGGCGATGCCGAAAGCGAGCAGGATCCCGTAAGGATCCATTTTCAGCAGGCTGATATACGCAACGATGAATGGGATCAGAGTGCCCAGATCACCGAAGGCCCCCGCCCATTCCATACGGTCGTAGCGGTTCGCAGATATCGATGGTGGTGAGCTTGTCGGGCGCGCTTTCTCAATCATAGAGATATGATAACCCGGGTATCGAATGAAATTCCGACTCTTAATCAGCGTCAAATTCAACACAAGTTCATTCAGCGACATTGGCGAAAGCATGCGCGTGGGCTCGAAAAGTGCCGCTCTGGATGTTTTTTTGTCGTCGTTGATCTATCTGATAGGCTGCTTTTTTGCGTTTATTGTGCCGCGGCGTAGCCAATAGACCAGCGAAGGGACGGGGAGGGGCAGCGATCAAGCGCTGCCAGCGCTTGCTTATTATTCCTTTATTCCATTATAATGGAATTATGGAAAACTTAATCGCAGTACGCGCCTTCCTTGCCTTGGGGCAGGAGACACGTTTAAACATCTTCCGCCTGATCGTCCAGCGCGGCACTGATGGGCTTTTTCCCTCGCAAATTCAGGAAATGCTCGGTATCCCCGCTGCCACGCTTTCATTTCATCTGCGCGAACTGATTTCATCGGGACTGCTGAGTGTGGAGCGCCAAAGCCGCAACCTGATCTATCGTGCCAATGGCACTCTCACGAATCAACTGCTGGAATTTCTTGTGGACAACTGCTGCGGTGGCAAGCCTTGCGCCGTCACGCGTAAAAAAATCAAAACGCGTTCGTCCTGATATGTGTCCTTACAACATTTTGTTTCTTTGCACGGGTAATTCAGCCCGGTCGATCATGGCCGAAGCCATCGTGACAACCATGTCCAAGGGACGATTCATAGGCTATTCGGCGGGTTCTCATCCAACCGGTATCGTCAGTCCGTTCGCGGTTGAAGTGGTGCGAGCTATAGGCTATCCCCTTGAGAAACTGCACTCCAAGAGTTGGGATGATTTCGCGCGTCCTGACGCACCCCCTATGGATTTTATTATTACCGTGTGTGACAACGCGGCGGGAGAACTATGCCCCGTATGGCCGGGTAAACCGGTTACTGCGCACTGGGGATTTCCCGACCCTGCCGCTGTGACGGGTACCGATGCGCAAAAACGGCAAGCTTTCTCGGATGTGAACCATGGTATCCGCAGTCGGTTGAATTTTTTGCTTGCGTTGCCGCTGGAGAAGTTGAACGCCATGAGCATTCGAGCCATCGGCCAAACGCCTATACCACGGTGAGTCACGCTAAAGCGGTAGCGGCAGAGTTCTTCGGAACAGGGCTACTCCTGATGATGGTGGTCGGCTCCGGCATCATGGGAGAGCAATTGGCGGCGGGCAATGCGGCCGTAGCCTTGCTTGGCAACAGTATTGCGACTGGAGCGGGGCTTTACGTCCTGATCTCCGTGCTTGGCCCGGTATCCGGTGCCCACTTCAACCCGGCGGTGACTTTAATGTTCTGGCGCAGCGGGGAGGTGCCTGCGAGTCTAGCCGCAAAATTCATTCCGGCTCAGTTTGCCGGCGGCATTCTTGGCGTGTGGCTGACGCACGCCATGTTCGCGCTGCCGATCATTCAGGCGTCGGCAAAACCACGCACCGGGCCTGCGCAATGGCTGTCCGAATTGATCGCTACGTTGATCCTGCTGCTGACCATCCGCTTGGGCGTGAAGCGGACACCGGAAAAGGTGCCGCTGATGGTTGCGCTAATCGTCACGGCGGGTTACTGGTTCACCGCTTCAACATTTTTCGCCAACCCGGCGGTAACGGTGGCCAGATCGTTCAGCGACACGTTCGCAGGTATTGCGCCGGGCCACATCCTTGGGTTCGTACTGGCGCAGATGGCGGCGCTGCTGTGTTTGGCTGCTGTCCTTCGGCACGCGCAATAGCCCATTCTGAACTAAGCGTTAATCCGTGTGCCGCGCATGCTCCAAAGGCTAAGCCATATAAAACCGAATGTCCCTGCCGTTACAGAAGCCAATAATATCGCCAGCTTCGAGGCGTTTACGGCGTCCGGATTTCCCGGGAAGGCTAGATTGGCAATGAAGATCGACATCGTAAAGCCTATTCCGCCAAGCATTCCGGCGCCCATCATGTGCGACCAATTCAGCTCGGCGGGCAAGCGGCATAGTCCGCATGCAACAGCAACGAAACAGAGGAATGTTACACCCAAGGGTTTACCCACAATCAAACCGGCCGCGATGCCTATGCTGTTCATAGTCGCCAGATTTTGCATCCAATCTGCTCCGACAAGTATGCCCGTATTTGCAAGTGCGAAAATTGGCAGAATGATAAACGCAACAGGTTTGTGTAAAAAATGCTCGAGTTTGTGAGAGGGTGATGCTTCATCGTCATCTTTTACCGAGAAAGGAATTGCAAACGCCAGCATAACGCCGGCTATGGTCGCGTGAACACCCGACTTGAACATGAGAAACCACATCAGCGCGCCGCCCAGCAAATAAGGGACGAGAGATATAATCCGGAAAAGACGATTTAATGCAATGAGAACGGTCCAAACTGCCAAAGCACCAACAAAGTACCCAACCGAAAGGTGCGCCGTGTAGAAAGCCGCAATGATGACTATTGCGCCCAAATCGTCGATCACGGCGAAAGCCACTACAAACACTTTAAGAGAGGCGGGAATACGATTGCCGAGGAGCGCCAGAACGCCTAGAGCAAAAGCGATGTCTGTCGCCATCGGAATTCCGAACCCGGCTTGCGTTGGCGTTCCCGCATTGAACGAGAAATGAATTAGAGCAGGCGCGATCATTCCGCCGATTGCCGCAACAATCGGTAATAGGGCATTCTTAAAATTTGACAGTTCGCCTATATAAAGCTCGCGTTCGAGCTCTAAACCTATGAGCAGAAAGAAAATAGCCATCAGTGCGTCGTTTATCCAGTGCCCGAGGCTTAGACCGCCTATATTGCTCTGCCAGAAATTCAAATAATCCGGGCTGATGGAGGAATTCGCAATCAACAGTGAGATTACGGTGCAGAAAATCAGCAGAATCCCGCTTGACTTCTCCGAGTCGAAAAACCTAGTGAATGTGTTTGATGGTGTTCGCGGGACTAAATCCATTCATCACCCGGTTTTTCGCTGAATCCCGGCACGCCGTCACAGCCTGTTATTTTTGGCGCACTCATAAGGCTTCTATTTAGCATGTTCACGAAAGGTTCGTGTGCCGCAGCCGCAGCGCGTTGGTTACCACGGATACCGAACTCAGCGCCATCGCCGCGCCGGCGAAGATTGGCGACAGCAGTAAGCCGAAAGCCGGGTAGAGCACGCCGGCGGCAATCGGAATGCCGAGCGCGTTGTAACCGAAGGCGAATGCCAGGTTCTGGCGGATGTTGCGCATGGTGGCGCGTGACAGCACGGCGGCGCGCGCAATGCCGCGCAGATCGCCCTTGACCAGCGTGACGCCAGCGCTCTCCATAGCGACATCAGTGCCGGTACCCATGGCAATGCCGACGTCGGCCTGCGCCAGTGCAGGTGCATCGTTGATACCATCACCTGCCATTGCGACCTTGCGCCCTTCGGTCTGTAAACGCTTCACGTGACCGGCTTTGTCCTCGGGCAGCACTTCGGCCAGAGCCTCATCGATGCCGAGTTGCCGGGCGACAGCTTTAGCGGTGCTGCGCGAATCGCCCGTGAGCATCACGATGCGCACGCCGGTGCGCTTGAGAGCCGCAATCGCTTCCGGCGTGCTTTCTTTGATCGGATCGGCCACCGCTGCAATACCCGCTGCCGTGCCGTTAATGGCAAAAAACACCACCGTCTTGGCGTCCGTGCGCCAGGCTTCCGCGCGTTCTTCCCAGCGCCGGGTATCAACGTCGCGCTGCGCCAGAAAGCCTCGGCTACCTACCAGCACGCGCTTGCCATCGACGTCGGCCACTACGCCCAGACCATTAATCGCGTCGAATGCCGTGGCCGTCTTCGGTGTCAGGCCGCGTGCCTTTGCGCCCTCTACGATGGCAAGCCCTATCGGGTGCTCGGAGAGTTGCTCCACACCCGCCACCAGAGCCAGTGCTTCATTTTCTGGAAGTCCTTCCGCGACAAAATCAGTCAATGCGGGATGACCGAGTGTCAACGTGCCGGTTTTGTCTACCACTACCGTGTCAATGTCACGCATTCGTTCGATGGCTTCGGCATTGCGGAACAGGATGCCGGCGCGCGCACCTTGCCCCATAGCAACGGTCATCGAGATCGGCGTGGCGAGACCGACCGCACAAGGGCACGCAATGATCAACACCGCAATCGCGTTGAGAAGTGCGTAGCCGAGTCTCGGCTCCGGGCCGTAGAACCACCAGGTCAGCGCCGTCGCGATGGCGATGACCACGACGATTTGGACGAAGTACGCGGCAATGATATCGGCGAGCCGCTGGATCGGCGCACGCGTGCGCTGCGCCTCTCCTACCATGTGAACGATACGTGCCAGCAGCGTGTCTGCGCCCACGCGCTCAGCGCGTATCACCAATGAGCTGTTGCCGTTCACGGTTGCCCCAGTTACCTTGGCGCCCACAGTCTTGGCCACCGGCAAGGGTTCGCCCGTAATCATGGATTCATCGACTCTACTGCTGCCCTCGAGTACTGTGCCGTCCACCGGCATTTTATCACCGGGCTTTACCCGCAGCCGGTTGCCAACCGTGACTGTTTCCAGGGGCACTTGTTCCTCGGTACCGTCGTCGCGCAAACGCCAGGCGAGGTTGGGCGCGAGCTTCAGCAATTGCTGAATTGCCTGGCTGGTTTGTCCCATCGCTCGCAACTGCAGGAAGTCGCCCAGTATTACCAGTGTCACGATCACCGCCGCTGCCTCGAAGTAAGTACCTACCGCGCCGTCATGTTCGCGGAATTCCTGCGGGAACATGCCGGGGAACAACACTGCCGCTAGGCTGAACAGGTAAGCAAGTCCAACTCCCAACACGATCAACGTGTACATGTTGAGCGCGCGATGCGTGAGCGAAAGCCAGAACTTGCGCAGGATCGGCCATCCGACCCACAGTACGACTGGTGTGCCCAACACGAACTCGACCCAGCCGCGTGGCCGTGGCTGAAGACCGAACAATTCTTGGATGCCTATCATCGGCGACATTGCGAGTACTACGAGCGGAATCGACAGCGCGACACCCATCCATAGACGCCGCGTAAGATCGCGCAACTCGGAATCGTCCGCTTCACCTGTCCCGGCAATGGGCACCAGTGCCATGCCACAGATCGGACAGTCGCCAGGGGCGTCGCGCAGGATTTCCGGATGCATGGGGCAGGTGTACTGGGCGTTTTTGGGTGTCTCGCAGGCGGTAACCGGTGCGGACTTTGCTAAGTACTTATGAGGATCGGCTTCAAACTGTGCAAGGCAGTGGTTGCTGCAGAAATAGTATGTGATCCCATCGTGCTGGTGCGAACCTGCCGCAGACTGCGGATCCACCTGCATGCCGCAAACAGGATCGGTTGCCTGCGCGGTGGTGCTGCGACCACCGGAACAGCAGACGTGTGCCTGATGGGCGTGGTACGAGTGAGAAGGTTGTGTCTTGGTCATATCGGGCCCCGTAGCATTGAATACATTATGATCCCAGTATAAAGTCCGTACTTCGGTACGGAGTCAAGGAAGGGATTCATGGAGACAACAAGCTTTACTATCGGAAACATCGCCAAAACTGCCGGTGTCAGCGTCGAAACCATACGTTACTACGAGCGGCGTGGGCTGATACCGCAGCCGGACAAAGCAACCGACGCTTATCGCCGCTATGGCAAGGGGCACGTAAATCGCGTCCGTTTCATCAAGCGCGCACAAGCGCTCGGCTTCAGTCTGGAGGAGGTCGCGACTTTGCTTGAACTTGAGGATGGAACAGACCGCCGTAACATCAGGCGCATCGCGGCTGCACGGCTCCAAGAGACGCGGCACAGGATTGCTGGCCTGCGGCGCATCGAACGCGCGTTGGCGCACTTGCTTCATGACTGCGAGGCGCATGCCCGTGCGTCTCGCTGTCCTATCATTGCCGCGATTGCCACGGACGATCCAGCCGCCGCTCTCAGTTCATCGGGGCAATCTGTGTAATCGTATAGGCGCCACCGATCTTTTCCGCGGAGAACTTGACCTTGTCGCCCGTCTTTGCCTTGTCCAGCATTGCCGGGTCTTTGACCTGGAACACCATCGTCATGGCCGGCATTTCGAGATTAGGGATAGGGCCGTGGCGCAGGGTGATCTTCTTCGCATCGGTATCCACTTTTCTGACTTCCGCTTCCACTAGGGGACCGGATGCTTGTGCGACCTGTACCGCACCGGAGTGGTGGGCGTTGTGATCGGTTGTTTGCGTGAAGCCTGACGTGGCTGCACTGAACAAAAGGGCGAAGATGAGATTGCGAACAATGTGCTCCATGATGAATACCTTTCAATAAATGGGTAATGGTTGGCGTGCGATGGCCGTTAGACTTACTTGACGATAACCTTGCCGATCATGCCGGCTTCAAAGTGCCCTGGGATCAGGCACCCGTAATAAAACTCACCGGGCTTGGTGAATTGCCAGACGATGTGCTCGGTCTTGCCGGGAGCCACGTGCGCCAT
>Ga0193752_1002360_pt1 | contig 14288 bp, 14 predicted proteins | sample H1c1metaG_FD_144924 | JGI IMG/M metagenome (GOLD analysis project Ga0193752, IMG submission 144924) | Soil microbial communities from a riparian zone of the East river system, Colorado, United States - H1c1 | ecosystem: Environmental > Terrestrial > Soil > Riparian zone | place: USA: East River... | reverse complement strand
ACGTCAACTATCGGGCGGCGAAATGCAGCGCGTGGCTGTGGCGCGCGCGCTCGCGCATCGTCCAACTGTTGTGCTCGCGGACGAGCCGACGGGCAATTTGGATGCCGACAGCGCGACACTTGTCTTGCGACAGCTGCGCGACCAAGTCAAGAGGACGAACGCCATCTTGATGCTGGTCACTCATTCGTCGAGTGCCGCGCGGTCGATGGATCGCACGTTGCAGCTCACCGGTACTGCGCTTCGCGAGCAGTCTTGACGCGGCTCCAACAATGGACTTGAGATTGTTCGCCGCGATTGTATGGCTGCCTTTACGTGCGCATCTCGGCCGGACTGTGTTGACAGTGTTGGCGATTGGGTTGGGAATCGCGCTTGGCCTCTCCATTCATCTGATGAACAAGTCCGCCATGACGGAGATGTCGCGTGCAACCCGTGGTCTGTACGGGCAGGCGGACCTTATCGTGCAGGGAGCATCAGGGTTCGATGAGTCGTTCTATCCGACGATTGCCCGCGTGCCCGGTGTTGCGGCCGCAAATCCTGTATTGGAGGTTCGCGCACAGGTGGTGGGGCATCGCGAATCGATTCTGCTGCTTGGGGTCGACCTGCTGCGAATGTCGTCCTTCCACGCAGGACAGAGTGCATCGCCGCGCGGACGCGATGGGTTGGCGTTTTTCAACCAAAACTCTATCCTATTGAGTCGCGATGCGGCCGATACCTACGGCGTGTCGATCGGCGACTCGCTAAAGGTCCAAGTCGGTACGCGCGGCGTCGAGTTCGCCGTTCTGGGTATTCTTCCGAGCGGCGCCTACGGGCAGCGTGTCGCGCTATTGGACATCGGTGTCGCTCAGCATCTGCTCGAGCGACTTGGGATGCTCACTCGTGTCGATCTGCGGCTTGTGGACAGTGACTCGTCAATCGTTATTGCGAGACTGAAGGACCTGCTGCCTGAAGATGTAGAGATCACGACTCCCGCAATCGAATCGCAAGAACCCATGCGGTTGTCGCGCGCGTTCCGCGTCAACGTCACAGCGCTTGCGTTGGTTGCACTATTTACCGGCGCGTTCCTCGTTTACTCGACGTTGTCGCTGTGGGTCATGCGTCGCCGCCGCGAGTTGGCGCTGCTTCACGCGCTCGGCACGACGCCTCGGCAACAACATCTCTCGATCATCTGGACCGGTGTGCTACTCGGAGCCGCCGGCGCAGCGATTGGCGTACTAGCCGGCGCCGCGATCGCCAAGTTCGCCTTACGCGAGTTCCTGAGTCAGGTGCTCAGCAGCGCGTCTCCCGCGCCGATCGGCATTCGATGGTATGAGGCAGTTGGATTTGCGGCACTTGGCATCGTCGTGGCAATAGTTGGCTCGTTGGTTCCTGCCATCGAAGCGGCCAAGATACCGACGGCGAATGCGCTGAAATCCGGCAACATCGACCTACAACCACCTGAAGGACATCATCGCTGGGCATTTGTTCTATTCGCGGCCGCTGTCCCGTTACTGTTTGCTCCGCCTGTTTTCGAGCTCCCGATGTTTGGCTACCTTGCGATTGCATTCATACTGATCGGAGCGGTCCTTTGCATGCCTTCGCTCACACATGGAGTGCTGGCGCACGTCCCTGTTCCGCGCGCATCCATATCGCTCATCGCAGTTTCATATCTGCGCGCTGCCACGCAGTCGGCCTCCCGAAGCGCGGCAGCCATTCTTGTGAGCGTCAGCTTGATGGTCGCAATGGCAGTTATGGTGACTTCGCTACGCGGTTCGTTTGCGGATCTCTTGACGCAAATGTTTCCCGGAGATCTGCAGGTTCAAGCCGGGATGTCTAATTCGTCGTCCTATCTCGAGTCTGAATCGATCGATCGATTGCGATCGGTTGCAGGCGTCGAACGCGTGACGCTTAGCCGTCTTGTGCCGGTGCGCCTGTCTAGAGATTCGATGCCGGTCACGCTCATCGCGAGATCGACCGCTCCCGACGATCGAAACGCCGGATTGCCGATCGAAGCTCGTGCAATTCGAAACGCTTCGCCTGGAACGATTCCGATTTGGATATCCGTTGCCATTGCCGATCGCTATCGCCTCGGCCCGGACCAGACTTTCACGTTCTATATTCAGAATCGTCCGGTCACAGGGTACGTGCGAGGCATCTGGCGCGATTTCCTTTATCAGCAATCCGGCGCATTGATGATGGATTATTCGCAGTATCAATCGCTCACTGGCGACGATCGGGCCAATACAGCCGCTGTTTGGATTTCAGGAAGTGCATCTGTCGACATCGTCAGATCGGCGGTGCGCGAGTCCTTCGGCAGTCGAAGTCTCGAGATCGGGCTGCCGGGCGAGTATCGCGAACGTGCGCTGCGTGGCTTCGACAGCGTGTTTGCGATTACCTATTTGCTGCTGATTGTCGCGGTTCTGCTTGGGTTGTTTGCGATCAGCATCAACGCGAGTTCGCAGGTACTCGCACGCCGATCGGAATTCGGCGTGCTACGACACATTGGATTCACTCGAGCCCAAATCGCGGGAGTGGTCGGCGCGGAAGGCCTCTGCTTGGGTCTCGTCGGTGTGGGGGCCGGCTTCTTGGTGGGAGGATGTATTAGCGCGATTTTGATCTTCGTTGTCGGACGACAGTCATTCCACTGGACAATGGACTTGCATGTCCCCGTTATGCTGCTCGCCATCATCTTTTTCTCTGTGCCGATGACTGCCGCTCTCGCCGCTATCTGGAGTGGGCGCGGGGCGATGGCGGCGGACGCCGTGCAATCCGTCAAGGAAGATTGGTGATGAAAATAGTCCTGTGGTTATTCTTGATCGCGTTCGTTCGCGCTGGCACGGCAGCTGACGTCACACCCGGCCGCGAAATTGACCTGTCGCGCGATGCGGGAAGCCATCAAGATTATCGCACCGAGTGGTGGTATCTCACTGGCTGGCTGCAAGATGAAAGCGGCGCGCGCCGTGGATTTCAAGTCACTTTCTTCAGATCGCGCAATGCGGGCGCTGAGGGCAATCCTTCGAAATTCGCCGCGAAGCAGTTGGTATTTGCCCATGCCGCGCTCGCCGATCCCAGCCAAGGCCGACTACTTCGAGCGGAGCGCACGGCACGCGCCGGATTCGATCTCGCCGACGCGAAGCAATCGAACTTGAATGTTTTCATCGACAACTGGTCCTTGAGGCAGCACGGCGATCATTTGACGGCACAGATCGACGCCGAACAGTTCTCGCTCCAGCTAGAGATCTCCGTGACTCAGGCTATTCTGCTTCAAGGCGATAATGGGTACAGCAAAAAAGGACCTCAGGACGGTGCGGCAAGCTACTACTACAGCCTGCCGCATCTGGACGTAAAAGGATCGATCTACGTCAAAGGAAAATTGCTGTCCGTCATCGGCGAAGCGTGGTTCGATCATGAATGGTCGAATGAATATGTGGACGCTCAAGCGATCGGCTGGGATTGGATCGGCATCAATCTCAACGATGGCGGCGCGTTGATGGCGTTTCGCATGCGCGATTCCAACGGCAAGCCGACGTGGGCTGGCGGCACCTGGCGCACGGCGGAAGTTACGAACGTTCATGCTCCCGATCAAGTCGTCTGGTCGCCGACTCGTTTCTGGCGCTCGCCGCGCACGGGCGTTTCGTATCCGGTTGCTTGGCGCGTTCGGGTTGGCGCTCGTGTGATTGAACTACAGCCCTTGATGGACGACCAGGAGAACGACGCCCGCGGTAGCGTTGGCGTTCTCTACTGGGAAGGCGCTGTCGAGGCGCTGGATGAAAGTGGAAAGTCGATCGGGCGCGGGTATTTGGAACTCACCGGATACGGCGAGCCGGCCCGCTTCTAAGCAGCAACTTCCTTGAACGGATCGCCCTCTTGTAGCCAACGCTCGGCGGTCGATATGGAAAAGAAGAGTCGCGTTGCCTGCGAGTGTTCATGCGTGACCGTATCGCAGATCATTGCGAAGACACCGCCGAGTGCGAGACCGCTCTCTCTCGCAATGACGATGGCGTGTTTCGGCGGCGGATCCTCGCCACTGAACCAACTCGCAAAGCGCAATACGTCATCCGCAGAGATGTCCGCCTCGGATGCACGAAAGTCGGACATGAGCTTGAACTGCCGGTCGTAGTCGGGATGCGACCATTCAAGACGGCAACTTTCCTCGAGCTGCGCGAGATCGACCCGGCCGGTCCAAACCTCGCGGATCACCCCTGCAGCCTTATCGATCGAAAACGTAAACGGCATACTGCTTGCCTAACACCCCTAAGCGGCATAAAGCCGCGCGAACTGTGAGCAGAAATACCATTCGGCGCGCGGCGCAGAAACGATTCCGATCACAAACCAAACTCTACCCAAACACGATCGCGACAACGAGTTAACGGAATTCGGAATTCACCCGCTATTCCGGGGCTCTGCTCCGAATTGCGAGAGTTGAGCGCTCGTTGACAGAATCCTGCGACAAGGCTTAGGGCCGGCAACGTCGACGCGACTTTTAGAGCGCAGTATTTAATCACACATGGACTGTCATTCGCTTGCGAGTCGGTGGTCAGGTCGACTCCAAACTTGTTAGTTGGAGTCAAATCTGCTTTAATGTACTAATGCGTTAATACATTGAGGCGCGCCACCCACTCATGAAAGACCATCGAGCCATTACGCCGCGCCAGGAAGCGCTGGCGGAACGATCGCTGTGCGCTGCAATCGCGAGCTTGCACACTGTCGATGAATGCCGGGCCTTTCTGCGCGACCTCTGCACGCCGGCCGAATTGCAGGCCCTGGCGGATCGCTGGGCGGTGGTGGGCCTGCTGCAGGACGGCCGGCCCTATCGCGAGATTCACAAACTAACCGGCGTTAGCGTAACGACGATCGGCCGCGTTGCGCGTTACCTGACCAGTGGGAACGGCGGCTACAACATTGCTGTTGAGCGGATTGGGACGAGCAACGGCCATTCGGCAAAGGAATCAAAAGTTGGATAAGCAAACAAGAGTGAAGCTCGCGGTCCAGAAATCCGGCCGCCTCACTGACAATTCGCTCGAATTGTTGGTCCGCTGCGGTCTGAAGTACAGCCGCGGCAAGGATCAGCTCATTTGTTTCGGCGAGAATATGCCGTTCGACGTGCTGCTCGTTCGCGATGACGACATCCCCGATCTTGTGCAACAAGACGTCTGCGATTTGGGAATTGTCGGCCTGAATGTCATCGAAGAAAAACGCCTGGCATTCGAAGCCCGCGGCGTGAATCCATTATTCGAGAAGCTCATGGTCCTCGACTATGGCCGTTGCCGCATGTCGATTGCGGTGCCGGATGGCGTCGCCTATAGCGGATCGCAGTCACTGCAAGGTAAGCGAATTGCCACCACTTATCCCTACATCCTTGGCGACTATTTGAAGCGTCACGGCGTGACCGCAGAAGTTGTCACGCTCTCCGGGGCAGTGGAGATTGCGCCTCGACTCGGCCGTGCGGATTTTATCTGCGATCTCGTGTCGACCGGCGCGACCCTCACAGCCAATCATCTCAGAGAAGTCGAAACGATTTTCGAGAGCCAGGCGGCAATTATTCGAACTCCCGTGCCGGTGTCGGTGGAAAAGCAGGACTGGATTCGCCGTATGGCACTGCGCATCGAGGGCGTGCAACAGGTGAAGGAAAGCAAGTACATCATGCTGCACGCACCTCGGTCCAAGTTGGACGAGATCAAAAAGCTATTGCCAGGCAGCGAATCGCCAACGGTCATTCCTCTAGACGGTCCTGGCGATAAAGTCGCGGTCCACGCCGTCTGCCGCGAGAATGTTTTTTGGGAGACGTTAGAAAGCCTCAAGGCCGCCGGCGCGAGCGCTGTTCTGGTATTGCCAGTGGAGAAAATGCTGGCATGACGCGCCCGCTTGCCATCATCGATTGGTCAACGCTTTCGACCGCAGAGCGGAGCGCGGCGCTCAAACGTCCAGCACAGAAGAATGCTGCCGAGCAACTCGCCAGCGTGCGCGTCATCGTTGATGATGTACGCGCGCGCGGTGATGCCGCACTGCTTGAGCTGACCGCTCGCTTCGATGGCGTGCACCTGACTTCGATCGCGGCCTCAAGCTCAGAATTTGCAGCCGCAGAAGCGACGCTGACGGATATCCAGCGTACGGCTCTCGATCGCGCAATCGATAATGTGCATCGATTCCATGAGGCGCAGCGACCGACGCCGATACGCATGGAAGTTTCGCCTGGCGTCATCTGCGAGCAAATCTATCGTCCGATCGATGCAATTGGCGGCTACGTACCCGCGGGCGTGGCTCCCCTGCCCTCCGCAGCCATCATGATTGCCGTGCCGGCGAGGATCGCCGGTTGCAGCACGCGCATCCTATGCACTCCGCCTCGCAAAGACGGGACTGCGGATCCCGGCGTTCTGGCAGTCGCCAAACGGTGCGGCATCGATCGCGTATTCAAAGTAGGTGGGGCGCAGGCCATCGCCGCGATGGCGTACGGCACAGAATCGATTCCAAAAGTGGCCAAGCTTTTTGGACCTGGTAGCTCGTGGGTCACCGCAGCCAAGCTGCTCGTTGCCAACGATGCGGAAGGCGCATCCTTGGACTTGCCGGCGGGACCATCGGAAGTCCTTGTCATCGCCGATGATTCCGCGCGAGCGGACTTCGTGGCCGCCGATTTGCTGGCGCAGGCTGAACATAGCGACGACGCGCAAGTAGTACTGGTCACGACATCACGAGCGCTTGCCGAAGAAGTCGTAAGAGAAGTTGCAACTCAAAGGGCACGGCTCTCTCGTAGTGGGACATTGAATGCGGCGATCGAACACGCAAGAGTGATCTTGGTCCGTGATCTCGACGCGGCATTGGCCGTTACCAACGAGTACGCGCCTGAGCACGCAATCGTACAAATTCGAGATGCGCGTCAAGCGCTACCGAAGATTCGCAATGCGGGCGCAATCTTTATTGGCGACTACACGCCCGAAACAATGGGCGATTATTGCAGCGGAGCAAATCATGTGCTGCCAACGTACGGCTTCGCGCGCGCGTTCAGCGGCCTATCACTTGCAGACTTTATGAAGCGGATGACGGTGCAGGAACTGACGCCCGCGGGATTGAAAGATCTCGGCCCCACCGCCATCACGATTGCGCAGATGGAAGGTTTGGACGCGCACGCCAACGCGGTTGCTGTGCGGTTGTCGCATCTTCAGAGTGGCAATCGCCAATGAACAAGCATCTCGCGCTGGCGCGACCTGACATTTTGACGCTGAAGCCGTATGAGCATGCGGTTTGGAATCCGCGTTTCGAACGTCTGCATGCCAACGAGAATCCGTGGCGTTCGGTCGGCGACATGTCCGCAGCGGGACTCAATCGTTATCCAGAGTGTCCGCCCGTCGAGCTCACGCGGCAACTTGCAGAGGTCTATGGCGTCGAACCTGACCAGCTAATTGTCGGTCGAGGCAGCGATGAAAGCATCGATCTGCTGTGCCGAACTTTTTGCCGCGCCGGTTTGGACAGCGTCATCGTGTGTCCGCCGACTTTTGGCTTCTATAAAGTTGCCGCCCAGGTGCAAGGCGCAAACGTCATTGAAGTTCCGCTACGTTCCGACTTCTCGCTCGATCGCGATGCGGTCGTTTCTGCATGGCGAGACGACGTAAAACTTGTGTTCCTGTGCTCGCCGGGCAATCCCACGGGCAACCTGCTCGACGCCGCGGATCTGGAAGCCGTCTGCGCGGCACTCGACGGGAAGGCGCTCGTCGTCATCGATGAAGCCTATATTGAATTTGCGAACCGCGAGAGTTCGATCGTTCTTTTACCGAAGTATTCGAACCTGGTCGTACTCAGAACGCTTTCCAAAGCATACGGCTTGGCCGGCGCGCGATGTGGAGCGGCGATCGCAGATCGCGAAATCGTTGCGCTCCTTGAGCGCGTACTCCCTCCGTACGCCATTCCAACTTCAACAGTCGAAACTGTGCTCGCTGTGACTTCGGAAGTTGGGCGCGAATCGGTTCAAGAACGCATCCACATATTGATCGAGGAACGGAAAAAACTCGCTGCCGCACTCGCGGCCTCGCCGCACATTCGACGTGTCTTCCCAAGCGATTCCAATTTCATGCTGGTCGAATGCGCGGATGCCGATATCGTACTGGCTGCGGCGCACAGTGTCGGGCTGGTATTGCGCGATCAGCGAAGCCAAGCAATCTTAAGCAACTGTTTGCGCATTTCAGTTGGCTCGCCGGACCAGAACTCACGCTTGATCAATGCGCTTAAGTCCAGCGCGGGAGCCGCCGCATGACAGCGCAGCATATTTTGTTTATCGATCGGGATGGCACATTGATCGAAGAGCCCGAGGATCGACAGATCGACAGCCTCGAGAAACTGCGCTTGGTCGATGGCGTCATTCCCGCGCTCCTTCTTCTGCAACACGCTGGGTTTGTGTTGGTCATGGTGAGTAATCAGGACGGCCGCGGCACTCCGAGCTTCCCGGAAGAGAGTTTTCTCAAACCTCATGCCGCGCTCATGTCGATCCTGTCTTCGCAGGGCATCAAGTTCGCAGCTGAATTCTTCTGTCCTCACTTCCCGAAAGACAATTGCGCCTGCCGCAAACCGAAGACCGCGCTGCTCACCGAGTTCATGAAGTCGAATACTCTGGACGCGGAGCATAGTTACGTGATCGGTGATCGCGAGACCGATCTGGCGCTGGCGACGAATTTGGGTATCCAAGGCATCCGAGTCAAAACAAACCAAACTCCAGGGCTGACTTGGCCACAGATTACCGATCAGCTCACTCGCGGACTCCGCAGCGCTAAGATCGTGCGCAAGACTAAAGAGACGGATATCTCAGTCGCGGTGGATTTGAATAGCGAAGGTCCTATTCATATCGTCACGGGGCTCGGTTTTTTCGATCATATGATCGAGCAGATTGCGAAGCATGGCGGATTCTCGCTGTTACTCGACTGCAAAGGTGACTTGCAGATCGACGAGCATCATACCGTCGAGGATTGTGCAATCGCTTTGGGAGCAGCTCTTCGACAAGCACTCGGCGACAAACGCGGCATCGCGCGGTTTGGATTTTTGCTGCCGATGGACGAGTCCCTTGCGCAAATCGCGATCGACTTATCCGGGCGTGGCTACTTCGTATTCGAGGGCAAATTCAATCGGGATGCTGTGGGTCAATTGCCGACCGAATTGGTGCCGCATTTCTTCCGCTCGCTCGCCGAGAGTCTTGGCGCGGCTATTAATATCAAAGTAACGGGCGAAAATACGCATCACATGGTCGAAGCCTGTTTCAAAGGGCTGGGGCGTACGTTTAGGCAAGCGTTCCGTATTGAAGGCACGGAATTGCCTTCTAGCAAAGGGATTCTCTAATGCGGCTTGCCATCATCGACAATGGCGGCGCCAACATCGCCTCCGTGCGCTACGCGATTGAGCGCCTGGGTGTGAATGCCGAGTTGACTACGGACCCCGATCAAGTGCGTGCAGCTACGCACGTCATTCTTCCCGGCGTTGGCACTGCAGCCGATTGCATGTCCAGATTGGAACGCAGCAAGTTGATCGAGACGATCAAATCCATCAAGCAACCGCTATTAGGGATTTGCGTTGGCATGCAGCTGTTGTTCGATTCATCCGAGGAAGGCGACGTCAAATGTCTGGGTTTATTGCCCGGGCGCGTGCAGCGCTTTCCGAATCGCGCCGGCCTCCCCGTCCCTCACATGGGCTGGAATCAACTAAACGTGAAGCGTCAAACGCTGTTGACGCAGGGCCTTCATCCCAACGACTACGTCTACTTCGTGCATAGCTTCGCCGCACCGATCGGCGATATGACATTGGCCAGCACGGATTACGGTGCGCCCTTTAGCGCCGCGGTCCAGAAAGACAATATTTATGGCGTCCAATTTCACCCCGAGCGCTCGGCCCGCGTTGGCGCCATTATCTTGCGCAACTTTTTAAGTATTCACTGATCGAATCATGCAGCTCATTCCCGCGATCGATTTGAAGGATGGCCGTTGCGTGCGCCTCTTGCAGGGCGACTTCAACGCCGAAACGGTCTACTCATCGAACCCCGCGGAGATCTTCGATCGCTATTTAGCATTCGGCGCACAGCGCGTGCACCTTGTCGATCTCGACGGTGCGAAGGACGGCTCGCAGCGCAACCTGCCGATTATTCAATCGATGGTCGAGCGTCACGCTGCGCGCATTCAAGTGGGCGGCGGCCTTCGCACTTTGCAACGCGTTCAAGATTTGTTGGATGCCGGAGTCCAGCGTGCCGTGGTGGGAAGCATTGCAGTCACCTCTCCTAATGATGTCATTGCATGGGGATTGTCGGTTGGCTTCGATCGCATCGTGCTCGCATTCGACGTTCGCATCGATGACGCCGGCGTACCCTGGTTGACAGCCCACGGATGGCAGTCGCAAAGCAATACGTCGCTCTGGGATGCCGTCCAGCATTACGCGACGCAGGGCTTTAATCATGTTTTGTGTACCGATATCTCGCGCGACGGCGCGCTGACCGGTCCGAATCTCGACTTGTATAGGGAAGCGACACGGCGATTCCCTTCGATTGCATGGCAGGCATCCGGCGGCGTGTCGTCGGCAGCCGATCTTCGAGCGTTGCGTGACACAGGAGTTGCCGCTGTAATCAGTGGCCGTGCGTTGCTCGAAAACAAAATCTCATCAGAGGATTTGCAACCATTCTTGCCAAACGCATTATCCCCTGCTTAGACGTCCGCGACGGGCAGGTCGTCAAAGGCGTGCAGTTTCGTGACCACAAAGTGGTCGGCGACATCATCGAACTTGCCACTCGTTATCGCGAGGAAGGCGCAGACGAACTGGTGTTCTACGACATCACGGCCAGCCCGGATAATCGTCGCGTCGACCGCAGCTGGATTGCCCGCATTGCCCGCATTCTCGACATTCCGTTTTGCGTAGCGGGCGGTATCCGCAGCGTTGCCGATGCAGAGGAGATATTGGGGGAAGGCGCAGAGAAGGTGTCCGTCAATTCGCCCGCACTCGCGGACCCGGATTTGATCAATCGATTGAGCGAACGCTTCGGCGCGCAATGTGTGGTTGTCGGCATCGATAGTCAAACCGTCGATGGCGAATACTTCGTTTACCAATTTACCGGCGATCCGACGCGCACGCGCAATACAGCGAAGCGCACCATCGACTGGGCAAAGGAAGTCCAGCAACGAGGTGCCGGCGAGATCGTGCTCAATTGCATGGCAAGCGATGGCGTTCGCAAAGGCTACGATCTAAAAAAGATGCGCGCGTTGCGCGATGTGTGCAGTGTGCCTTTGATCGCTTCGGGTGGCGCCGGCGAGATGGAGCATTTCGCCGCGGTATTTAGTATCGCAGATGTTGATGGGGCGCTGGCAGCGAGCGTGTTTCATAGCGGCTCCATTGCGATTCCGACATTAAAGAAATTTTTGAACGAACAGCACATTGAGGTTCGCCAGTGAGCACTGCTTCAACAACCAACATCACAAAGCGCCCGCTGGACTGGGGTAAAGGCGACGGTCTCATCCCAGCTGTGGTCCAAGATGCGGTATCCGGCCAAGTGCTAATGCTGGGTTACATGAATCGTGACGCTCTGCTTGCGACAGTACAGAGCGGCGAAGTGACCTTCTTTAGTCGCAGCAAGAATCGACTATGGGTGAAAGGCGAAACCTCCGGCAACAAGTTGAAGTTGGTGAGCATCGTTCCTGATTGCGATGACGATACCTTGCTACTACTCGCAAATCCGGTCGGCCCTACTTGCCATGAGGGCACTCAAAGCTGCTTCGGTGACACGGTCTCGACGCAAGCACAGCGGATTTCGTTCTTCGGCAAGTTGGAGGAAGTGATTGCGCAGCGCGTTGCAGAGAAGCCGGAAGGCAGCTATACCGCGCGAATTTGGGCGGAAGGCCTGACGCGCATGGCGCAAAAAGTCGGCGAAGAAGGCGTCGAAGTCGCGCTTGCCGCAGTCACGCAAGACGATGAGCGGCTGATCGGCGAGGCGGCCGATCTCGTTTACCACTTGTCGCTGCTACTCAAGAATCGCAACTTGTCGCTTACTCATGTTGCGGCGGAGCTTGAGAAGCGGCACTTCGCAAAGCGATAGCTGTGCTTGGGTTCGCGGCTGTGAGTCGGAAGGATCGAACGGCCCCCGCCTCTGAGAGTCTCCGCCTTGTCAGCGCGCGATAGCTATTGGATCGCTTGACCGTTCAGTGCTCGGTGCAATAAAACGCGCGCTTTGTCCCAGTCGCGACGCACCGTTCGTTCCGAAACGCTCCACATTTCACCAATATCCTCGTAGGTCATGCCGCAGAAGAATTTGAGATCGACGCACTCGGCAAGGCGAGGATCCACGCTCGACAATATTTCTAGCGCCTCATTTAGGCGGTCGAACTCCACGTCAGCAAGTTCCTCATGGGGAACATCGGTTGGCAACGACGTGATCTCGAACTCCCCGCCTCGCTTTTGTGCATTGCGCGTCCGTAAATAATCGATGAGCAGCCCACGCATTGCTCGTGCGGCATAGGCCATGAACCGACCGCGATCGACGAAACTGTCGGCGTCGCGCTGCGCGAGATTGATGAAGGTCTCATGGAGCAACGAGGTGGGGGTCAGTGTTGCCGCGGCATTGCGCCCAAGCTCTCGCTGCGCGAGTCGGTGCAGCTCGCCGTAGAGCGCTACAAACAATAGGTCTCGTCCTTCGCTCTGCCCCGTCTCTGCGGCCTGCAACAACGCAGATACCTTGTTTTCAATCATTCGACGATCCGATTGCGTCACGAAAATTGTCGGAGAGCGACAGGAGGATTCACCTCGCTCATGGTCTCGCGATAAATCGGATGTGCCAATTGCCCGATGGTCGTACGCGATCGAGCAGCTAGGGCCAACGCGGACGAGAATCGTCGGCGAGAAGGCCCGTTTAGCGAGAGGAGCGAATCGTAGAGGCTTCGATCATAAAGTCCAAGTGAACGGATCGCGGCAGCAGCAGCCGAGACAGACAAGCGTGAAGCAAAGACCTCAAAGAGCAATCTCGCTTATCTAGTCAACACTCTGTGAAGACGTGCCCTATTGATAGAGGCCTTTACTCTGGCCGCGCCGCAAGACCCCCACCACCACTCCTTCTATAATGAGCGACTGCTCTTTGAGATCGATCCGCATCGGTTCAAACTCATCGTTTTCCGGCATGAGCCATACCACCGATCCTGGTGCCTGCTTGTACCGTTTAACCGTCACTTCATTTTCTAGACGAGCGACCACGATTTGGCGATTACGAACTTCAGGCGTTCGGTGGACGGCCACCAAGTCGCCGTCCAAGATCCCGGCGTCCTTCATGCTCATGCCCTTTACTTTCAGTAAATAGTGCGCACGAGGTTGGAAAATCTTCGGATCGACTTGGAAACGCGCTTCGATGTTTTCTTCTGCGAGGATGGGTTTTCCCGCCGCTACTCGACCAATCATCGGCAAACCCATTTGCTCGCGTAGCGAATCTTTGAGCTGAATCCCGCGCGAGGCGCCTGGCAAGATTTCCAACATGCCCTTGCGCTCTAGAGCGCGCAGATGTTCTTCGGCGGCGTTCGCAGACTTGAAACCAAGTTGAGCTGCAATTTCCGCACGGGTGGGCGGCATACCGTTTTCCGCAATCGCATCTTGGATCAACTCCAAAATTTGCTGTTGGCGCGGAGTCAATTCGGACATGAAACACCTGATAGTGGCGGCCACAAGGCCTGACGTTATATCCAGTTGTGCATATATACAGGTACTCTTCCCTAAAACGCAAGTCCGAGTCGTAAAGGATCGGTCTGTCGAATTTCAGTCCACGGGATTCACGAAGTCTCTCAGCGCGTTCAAAGCGGTACTGGATCACAAAATGCTCCAGGCTCTGCCGGTCGTCTTGGGACGGCGGCCGCCAGTCGGCGAGTTCGGAAGTCGACAAAGGGCCGACATACAGTGCCCGCCATGAAAACTTCGCGCGCCAAAGGCTTCACGCTGATCGAGACCATGCTGGCCCTCATGATCGGCGGTCTCCTCCTCGGCCTGGCCATTCCGAACATGATTCAATTTAGCCGCAACAATCGACTGTCTTCCGGCTCCAACGACATCCTGAGATCGCTGCAGGTAGCCAGAGTCGAAGCAATCAAACGCCAATTGGTTGTGCCGCAGTCCATTATCTTATGTGCTTCTACTGCTCCGCTGAATGCCGCGCCAACTTGCGGCGGCGCCGGCACACCGTTTCGCGGCTGGTTTAGCTTTCATGATGCCAACGGCGATTGGCAGTACAACGCGGGCGAGACGTTGGTGGAGCAACACGATTTAATGGACGTGGCGCTCAATGTTAGAACCAGCAACGGCAGCATCGTGAGTTTCACGGTGAC
>Ga0193752_1002359_pt1 | contig 14289 bp, 11 predicted proteins | sample H1c1metaG_FD_144924 | JGI IMG/M metagenome (GOLD analysis project Ga0193752, IMG submission 144924) | Soil microbial communities from a riparian zone of the East river system, Colorado, United States - H1c1 | ecosystem: Environmental > Terrestrial > Soil > Riparian zone | place: USA: East River... | reverse complement strand
ATGGGATTTAAGCCGTGCCGAAGGACCCAATCCAACCCGAGTCAGCCCAACTCGAGCCAGCCCAACACGAACCACCCCAGCACGAACCAGTGAAGCGCGATCCGATCAAGCAGGGCCGGCCCATATTCAGCCTGCGGACTGCTGGGAGATACGTTCGCTAGGAACCCTGGGTGGCGAGTTGAGTCGCGCGAGCGATTTGAATGACTCAGGGCAGGTAGTCGGTACCGCCGCGACCGAGCCACGCGTTCTCGATCCGGCCGATCCTGCCGTCTCCTTACAGAAGCCCTTCATCAGCGCTGTGAATGGTGGAGCGCTCACCGAGATTCTGGTGCCGGGGTACTTCGGCGGCAGTGCGACCGCGATCAACAATGCGGGACAAGTTGTCGGCGCCACCACGATCGGCCGTTCATTTCCCATCGCTTACATGACCGATCCGGGCGGTTCGAACGTGCGCACTACGTTGGCCTATGCCGTTGCTCGCGACATCAACGACCTTGGACAGACGCTTTGGGATATTTCGTATCCTTTCTTCAAGACCGTGATCGGCCCCACTGAGCAGCCGGAATCGTCGGGCACCGATCTCATCGACGTCGCGGTGCCCACAGCGGACTCGTATCGATTGTTCACCGAATCGACGGCACTGAACGACGATGGTCAAGTCGCCTTGCACGCGAACCAAATGACGCAAGACCCGTTAGTGCCAAGCACCGAACCGGCCGCTTATCTGTGGAGCAATGCCGCGGGCGCAGACCAAATTGCCCCAGACGCCGTCAGCAGCCGCGTGACCGACATGAATGACGCGGGCCAAGTTGTCGGCATCCTGCGTACTAGTGAAGTTGGCGCGCCGGCGGTCGAGCAGGCATTTGTCACGCGCCGCTACTTAGGCTCGCTCGTCATGCTCGGTCAGCCCGGCGACGGCAATCAGCCAACGGGGCTCAACAATCTCGGACAGATCGTCGGCACTCGGGCCACACATGGCGAATCGCACGCGTATGTGACCGTACCGGTGTTCGTGAATCGAGAAATCGATCTGTCGACCCTTCCCGAAGTCACGCGCGAAAGCTGGACGCAGTTGCAACCGGCAGCGATCAACAATCGCGGGCAAATCGCCGGCACCGGTCTGTTCAACGGCGCGGAACGCGCTTTTATTCTAAGCCCTCTTTCGCCGATGGCATTCGTGCCGGATAGTGGCGGTAAGCACGCAACGTGTTACCGCTGGAACGGACAGTAACGACAATTGCCGACGCGTTCTGGAGGCATCGTATCCGCTACACTGATAGCGAATGGTACGGACGATCCTGCTATACGGTGTTTTGCTTGCCGCCGGCGCGTTTGGCCTCGAGTGGCTGCAATATCGCTTTTTCGTACGCGCTCATCCGGGCGAGGCGTGGCTCGCGCTATTGGCTTTGGCGTTTCTGGCGTTGGGTGTTGCGGTCGGTTTCCGTCTGTTTCGAACGCCACCGGCGTCTTTCGATTCCAATCCTGAAGCACAAAACTCTTTAGGCATCAGCCCCCGCGAGATGGAGGTACTGGAGCTCATGGCCGCCGGCCAATCCAATAAAGAAATTGCCGCGAGTCTCAATGTCTCGCCCAACACGATCAAGACCCACATTGCCAACCTCTTCGAAAAGCTTGCCGTCAAACGTCGGACCGAGGCGATTTCACGGGCACGCGAGCTCAGAATGATTCGCTAACGTTAATGAAATCGAACGAGAGTGACCGAATCACCCATTCCTACGATTGCCTCGGCCGAGGCGACGCAGTCAGATAGGCCGCCCCACAACAAAAAAGGTGCCCCATGATGCGAATCGTCATTCTCTACGGCCTAATCGCCGGGCTGATCGTCGCCGTGCCAATGGTTGCGTTGATGGTCGCGACACCAGGCGACGCGCCGCACAGCAGTGCTCTTTATGGCTATCTGACGATGATCGTCGCGCTGACGGTCGTCTTTTTAGGCATCAAGCAGTATCGCGACAAGACTTTTGGAGGCGTCATCAAGTTCGGACCTGCGTTGCTGGTAGGTCTTGGCATCAGCGCCGTGGCCAGCCTTTTGTATGTCTTCGCTTGGGAACTGTCGTTGGCGTTGACCAGCTTCGATTTTGGCGAGGTCTATACGAAGTCGCTCATGGACGCGGCGCGCGCGAAAGGCGCGTCTGAGGCGGACCTGCAAAAGATCATGGACGACGGCAAGTCGTTCGGGGAACTGTATCGGAATCCGCTGTTCCGAATGCCGATGACGTTTGTCGAAATGTTTCCGGTCGGCGTCCTGATCTCGCTGATCTCCGCCGCTATGTTGCGCAATAGCCGCGTGCTGCCGGCGAAGCAACCGTCCTAGCTCAGCAGAACCAGCAGTACGACGCCGAAGACGATTCGATACCACGCGAAGATCGTGAAGCGATGCGTCTGGATGTAGATGAGCAACCATTTCACGGCAATGAACGCGGTGATCGCCGACACGACAAACCCAACGCCAACGGAAACCCAATCGATGCCATCGACACCTTGCTTGCGCACCACCGATAACAGCTCGTAGGCAGCCGCCCCGAACATTGTCGGAATGCCGATCAGAAATGCGAACTCCGCCGCCGCCGGGCGTGCGGTAGCGCCCGCCAACATCGCGGCAAAGATCGTCGCGGCGGAACGAGACGTGCCCGGGAATACGCCTGCTAAAATTTGGCAAGCCCCCACCCAAAACGCAACGTTCCATGAGATGTAGGTACTCGGCGGCTTCTTGGCGACGATGAATTCGACGATCAAAATGACGATGCCGCCGATCACCAGCGCCCACGCGATCGGCACCACTTCTTCGGGCAGTTCGAATCCGAAGTACTTGACGGCGAAACCGCCCACCGTCGTCACCGCGAATGCGAAGAGTAGTTTGAGTAGATAGTCGCGATTCGATCCCTTGCCGAAATTCGTCAACAGCAGATCGACAAGGCGCTGGCGATAAACGAGCACGACCGCAAGAATGGCGCCGGCTTGAATCGCGATATTGAAGAAATCGGAGCGCGCGCCGAGCCAGTGTTCCGCGATGAGCAAATGCCCCGTGCTCGAGATCGGCAAGAACTCCGTGATCCCTTCGATGATGCCGAGCAATACGACTTGAAGAATATTGTCCACGATGACTTCTAATCTGTCAGAGGTTGGGTTTCGGTTGGCGCTGGCGAATCATGGCGGCGCAAAGCAGAGCGAGGCAGGCGCCGATCACGACGGGCCAATTACCGACTCGAGCGAACAGCGTGAGGCCAGTGCGCGGTTGCACCTCGCCCTTGAGCACTGCCGATTGAAACGATGGCAACTGAGCGGTCACGATCCCTTCGGGATCGATGATGGCGGAGATACCGTCATTGGCGGCGCGCACCAACGGCCGGCCGGCCTCCAGCGCTCGCATGCGTGCAATCTGCAAATGCTGGTGACGCGCGGTCGAATCTCCGAACCAAGCATCGTTGGTGACGTTCACCATCATCGTCGCGTCTTTGAGATTGGCGAGCTGCGTCGTCGCATAGGCATCCTCGTAGCAGATCGTCGTCGCGATCTTTTGACCTGCCGCGTGTAAGAGCGGTTGATTGGCGGCGCCGGCCGCGAAATCCGCGTTCGGCAGGCTCATCAAGCGCATCCATTCACGCACAAAAGACGGTACCGGAAAATATTCGCCGAAGGGGACCAAGTGATGCTTGTTGTACCACTGAACGTTGTCGCTCATCGCCAGCACGCTGTTGTACGCACGGCCATCTTTCTCATCGACGTGAATTTGACCGATGACCATATCCGATCGGTGTGCGCGAGCCTCTTGCCATAGATTGCTCAGATAATCGGTGAGCTGATCTGCCCAGGCAGGCAACGTGGACTCCGGCCACACCACAAGATCCGTTCCCAAATGCGGCAACGTGAGGTCGCGATAAAGTTTCAGCGTTGCGGCTTTTTGCTCGAGAGTCCATTTCATTTCTTGCGAGACGGCGCCCTGGACGACTGCGACGGTGACGGGTCCGCCGAAAGGCTGTGTCCACTCTCTCTTCCAAAGCGGATAGACCATCAACCAAGGCAGAAGGATTACCGCCGCGGCAATGATCTTTCGACGATGGCTCGCCGGGTTGGTCAGGTCTATCACTAGCGCCGCGGCCGCGCCGGCCATCACCGCGTAAATCCAACTGGCCCCGTACGCACCCACGAGCGGTGCAGTTCCCGCGAGCGGCGTATCGATCGACGAGTACCCCAACGCAAGCCAGGGAAATCCGCTGAACAGCCAACCGCGCACCCACTCGAGCAACACCCATGCTGCGGGTAACGCGAGCAGATAGCGTGCAAAGCCGCGTTCAGGAAACCACCGCGCTTGAACATATGCAACGATGGCCATGTAGCCACCCATAATGGCGGCGAGACCGAGCATTAAAAAGATAGCGACCGGTAGCGGTGCATGTCCGATGACGTACACACTGTTGTACAGCCAGTACGTGCCGGCGACATAGGTGCCGGCTGTGAATAAAAAGCCGAGTTTGGCCGCTCGCTTAGGAGCCGCGCCTTCCCAAACCAAAAATAGGAATGCGGGACACACAATGGCTAAAGGCCACGCGTTGAAGGGCGCAAACGCGAGTGACAACAAAGCGCCGACGGGAAAGGCGAGCCACGCGGCGTAGCGGTGAAGGACGTGCATCGGCCGTATTCTACGTGGGAATTGTGGCGCGCAAAGGTCTTGCGCGCGTCTACTTTTAAGCCCTATCCAAACTCTCTTGCGACTCTGGTCAAGATTCTGGCGGCTGTACGTCCTTCAACGTGACCACACGCAGGACTTCGAGCCGACGCCGATCGCCGCGCAGCACCTTGAAGTCCATGCCTTCAAACTTGAACGCCTCGCCGCGACGCGGCAGACGCTGCAGTTTGCCCATGACCAAGCCGCCGATGGTGTCGAACTCAGCGTCGCTGAAAGCGGTGCCGAAGTATTCGTTGAAGTCGTCGATACGAGTCTGCGCCTTCACCGTAAATTGCTTATCGCCTTCCTTGCGAATGTCGAGATCTTCATCGATGTCGTATTCGTCACCGATGTCGCCGACGATTTGCTCGAGGACGTCTTCGATCGTGACCAAGCCTGCAACGCCGCCGTATTCATCGACGATGAAGGCCATGTGATTGTGGTTGGCGCGAAATTCCTTGAGCAACACGCTCAAGCGTTTGCTCTCTGGGACGAAGATTGCGGGCCGCAATACTTCTTTGATGTCGAAATCCTCTTGCCCGCCTTCGCTGAAATACCGCAGCAGATCTTTCGCGAGCAGCACGCCGACGATTTTATCGCGGTCTTCGTCAATGACGGGAAAGCGGGAGTGACCCGATTCGATGACGATGGGAAGAATTTGCTCAGGCGTCCCGCCGCGTTCGACGACTGCCATTTGCGAGCGAGGCACCATGATGTCGCGCACTTGGCGCTCGGCCACATCGAGCACGCCTTCGAGCATCTCGAGTGCGTCGTCGTCGATGATCCCGCGTTCCGCGGCGCCCACCAGCGTTTCAGCCAAGTCGTCCAAATCGCGAGGCTCGCCGCTTAAGGAGTCGGTGATGCGCCGAATCCACTTGCCTGTGGCCCCAGTGTCCTTGTCGTCGTCAGCCATGACACGCCCGACCGTGGTCCCGACCGAGCATTCGCGCGTGCCTGCACTTCACACAAATTCCTAACCAAACCAAGCGACTACTCATACGGCCGAACGGCTGCCCTCGATCAAAAGATAGGGGTCTTGATACCCGAAACCACGCAAAATTGCCACTTCGCGAGCCTCCATGCGCTCCGCATCGCGAATCTTGACGTGATCGTAACCCAATACATGCAGAACGCCGTGGACGACCATGTGGGCCCAGTGCGCGGTTAGGGGTTTTCCCTGATCGCGGGCTTCGGCAGCGATTACTGGCGCGCAGAGGATGAGGTCCCCCAGCGCGCGCGCGCTCGCGGATGAGGAGTGAGGCGCGTCTATATAAGGAAAGGACAGCACGTTAGTCGGCTTGTCCTTGCCGCGCCATGACCGATTCAGCTTGCGACTCTCGGCGTTACCAACGATGCGCAGCACCAACCCGAATCGCGGCGCATCAAAGCGGTAGCCGGATTGATGCGCCGCGCTCGTCGCCCACTTGCGCAACGACGTCGCGTGCGGCACACCGCGACGCGGCGTCGCGACTTGCACGGCTATGTCCAACTGAATGCGCGGCATGGGACTCGAAACTATTGCCGCTCGTATGCCTGCACGATGCGCTGGACGAGCGGATGACGCACGACATCCTTTGAAGTAAAGAAGGTAAACGCAACGCCTTGCACGTTTTCCAACACGTCGATGGCGTTCTTCAAGCCGGAAAGCTGATGCTTCGGCAAATCGGTTTGCGTCACGTCGCCGGTGACAACCGCCTTCGAGCCGAACCCTAGGCGCGTGAGGAACATCTTCATTTGCTCGACCGACGTATTCTGCGCTTCGTCCAAGATGACAAACGAATCGTTAAGCGTGCGGCCGCGCATAAACGCGAGCGGCGCAACTTCAATCACGCTGCGCTCGATTGCGCGGGTCACGCGATCGAATCCCATCATGTCGTAAAGCGCGTCGTACATCGGCCGCAAATACGGATCGACCTTCTGCGCGAGATCGCCCGGCAAAAAGCCGAGCCGCTCGCCCGCTTCTACTGCCGGACGCACAAGGACGATGCGGCGCACTCGATCGGATTGGAGCGCATCGACCGCGCACGCCACGGCGAGATACGTCTTACCTGTCCCGGCTGGGCCGATGCCAAAGGTCAAATCATTGCCGTTGATTTGCGCCAAATACTGCTTTTGATTGGGGCCCCGACCGCGCACTCCACCGCGTTGAGTGTGGACGACGACTTCGGCGGCCGGTTCATCGCCTGCAACGGGCTCATCGCTCATGCCCGCCTCTTGCAGACACAGATGGACACGATCCGGCGTTAGCGCTTCATCCTCAGACAGCTCGAACAACTGTCGAATGACTTGCTCGGCTTTTTGAGTCGCCGCCTCGGAGCCCGTGATGACAAGCTCGCCGCCGCGGCGAAACGTGCGCACGCCCAAACGCTGCTCGACTTGATGCAGATTTTCATCCATCGGACCGACGAGATTGGCAAGTCGAGCGTTGTCGATGGGTTCGAAAGTGAGTTCTAAAGTGGACGACGACATAGGATTTGACGGTGTACCGATGGAGACGTGAACGAAAACATTAATGACAGTGGCGTAGCTGAGTTTGAAGTTCGAGACTCGGGACTCGGGACGCGAAACTCGGCAGATCAGAAAAAGAAAACGGGGCGATCAAGTCGTTTCTGCCGAGTCTCGAATCACGAGTCTCGAGTCTCGATGGAGCCTTGCCGTCTCCGTACCCACTAGCGCTCCTCGCAACGAATTCGGCAGCGCTTCCGTGATCACTACGTCAACGAACGAGTTGATCAAGGACTCGGGACCATCGAAATTCACCCAGCGCATGTTCTCGGTTTGGCCGGCGAGCTGTCGCGGATTCTTTTTTGACGGTCTGCGCACCAGCACGCGCTGAACGCTGCCAAGCATTTTCTCGCTGATGGCAACCGAATACGCATCGATATGTGCTTGCAAAATATCGAGTCGCTGCAATTTCTCTTCGTACGTCGATTCGTCCAACAACGACGCTGCCGGCGTACCGGGACGACGGCTGTAAATGAAGCTGAACGATTGGTCGAAGCCGACGGCCGCGATTAAGTTCATCGTATCTTGAAAGTCTTTTTCGGTTTCGCCCGGAAACCCGACGATGAAGTCCGACGAGATACAAATTTCCGGCCGGACCTCACGCAACTTGCGAAGCTTCTGTTTGTACTCGATGGCGGTGTGCCGTCGACCCATCGCGGACAACACTCTGTCCGACCCGCTTTGCACCGGCAGGTGCAGAAAATTCGCCAACTTCGGTACGTCGCGATAAGCGGCAATGAGCGCATCGTTGAATTCGACCGGATGCGATGTCGTAAATCGAATGCGCTCGACACCGGCCACCTCGGCTACATGACGAATCAACGTAGCCAGGTCGCATTCGCTGCCATCTGCCATTTCACCTGCATACGCATTCACGGTCTGCCCAAGCAGAATGATCTCTTTGACGCCCTGCGCGGCCAGCGCGCGGATTTCGTCCATCACTTGCTCGAAGCGACGACTCACTTCTTCGCCACGCGTGTACGGCACGACGCAGAATGTGCAGTACTTGCTGCACCCTTCGATGATCGACACGCCAGCGCTGATGCCATCCGCCTTCGGCGCAGGCAGATGATCGAACTTCTCGACTTCAGGGAAGCTCACGTCCACCACCGACTTGCCTGTGCGGCGCAGCTCTTCGATCATGTCCGGCAATCGATGCAAGGTCTGCGGGCCGAACACAAGATCGACGAACGGCACACGGTCCGTGATGCCGGCGCCTTCTTGGCTCGCAACGCAACCGCCGACACCAATGATCAGATTCGGATTCGCCAGCTTGAGCGGCCGCCAAGTGCCGAGCAACGAGAACACCTTCTCCTGCGCCTTCTCGCGAATCGAGCACGTGTTCAACAACAGCACGTCCGCCTGTAACGGATCGTCGGTCAACTCAAACCCATTGGCCGCACTCAGCACGTCCGCCATTTTCGCGGAATCGTACTCGTTCATCTGGCAGCCAAAGGTGCGGATATACAGGCGAGGCATGGGAAGCGCCACCGGCGCTGGGGCGGGATAGGGGCGCTAGGATAGCGGCGGACGGCCGTTCGAGCCACCGTTCCGCGTCGGGTTCCCGCCACCGGCCACAGGCAGGGCTTCCGACAACCGGCTACCGGTTACCGACTAACAGCCCGAACCGCGGCCGAAGTGACTCCAACTAGCACCACATTGCCTATTCTTAGGATCAGCCGGTGTAAAACCAGCTGGTAAGCTGGATAGGTCGCGGAATGCCGAAAAAGACCAATGATCACCCACCCTCAAACTCTCGACAAAACAGGTGCCGCGCCGAACCGGTGGCCGGAAGCCGGTAGACGGTAGCCGCGAAAACATGTTCGCCACCATCGCTGTCCCCATTTGGTTGGCCCTGCTCGTGGGGTTGCTTGCGGCCTGGGCGATGTTGTCGCGATTGCTGATCCCAAGCGTCCGTTGGATTTGGAGCTGGCGCATCAACCGGCTCACCGAGCGTCTCAATCGAACGCTGGCACTCAAAATTCCGCCGATCGCGCGGACTAAGCGCGAAGTGTTGGTCGATCGGCTCATGCACGATCCGAAGGTGCTGCGAGAAGTCGCGCAGTACTGCGAGCAGGCGGACGCACCGTACGCTGTGGCGATGAAGCGCGTCGAAACGTACGCGCGCGAAATCGTGCCTTCGTTCAATGCATACATGTACTTCCGCATCGGCAGCAGCGTTGCCAAGCGCGTTGCGAGTCTTCTGTATCGAGTGCGACTTGGGCATGCCGACTACAAACGCCTGCGCGCGATGGGTGCGAACGCGAGTGTGGTGTTCGTGATGAACCATCGCAGCAACATGGATTACTTATTGATCGGCTACTTGGCCAGTAAGCGTGTCGCACTCAGCTACGCGGTGGGCGAATGGGCCAAGGTGTGGCCGATTCAACAAATCATTCGCACATTGGGCGCGTATTTTGTGCGGCGCGGCTCCGGCGATCCGTTGTATCGACGCGTGCTCGAGCGCTATGTCCAAATGGCAGTTGAAGGCGGCGCGGTGCAAGCGATTTTTCCGGAAGGCGGATTGAGTCGCGATGGACTCCTGCGACAGCCTAAAGTCGGATTGCTCGATTACATGTTGCGGTCCTTCGATACCGACGCTGTGACGCAAGGCGGCCGCGACATCATCTTTGTACCCGTCGCCATCAACTACGACCGGGTGCTCGAGGATCGGACGCTGCTGCTCGATGGCGATGCCGGCGCGGAACGGCGCTCCGGATTTTCGGCCGTCAAGCAGACCGCGGCGTTCGTCTTCTCGCAATTCGGTCTGATGATTCGACGCAAGTGGTATCGCTTTGGTTACGCCTGCGCGAACTTCGGCACGCCGATCTCGTTACAGGCGTACCTGACCGAACACGGCTGGAACCCAAGTCGCTTGGATCAAGCGGCTCGTGCGCCGCACGTGCAGCGGCTAGCAAGCGACTTGCTGCTTGCCGTTGGCCGCATCGTCCCGGTGCTGCCCGTCTCGGTCATCGCGAAAATTTTCGTCGATGCTCCAAATCGAACATTCACCGAGGCCGAGATCAAAGCAGCCGCCACCGAGTTGCAGAACTACTATCAATCCCTGGGTGCGCATGTCTATGTTCCACGCGACGATGCCGAGTATTCCGTCATCGTCGGCCTACGCATGCTCACGCTGCGGCGCTTGGTGCTGGAAGAGAACGGGCAACTACGCATCAATCCGGAGGACAACAGCGAACGCCTACTACGGTACTACGCCAATGCGATTGCCCATTTGACGGTGCAGCCGGGGTGGGTAAGCGCGGAGAAGCCGCTGGCGGGATAATTATCGCCATCCGCGCGACTGCGAGGATTCCTTATTGGCTTTAAAAAAATCGGGAGCGCTATTCTGGCCGCCGCCCCGCAGGCCACCTGTCGCCGTCGCCCACGTGTTTTGCGAGGGACGTGCTCAAGTCCAACGAGAAAGTGCCCGCCAGTTGACCTTCATTCGCGTCACCGCTGGACGAACGTGCCGCGACATCTCGCACTTGACCGCCAACGGCCTTTGGTGGCGACTTCACTTGCTGATGTGCGATGGCAACGACGACAGGTGCCCTACAGGTCGGATACAACTGCGCCACTTCCTCTCTCGCTTCCCACAACAATTATGAGAGCCAAAGGCGCGTCGGACGTCGGACGTTCTTGTCGGGACTCTCGATAAAACAGGGATGTTTTTCGGGAGAGCAGCTCCAGGGACGGATTTACGCGCGGTCCCGGCAAGAACTTGCGGCGGCAGACGCGGCCCTAGATGGTCACGATGACCTTAACCAGCGCTCGCACGGGTAGCCTGCGGGGCGGCGACCAGGATGCCTCTACAATTTCTTATAAAGCCAATAAGGAATCCTCGCATCCGCGCGGATGTCGATTTCAAGCGATTCATTCTTCTATCGCCAAGAGAGGGTTGACCTGCAGCGCTTCGATGTTCGCAGCACCGGAGGCAACCATCGGCATCACCATGTGACCGGCTCCGATGGGAATTCGAATCAAGGCAGGCCCTCGCTTGCGCAGAACCGCCAGCAGTTCGTCTTCCGACTGCGATATGTCGATTGCTTCGATATCGAACGCTCTGGCAATGCGCAGAAAATCGCTGGGTTTCGCGAATTCGGATGCACACAGACGCCGGCCATAAAACAACGTCTGTTGTTGCCGGACCATCCCAAGGCTCGCGTTGTCGAAGAGCAATATTTTCACGTTGACTGCAATTCGGCCAACGTTGCCAGCTCCTGAATATTCATCAGCAAACTGCCATCGCCGGTGAAGCACGCCACGGTGGCGCCGGGCTCGGCCAGCGCGGCGCCGATCGCCGCCGGCAATCCAAATCCCATGGTGCCGAGACCACCCGACGTGAGCCAACGATCCGCACGCACGAATGGGAAGGATTGCGCCACCCACATCTGATGCTGACCGACATCGGTCGTCACAATCACATCGTCGGGTAGATGGCGCGCAAGTTGCGCAATCCGCGCAGCCGGCGCGCCATCGATTGTCTCCTTGACCGCTGGAAAGCGCGACCGTAGCTCGGCCACACGGCTTAACCACGTCTCATCGCGCGAGGCTGCTGCCGACGTCAGGCGCGACCCAAGTTGAATGAGCGCGTTCCAAGCATCGGCGTGAATACTGAGATCCGGCCGCTTGATCTTGCCGAATTCGCGTGCGTCGATGTCGATGTGAATGATCTTTGCTTGCGACGCGAACCGATCGGGCTTGCCGGTCGCGCGATCGTCGAAGCGCGCGCCCACCGCAATGAGCAAGTCGCATTCTTCCAGCACATGGTGCGTCACCATCGATCCATGCATGCCTAACATGCCGAGGTTGAGAAGGTGATCGTGAGGCAGCGTGCCCAGCGCCATCAACGTAGTCGTCACCGGAATACCCGCGTACTCGGCCAACTGTCGCAATGCCTTCTCCGCTCGAGCTTTGACCACGCCGCCACCGACGTACAACACTGGTCGTTGAGCCGCGCGCAGCATTGCTGCGGCCGCATCGTACTTGTCCGTGCACTTGGGCAATCTCTCCGGCTGGTGGATCGGCGCTGCCTTGAGCTCGCCGCGCTGCAATTGCACATCTTTCGGCACATCGATGAGAACGGGACCTGGCCGACCCGATTCCGCGATTCGGAACGCGTCGGCAATCATCGAAGTCAGTTCGTTCGCAGTCCGTGCAAAGAATGTGGCTTTCGTGATGGGCTTCGCGAGCTCGACGGTAGCCACTTCCTGGAATGCATCCGTGCCGATCAAATGCGTGGGCACCTGGCCTGTGATGCAGACGATTGGAATCGAATCGAGCTTGGCATCCGCCAACGCTGTGAGCATGTTGGTGACACCAGGACCCGATGTCGCCAAGCACACGCCCGCTCGCCCCGTCATGCGCGCCATCCCTTGCGCGATGAAACCGGCCGATTGCTCATGACGCACCAGGACATGTCGAATACGGCTGCAGCGGGACAATGCTTCGTACACAGGCAGTAAAGCACCGCCGGGGATGCCTGCAATGAGCCGGACATTCTGTTGTTCGAGCGCGCGGACGATCAGTTCGGCGCCGCTGAGTGTTTCGGCGTGATCACGCGTATCAGTACGAGCGGCAGACCATGGCGCATCGTCCGTGTTGTCGGCGGCCGGCAGGATCATCGAGTGCGGATTCATTCAGGCTCCCTTTTATCGAGTTGGGTGCCCTGTTGAATTCAGCCGCCAGAAAGCAAAAACCCCCTGCCGGCTGCGCCAACAGGGGGTTTCGTGTAATTAAAAACTTCCCCTATGGCGCGTCGGTTACGACTACCAATACGACGACTACTACAGTCGGTACGACGGGGTTGCGGAAGTTCATGGACCGAATATACCGGTGTGTGAATCGGGGACGCAAGGGGCTGCAAGCGTTTGAAGTCGTTAGTCGCTAGCCAGAAGTCGGAAGAAAGCTTCGCCCGTGACAAAAGGGATCCGGAATCCGCTCTGGCTAACCACTAGCGACTAACGACTAACGACTTCTTCCGAAAGGCCTTTTATGGATCTTTCTCCCAATTCTCGAACATTCTGGGGGCTGGATAGGGAATCACGTATGCCCCCTTCCATTAGAATGACGAGTTGTAATGGCTTGCACGAGCCCCCCTCTCAGCCTTCGGAGCACCGACTGTGACCTCTCCTTTCCGGCAAATTCTGCTGTGCGCACTGATTGCAGCACTGGCTACCGCCATGAGCACAAGGGCGTACGGCAATGACGCCGACACCCCTCGTGCCGGCCGCGACACGCTGGATAAAGTCATCGTGACGGGCGAACGCGAAGTGGCGACACCCGTCACCGAGCCCACCGAGCAAACGGAAAAGCTTCTCAAAGTGCCCGGGTCGTTCGGCGATGCGATGCAGACGATCTACACCTTGCCGGGTATCGTGCAATCCGAAGAAGCCGGCGGCGCTCCGGCCGTGCGCGGCTCAGGTCCGGACGACAACGCCTTCCTCATCGACTTCCTGCCGGCCAGTTATGTCTTTCACGATTTCGGCTTCAGCATTTTCAACGAGAACTTGCTGCGCGACTTCGGCGTCAAGACAGCCGGCTTTGGTTCGCGCTACGGCAAAGCAACGGGCGCCGTCTTCGATGTCGCGCTGCGCGAACCGCGTCAACAACCCTGGGAATACACCGTCGACTTGAGTTTCCTACGCGTCGGTGCGCTCGCCGAAGGCCAAATTACAGACTCGCAGTCCTTCTATATCTCCGCGCGCGAAAGCATGATTCATCTGCTACTCAAACTACGCGCCGACGAAATCGAAGACGAAGAAGACATCAGCTTCGATACCTATCCGCGCGCTCGCGACTTTCAAGCCAAGTACTCGTGGGAGATCGACGAACACAATCGTTTGTCGGTGCTCGCGCTCGGCGCACAAGACGAGACCGGTGTGCGCTTGGGTGGCGAATCCGACATCGCGCTCATCGATCCCGGCGTAGCCGGCGAGGTCAAGTTGAAAACCGGCTTCGGCAGCATCGGCGCCAACTGGTTGTACGACGACGGCGTCAACCGACTTCGCACGGCAGCTGGATATCTCAGCGAATCGCGCGACCTGAGCAGCGGCAATGGCGCCGAGTACAGCAAATCCGACGTTGCGCGCTCG
>Ga0193752_1002358_pt1 | contig 14296 bp, 8 predicted proteins | sample H1c1metaG_FD_144924 | JGI IMG/M metagenome (GOLD analysis project Ga0193752, IMG submission 144924) | Soil microbial communities from a riparian zone of the East river system, Colorado, United States - H1c1 | ecosystem: Environmental > Terrestrial > Soil > Riparian zone | place: USA: East River... | reverse complement strand
TTGGGCACATAAGGAGGATTAACCGGCCTGAAAGGATATACCGCACTTTTATAGATCGGTTTATCATAGCCTTGCATTTCCCAATTGGAAGGAACAGGTATCTTCTTCCAAGCGCCTACTTTGCTTTTATAAAAATCTTTGGGTTCATCACCGGGTTTTAATGCAAAGGAAAAATCCCAGTCGCCGTTTAGTGATATATACCTGCCACTTTTTTCTCTATCATTTTTTAACGCTTCATTTACGGTTGCATAAGAATAAGCTGTTACCCTGGATTCATCCCTGTTGATGCCACTGATAGCCGGATCTTCGTATGGCTCTGTGTTGTAGATCGATGGAGCGTTTGGAATGGCGGCCGGGGTTTTATCTACCAGCTGCGCATGAGATTGAACCACGAAGACACAAAGGCACAAAGTTGCACAAAGCTTAGTGATACTTTGTGGTCTTCGTGTCTTTGGGGTTTTCATTGTTACATAAAGTACAAAACGTACAAGAGTGCGACGCAACGATGTCGCCATTTGTACAAATGCCTGGTCCATAAAATTATTTTTCTTCATCCTTCACAGGTTTTCGTCTCCAATAATTAGCTAAGATACTACCGCTGATATTCATCCACGGGCTGAATACAGCAGCGGCAAGTCCCACAGTTCCCAGTTTACCCATACTGCCGGCAATGCCGCTGGCCATACCGCCATTTTGCAGTCCTACTTCAAATGCAAGTGTGCGGCTGGAATTTTTATCCATTCTAAATAAACGGCTGAGCCAGTAACCAAAAAAATATCCCGCCGCATTATGGATAACCGATGCAATGAACAACAGAATGCCAACCTTCATCAGGTTATCCCTGCCGGCGGCAGTGGTAACCGTTGTGAAATAAATAATGCCGAACATGGAGATCAACGGCATGATCTTGTCCAGCGTGGGAAATTGTTTGTATAAAAAGTTATAAAGCACGCCGGCGATTACAGCTCCGGCAAAAAAACCAGATAAATTAACCGATTGCAATATGGATGGACCAGTAATATTTTTTTGCAGAAATACAACCGCCACTATCCATACAGCTGATAAAGCAGCAAGTAAATAGACTTTCCTTTTTTGTGCAGGCGTTGCTCTTTTTAAAAAATCATGCAGCAGCGCTGCACCGATAGGTACCAACACGATCTTTATGATCTCCAGCATCATGTCTACAAAATTTATTTTTATCAATGTGCCTGCAAATGTTTTCATCAACAACGGTGTTAATAAGGGCGCAACCAATGTTGCCATGGCAGTTACAATTACACTCAGCACCAGGTTTGCTTTTGCCAGGTACACCATTACATTGCTTGCCAGTCCGCTGCTGCAACTGCCAATTAAAATAATGCCGGCAGCTATCTCTGGTTCAAAATGAAAAATTTTTATAAGCAACAAACCCATCAACGGCATGATGGAAAAATGACAGAACAATCCCACTAAAACTCCTTTACCTGTTGAAGCCAGTCCGCTGAAATCTTTTAAGCTCATATGTGTACCCATGCCAAACATCACCAATTGAATGATGACGAGTATCAGTGTTTTATCCCGGAGATTGACACCTCCCCAGTTTTTAAACGCTTCCGGGAAAAGCATACCTGCAACAACAGCGCTGATGATCCATGCAGTGTACTGGTATCCTTTTAGTGAAGGGACTGCGGCTAAACCAATGGCCAGGCTGATGGCAGTAACCAGTGCTAAAGGCTTATAAATTTGTGGCTGTTGTAGTATAATGCCAATCACCAATCCAATGGCAGCAATGCCACTGATCACTAAAAATATTTTGTTCAGTTTTTTCATTTCATTATTTCAGCCAGGTATTGAATAGCAATTACCGGGCTTGCCAAAATTGGTATTTTTTTATCGGCTTCATCTAAACTCTCCACAACCCTTCCCATGGATGCCTGCGCCAGAACGATCACATCCACTTCGTTAACCAATTGCTTTAATGCATCGCCAACTTTCTTATCATGTGTTGCTGCATCCCCGCTCATCAAGGCATCAAATGCACCTTCGCATAAAACGCTTTTCAATTCAATTTCTTTTCCGGCAACGATGGCCCTTCTTCTTACCAGGTCGCTTGTTGGTTCCAATGTTGTTGATAAGGTTGCTATCACGCCAATTCGTTTTCCTGATCGCACAGCTTTGTCCGCCATGGGTTGGTCAACCCTTAATACCGGCACACCCGTTAATCCTGCCGCAGCTTCTACTGCAGGGCCAATTGAAGAGCAGGTATATAAAATAAAATCTGCACCGGCTTCTTCTGCCGATGCAGCATAGTTCACAACACGTTTTGATATGGATGGAGTTAACTCACCGCATGCGATGGTATTTTTAATAAGGCTGTCATCCACAATGTTGAATACTTTTACATTGGGCAGATATTTACTACACAGTTCTGCAAATACCGGAACCAGTGTTGCCGATGTATGAATAAGTCCTAATGTTTTTTGTGACATATTTTTTGTTTATGCTTTTTTATTTTTTTGAACCGGGCATTTGTGATGCCATTGAGCTTTATTGGCACAGTTTATCCCGATCATTTCGGGACACTCTTGTACGATATAACATTATTGAACCACCCTAACTTAACCGCTGACGGGGTTTACAACCGCCGTCAGAGTTATGCACCATTAAGCAATACTTCAAAATAATTTTCGCTACCAACCTGCCCTCCTTTAAAATTTACTTCTAGGCCATTAATAAAACTATTTTTTGAAATAGCCTTACACAATGGAGCCCCACTTACCAATGGAGTGATCATTTCCACAGCTTCAATTTCCATTGCCCTTGCTGCATAACTGCTCGTATCTCCACCGGCAATAACAATCCTTTTTACACCTGCTTTTTCAGCAGTTGCTTTTGCAATAGTTCCCAATACAGTTCCGAGCTTTTCAGAAGATAAGCTCTCTGTTTGCTTTTCACCTGTATGAACGATCACATTTTTTTGCTGCTTCAGCAATTCAATTACTATTCTTATTGAACTTTCAACAACCAGGTCATTCTTACTAATTTTCACTGCATCAATAATTACCTCTTCAAAACCAGTTGTTTTTGCAAAAGCAATTTGTGCAGCTGTAACCGGTGAACAACTTCCCGAAACGATCAATAGAGAATCTGCTTTGCGGGGATGCGGCCATTCATCAACAGGTACCAGTTTTTTAGTTTCATTCCAGTATTTCCCCAAAGCCATTTCAACTGATGAACCTCCAACAGAAAATAATGTCTCCTCATTAAGAATTTGCATTTCCATCCATGCTGCAGCCTTCAATAAGTGTTGCTCATTCAAAGCATCTATTAAAACAACTTCTTCTATACCATTCATGTCATCAATCGGCTTTTTCAATTCAATGATATCTATCAACCCTATCTCCTTATTGGTTTGCTTCCCCAGGTGTAACCTTAGATCACTTTCATCAGCAGGTGTTACCGGATGTTTACTCATAGACGGGTGCCTGTCTAAGCGATAGATCTTCCCTTCGCCACCAGTTCCCATTTTAGCAAATAAGTTCCCGAACACACAAAATCGTCCCAATGCAGGCATACCGCCAAGTACAGGAATGGTTTTGTTCTTAAATACTATTGCGCCGCAATCAATGGCTTTCCCTATACTGCCAACTGTTGGCGACGAATCAAACGTAGAGCAAACTTTATAATGCACATGCTTTGCCCCGGTTCTCTTCATCTGCTCAAATGCCGGTAATAATATTGTTTCCATTTCTTCAGGCGACAAAGAACGTGTTTTACCAGCCACACCATACGCATCAAGACCAGGATACTGTTTTAATTGTTCCGTTGTTGGCGGCTCAATAAATAAAATTGCTTTTGCGCCGGCACGGCAAATAAATTCCAGCGCATCGCTGCTACCGGTAAAATCATCTCCATAAAAAGCAAGTAATATTTTTTTATGTGTTGCCAAATTTCTCAACTGATCTTTTAAATTCGGGATATTGATTTGCTGCTTCTTCTAAACCCAATCCATCTACTGCAGCTTTCCATGCCTGCTGCAAAGCTGTTACACCTGCCGCTGCTCCCATCGGGTGCGCCATGATACCACCGCCTGCCATATATAATAAGTCTACTGTTTTTGCACGGCGATAAGTTTCAAAAGCCTGTCCGCCCCATTGGCCTGATGATACAACCGGTAAGACAGTTTTATGATCATACATTGGGTTAAGGCAAGCTTCTATTGAATTTACTACACTATCATCTGTTTCCCAGAATTTATTCTGAATACCATTTACATGCAGTTGATCAACACCTGCAAGCCGCCATAATTTTTGATAGGCTTTAAAATCGATACCCAATAACGGATGCCTTGTGAGCATACCCCAGCCATTGCGATGACCATGAATAGCCAATTGACGCTGGTCGCATATTTTCTTTACTGCAGATAGCCCAACACTATTAATGCTGACCATGGCACAGGTTCCGCCGCTGTTCACGATCTTTTCATAACGTTGCAGCATTTCATCTGTTTCGCCACTGATATTAAAAGCAAACATCACTTTCTTACCGGTCTTATCAGCATGTGCATTGATCACATTCATCACTGCTCCTACCCTGTCATTAAAATTGGAGTTGGCAGATGAAGAAAGTAATTCATCATCTTTTACAAAATCAATTCCGGCTTCAGCCAATGTTTTTACAATGTCAGCAGTTTGTTGAATTGATAAACCGATGCTTGGCTTTATGATGGTACCGATAAGCGGTCTATCGTTAACATCGGTCAATTTCCTGCAACCTTCAATACCAAATGCCGGGCCCTTATAATGCTCACCAAATGATGGAGGTAATTCAATATCCACCAATTTTAAACCGGTAAATTGTTTTATCTCGTACAAATTTCCCTGCAGGGTAGAAATCAATACAGGAAGATTATACCCAAAGTTTTCAATACTCCAACTCACTTTTACAATTGCTCTATGATATTTCCCTGTAGCGCTTGTTGCACTCGAAATGGCAGGTTCATCAACAGTTTCAAGTGCTGTTACACTTTCTACTCTTGCAGCAAAACGCTCTTTTAATTCAGCTGTTTCGCCTGGCACTACCACGAAAGTGCCGGAAGATTGTTCTCCTGCCAATACCTGGGATGCCACTTCAGGAGCAAAAGGCGTTTCTATAAAATATGTCGCTGTTATCCTTTCCATTTTCTATCGTTGTAGTGGCATCCATACTGTCATATCAGTTTTGCCCCTATTTGCCCATGCATAATATGGGATCAGTTTTATTTTTACCGGTTTATAATTTGTATTCACTTCCTTGTACAAAGTATTTTTCCAGCTTGTTGACTGCAAAATTTTTGCATCCCCGATCAATGACAATACATTGCCACCATCAATTTTCATCGGTGATGTTTGAAATTTAATGTTCGCAGGAATAGTAACATCAAACACATTTGCATTTGGCAGATCGGTAGATTCCAGGCAATAAACAACCGGGCCTCTTTTAACCGTTACCTGATTCTTTGTTTCTTCCACCATTGGATTGCTTTCAAGCAATGTGGCAGGCATATCTAATATAAGTTCAATTTTATCCCCTTGTCTGATATTCCCGGAGATAAACCCATCCTTCCAGCCATACATTTCAGGTAATTTCCCATTGTACCTGATATCATATTTTTTGCACCACCCCGGAACCCGTAGATATATTCCGGCTGATTGTGATGAAAGCTCTTTAACATTAATTACAATTTTTCCATCCCAGGGATAGTTGGTGATCTGTTCCAGTTTGATCTTTGTACCATCATGTAACTCAGTACTCAACACGTTCCCCCCATACATATTTATATACAATCCTTTTTCACCGATGCTATACATATAATCACTTATCTCTGCGATCGTTCTCACCGTATTGGGTGGACAACAATTTGATTTGCTGATATACCCTACTCTGCCACCTTCCCAACGCAGATGATAAGGATAATCTTTTGAAGCAGCCAATGGATTGGTGTAAAAGAATTTTGTTCCATCCATGCTGATGCCACTCAATACGCTGTTGTACAAAGCCAGTTCAACAATATCTGCATATTTTGATTCAGCTGTCAATAAGAACATCCGCCAGTTCCACAACACATTACCGATGTTGGCACAGGTTTCATTGTGTGCGCTGAAGTTCGGCAACTGGAAATCCCGCCCATAACTCTGGTGTACTTTCTGCACGGTATCAGGCTTATAACTGGTGCCATCCACACTCACACCATCATATAAAGCGCCACAGCCACCGGTCACATACATTTTTGTATTGATGACATTATCCCACAACTTATTCAATGTGGTCAATAAAGTCTTATCACCGGTCTCAGCATACACATCGGCAACACCGGCCATTAAATAATTTGCCCTTACTGCATGGCCAACAATTTTATCCATTTCCCTGAACGGTTCCCTGTCACTATTATCATCTGTTCCTTCCACGGTTCCCCGTATGTCAATGAGTTTATTTACAAGCGTCAAATATTTTTTTTCTTTCGTGGCCCGGTATAATTCTATCAGTCCCATATAATGCGAAGGACAAATGGCATTTCTTGCCTGTTCGGGTGAAGCAGTGTTGTAAAACCCAATTAAAAAATCAGCAGCTTTTTTTGCCACTTCCAATAAATTATTTTTGCCCGTTGCCCGGTTATGTACACAGGCTGCCGTCATCAGGTGTCCGAAATTGTATGCCTCAAAACTTAGTTTGTCGTCGAACATTTTTTCCTGTCCACTCTTCTTTTGTTCGATAATGTTCTTTGTATAAATATAGCCGTCTGCTTTCTGTGCTTTGGCAATTACAGCAATAGCTTCATCCATCATAGCATCCAGTTTTTTATCTTTAGTGGATGCATACATGGCCGCCACTGCTTCCAGCGTTTTATAAAAATCGCCATCATGAAAAGAAGGGCCACGAAAACGGCCTGTATCAATACCTGCGGCTACCTTAAAGTTTTTGAAGGAATAACAAACAGTGTCGCTGGTATAGATTTTCCAGAGCTGTGGCACCATGGCATCACGACATACAGCAAAACGTTCGGCCCAAAAACCTTGTGTCCATTGCACATCGCTCATACCAACACTGTTTAGTTTTGCATGCGGGCTTTGCCCGGTATTTACCAAGCCATTTTGTGCCTGGGCTTTTAGCCCTAAACAAGAAATAGCAATTATTATAAGTTTACTCTTCATTTTAATTTGCGGCATAATTTATAACATAACCAATTCCTGGTTGAACAATTATTTCATAAATATCTGCTCCCAGATTGTTCACCAACATGTTTGAGCCTGTTGGTTTAATTCTGCTTTTTATTTTTAAAGTCCCTACTCCTTTTGCTGCTTTTATCTTTATTTGTGTAGTACTGCAATATAATTCTATATCTCCATTGGGAGTCGGTACTTTTCCCTGCATCCATTGCAGTCCGCCTAATTGTGGTTGTACGGTGTAGGTTTCATAACCAGGAGCAGTTGGACTAACCCCTAAATAGTATTTACCCAACAAATAGATCGGGCTTGCTCCCCACGCATGACAAAGGCTTTTACCATATTTGCGGCCATACATGGCTAAATGCTCTGTTCCTTTTTTTGCTGGATTATATTCTTCCCAAAAACTGGTAGCACCGAGGTTTAACATACCGCCCCAATAGTCTTTCATCTGGTTAAGCACATAAGTTTGCTCCCCCATAGCACACAGGGCTTCCAACTCATAAAAACGCATGTAAGGGGTGGTTATTTTTTGTATCGAGTCATTTAACAAAACATGTTGCTTAACAGCCAGTTTCTGTTCTTCTGTAAAATAGTTAAAGAAGATGCCGAACATATTTGCGTAACGGGTTACATTCCCTGTTTGCTTTCCATCAACACGGCTATGAACCAGCGCATGTTTTTGATCGTTCCAGTAAATAGAGAATACTTTTTCTTTGATATCGGCAGCCAGTTTTTTATAATCAGCTGCATTGGTTTTATCGTTGGCAATGTCTGCACAAAGCGACATTGTCTCCAGGCTTCTTGCAAAAAGCATTTGCTCAAAACTTATTTCTCCTTTCTTGCTGAGTCCTGCGGCCCAGTCAATAAATGTCCAGTCGCCGGACAAGCCTTCAATCAACCCGTTTTTATTGCGACGGCCCAGGCAATAATCCATCATGGTTTGCATTTTTGGATATATCTGTTCTATAAATTTTTTATCACCGGTGTACAGGTAATAATCGTACACACTTATGAACCAGTAGAAAGTATAGTCAACAATCGTGTTGATATGCGCCGTAACCGGATCTTTACCACGCAAAGCCTGTATGGTTCTTGTAACAGTAGGATTATCGAAGTAAGAATAATAATTCATCAGGTAACTCTGCAAAGCATCACCACTCCAAACCCAGCGATCTCTTTTAATACCATCAATAAAAAATTCCCGGGTATTTAATTCAAGTGTGTATTTAGCAACTTCCAGGATCTTATTTATTTCTTCATCATTACAGGTAAAACTTCCTCTTTGTTTTACATCGGCATACTCATACAACATGCTTACATCATCATAAGAAATATTACCGCTTTCTTTTACAATATTTATATAACGGAATGCTTTCGACAAAGGCATTGTGGAATCTTTTCCTGCAGAACGATTGATGGTAAGCCTGTCCAGCGTCATCGCATCTGTGGCGCTTAAAGCTTCTTCTTTGCTTTCGCCGTAATAAATAGAAATTTTCCCGTTTCCTTTGAGGCTATGCAATTTGATAAAGCCAAATGTTTCTTTACCAAAGTCAACTAGCGTGGCATTGCCGGTTACGATTTTACTTACTGCCTGCAAAGGCCTTGTTGGCAATTTAAAATGGGAAGGCAACTGTGTGGGCGAGTTAAAATTCCAGCTACCGGCATTTAACCATTTGGTGGCCGAGATATCCGATGTTTTTCCGCTTTCATCGATCCATTCTTTATCTTCGAAAGTTACCAGCCAGCTGCTGTCGCTTACAATTGTCTTTCCTGTTACATAAACAGCCGGGGCGCTTGCTTCGTTCCAAACCTTGATGTTTATTTTATGTTTGCCCGCAGGAATTATCAATTTATTTATCCCGTTTTCAACCGCATTACCATCTAATTTCAAATTGAAAGTACCTTCTGCATACACAGTAATCTCATCAGGTACTTTCAGATCAAACACTTTATGAAAATCCATGAGTACATAATGTGCATCCATTTTCCAGAAGGGTGGAAAGAATATATTACGATCGGTTCTCCTGTTCTGCATTTTATTGGCAAGGTTGATCTCGAAGTCACCGGGATACCATATCCAGGTTTGTGCATTTGTTTGAACCACTAAGGCACAAAGAACACAAAGAAGCACAGAGATTTTCTTCGCTTTGGATAAGGCTGAATAGCGAACAACATGTACAAGAGTGCGACGCCAATGAAGTTTCATAGCAGCGCAAAAGCCGGGCTCAAAAGAAAAAAATGTATTCATAATTAATGAAAATTGAAAATGAGATATAAACTTAAAATAACCAGGCCAAGTAAGGCGAATAATATCTTTACCTGCTTATCTGTTTTTGGTAATTCGCCTTCTTCGATCGTTGCCTTCACTTTATTTTTATCAACCAAAGAAATTACAATGGCCGATATAAACAGTAATGCAAAGAGATAAAAAGAAACTAAAAAATAATGAGGCCACCAGGTGTTGTCACCGCTTTCACTGTTGGGTGGTAATATCCACAGGTTTAACATACCTACAAAAAGACTGACTGCAGAGCCTGCTGATAATACTAAATTAACTGCCAGCTTCGTTGTGCGTTTCCAAAACACACTTAATAAAAAAGTCACTGCAAGTGGCGGGGCTAAATAACCAAGTATCGATTGGAAGATATCGAAAAGTGTTTTTCCTTCTATATTATCCAACGCAACGGCCATAAGTACCGCCAATACACAGCCAGCAACTACAACCATGCGACCAACATTGACCTGCTGTTTTACTGAAGCGTTCTTGTTGATATTGTTTACATAAATATCTTTTGTGAAAACCGTACTTAATGCATTTAAAGACGAGCCGATGGTTGCAACCAATACAGCGATCAACACACAAATCACCAATCCGTTTAGACCGGCTGGAAATAAATTGGTCACCATGGTCATGTAAGCCAATTTATCATCACCAATGTTTGGATACAATACATAACAAATAATGCCTGGTAAAATAAACATGGGCAATGCCAGCACTTTAAGCCAGCCAATAAAATTTACACCAAGCTGTCCTTGTTTTAAATTTTTTGCGCCGAGCACACTTTGCACCATACTTTGATCGGTACAAAAAAATGCAACTGCCGAAACGGGATAACCTAATAGAAGTGCATGCCATGGATAACCAAGATCAGATGCAGACCTGGTAAGATTCCAAAAGTTTGATGGCGTTTTGCTGATCAATGCACTTATACCGCCAATTTCTCTTAGTCCCAAATAAGTTAATGTGAGAGAAACAACGATCAACAATATCATTTGAAAAACATTGACCTTTGCGATGGCTTTTAATCCGCCCATAAAAGTGAACAAGCCTGAAAAAGCTACCAGCACAATGGTGGATTGCCACATGGGAATTCCTAAAATTTGCCGCACCAGAATACCACCACTAAATAAACCTAAGGAAAGCCAGCTGATCAATATTTTTATAAGTGCATAACCAGCTAAAATATCCTGGGTACTTTTTCCATAGCGCTTGCCCATGAATTCCGGCATGGTGCTTACCTTGCTGGCAATATATCTTGGCGCAAATACCATTGCCAGTAAGAGTAGAAAAATAAAAGCATACCACTCAAAATTTCCACCCACAATACCAGCGGTATAACCAATACTTGCAAATGCCAGTAATGAAGATGGGCCCACATTGGTGCCCCACATGTTAAATCCAATGTTGTACCAGTTAAGGGAGTTTTGTGCAAGAAAAAGTGTTTCATCTTTTTTCTTATTTCTAAAACTGGCGATGTACCCGATTATTAATAGGGCCAGTAAATAAATGGCAACGATAGCAAAATCGAGTCCTGTTAGTTTATCGTAAATTTTATTCATTCCCTTCGTTGCAATTTATTTTATGTTACCAGCTTCAGCATTTCATAGCATCATCGTTGTGTCACTCACTTCATCATCCTGTTCTTTATCGAGCATTACAGACCGTATTCACTTAAAATATCTTTTACTTTAACCGGCATTCCTGTTTGTAAACTTTTATCCATGGCCTGCAGCAATGCAATGGTACCAATGCCTTCCTGCAGGTCGGGATAGGCCGTGAAATTTTGTTCAATAGAATCAACAAAGTATTCTAAGTAATTTTGGTACTCGCCTGCATGGTGGCTTTGGCCTTCAAAACGGAAATAGTGTTTTAATGTACTGTCGCCCCAGGTAATTATTTTTTCTTCTCCTTCTTTTGTAGTTACAGAATAGCGCAGTTCGTGATAATCGGCCTGGCTTGCGCCCAAAGTGCCACGCAACACACAACTCATGCCGCTGTCTCTTTTTGTTGGTTGTGTTGGGCCTGTATAGCTTCCGCTTACTCTTGCTATTCTTCCATCGGTGGCTTTAAAGATGAAATGCATCGTGTCTTCATTTTTTAAGCCAGCCGTTTTACCATTGCTGCTGATCATTCCATAGCCCATCGTTTCTTCAATATCAGGCAAATAATATCTTATAAAATCAACCGGGTGGCTTAAGCCGCCATACAACCATTTGAATGATTTCTCAAGTGCCCATTTTTTTTTCAGGAACCAGCGATGGTCTGCATTGTAATAACTTTCAATGGTTATCAGTTCGCCTATCACGCCATCTTCAAAATCTTTGTGTTGTCTTTTGTATGGCTCAAAGAATCTTGAGCTTTGCCCAACAAATATCTTTTTTTCGGTTTGCTTTTGCAATTCGATCAATTCCTTTGCTTTGCTTAGATCATCAATAAAAGGTTTGGTGCAGACAACATGCTTACCATGCAGCAATGCCTGTTTAATATGTTCTGCATGCAAATGGTCGGGTGTGTAAATGGCAATGATATCGATCTCTGTATCGTTGAGCATGTCTTCATACTTAACGGTATAATTATCAAAGTCAAATTCTTTGCAGCGGTGCTTGCATACTTCTTCAGTTGCATCGCAAATAGTTTTTAATATTAACTTCTTGCTTTGCAAAGCTGCGCTCATAGTGCTGCGGCCTTCACCCAATCCCAATATTCCAATGTTCAACATAATTGTTGCATTTATAATTTTTTTAAGAAAACCCATGTCTCTCCTTTCTTCGTCCCTTCAATACCTTCCCGGTATTTACCCATCAGTTTATTCCATTCATCCACCCGTGGATTATTCTCTGATGTTTTCGGATTCAACTTATCCAGGCTTTCTCCTTTGGGAATACTAATGACCAAAATCAACTGCCTTCCATTTTTATAGATCAATAACTGCTGAAAGCTGGCATTGCAAAACCCTTTTGACAATTCAGGCCATTTTTGAAATTGTGTGGCATGATAATTTAAATACTCCTGCTGCAATTTTTTATCTGCAACCAAATTGCAGGTGAGTAAGATATGATCCCATTCCTTTGCAACTGTCTTATCACTACAAAGCCTGCGATTGAATTCATAAAAGATATCAGGATATAGTTTTACTTCTGTGTTCGGTAAATTATTTTGCAAACGTCCCTGCATTACACCTACATCCTGTACCTTACCAAATATCACATAATGGTTCTGCCAGTTATAAATAGCCGTGCTGTCCATTTTATTAGCCGCCAGCAAATTTTTCAATTTTTGTATATCGAGTGTTCCGCCCGGCTTAACAACCAGCTCAATAATTTCATTATGCTCCGTGTTAATAGTAATATGATTGCCTGCAGCAGTTTTTTCTTTTACCAGGTATTCATAATCAAGCTGCAAGCCCGCCTGTAGTTTTATGCTCTCCGTTACATCAGGGCCATTATCAATCCATTCATTACCCGGACCATTTGCATTTTGTAAATATTTTTTTGATGGTGTCCAGTTGTATTTTATGGTGAAGTAAGACGAGCCTTCGTCAGTATATAAATAAAACCAATGGCCAGGTAAATGCGCATACGGTGCTTTGTAAATACTATCAACATAATTGGCAGTGATGAAGGAATTGCGTTGAGCGCTTAATGTATAAATACCGGCACAGTCATAATTATGTTTACCGTAATGATGAATTTTATTGGAAACAATACTGTTATTCTCCATCGCATTTGCAGCAGGACTCCAGCCCCAGCCCATGCTTATACCTGTGTATGACAGGTTCTCCAGTTCGTTATTATCTACCAGCGAATTGCGGGTGTAACCCAGGCCAATGCCCACACAACTCCAGTCTTCATTTGTTGCATCAGTTACCAGGTTATTGTTTATTCTCAGTCCATCACAGATCTCCCGGTCATCTTTGGGGTTATAAGGCAGATGAATTTCAGTTACTGCATCTGCAAATACCCCTCCCAGTATCGCAGTGCCTCCAATATCTTTAAACAGGTTTCCTTTAATAAGATTATAGTGCACGCCTTTGTTATAATCAAGTCCCGTACTTGCCAGGTGTTCAAAGCGGCAATCTTCAAAAGCCGTACTGTCGGTAAAATTCAGTTCTACTGCTGCTGCAGGTCTGCCGATCCATGCCTGGTTCTCCAATGTTTTTTTGCCTGGTGTGCCGGCTGGTCTCAATTTATAAGCATCCATCATATACATGCCTGCCTGGTGTGGTACATGCCCCTGTTGTGAGGGCCGCAACCAACCGGTATGTTGAAATGAAATGCCTTTAAAATAAATATTTCTAACCGGGTTATCGATCGTTCCTTCAATTTTTACCAATGTTTCCAATGACGGTGCCACAACATTTGCAGTCAGCATATTTTCATTTGCCTTTGGCCAGTAGTAAATTTTATGATTTGCAATATCCAAATACCATTCGCCCGGCTCATCTAAAAATTGCATTGCATTGATAAGATAAAAAGCAGAGTTACCAGTCTCTTTACTTATCCATGGGGCCGGCCAGGGATGCTCACTTTGAATCTTACTTTCCGGTTGATGAAAAAATAATTTAGTGCTATCGCCTTGCACTTCCATTTTCTTAATACGAAGTATCGCAATGGCCCACCACTGGTGAATGAACATTTCAACTCCACTCACATTCTGTACCGGTAAAGTTTTTGGCGTTGGTATCCAGCAGGTCTGTTCTTTTTTATCCCAGCTTAAAATACGATCCATCAGATCGCCGTTCATGCTTTTAGCCCTCACTGCTTTTACATCATTCACCCAGAGTTGTCGAAATTCGGACAATCTTCCTGCGGTAAGGGGTACATCTGCCACC
>Ga0193752_1002357_pt1 | contig 14297 bp, 6 predicted proteins | sample H1c1metaG_FD_144924 | JGI IMG/M metagenome (GOLD analysis project Ga0193752, IMG submission 144924) | Soil microbial communities from a riparian zone of the East river system, Colorado, United States - H1c1 | ecosystem: Environmental > Terrestrial > Soil > Riparian zone | place: USA: East River... | reverse complement strand
ACCGACCCCGCTCCACGTCTGCCCGCGCCGGCGGCAGGGCGCGTTGCGAGCATGACGTTCGAGTACGACTGGCTCGCCAACTCCGTGGATTGGACGGACGACGCGGCTCAATTTTATGAGCGATCTCTGGGCCGCATCACGAATGGACAGAGCGAGGCTGGCGATCGCCCGACTGCGCTGCGCCTTGCAAGTGATCTCCCGACCACCAGCCACTCGGTCAACACCACGACCGACCGCGGCGGTTACGTCGAAGCGGACTACGGCTCCAGCGGCAATCTGGTCTCGCTGACCGCACATGCGCAGTGCCGTGACCGTACCGGTCTCGCTTGCTTCGATCCCGCGACCGCGACGGTCGCGAATCGACGCACTCAACTTCGCAACAATTGCGCGTGCTCCGTCGAGCAGCACTATCAATATCGCTGGGACGAGCTCAATCGCTTGGCCGATGCGCGACGTTACGATCGTCCCGGGTCGGGTTCGTGGACGTTGGCTGCTCGCCAGCGCTATCGATACGACGCCACCAACACCCGCACGATCAAACAGGTGATGGACATCACCACCGATGTCACGGGCGAAGTGGACATCACGCCAGCAAGCGAGCGCGTGGCGCTCTACGTCTATCCCGGTGACTTCGAGCGTCGCGGCCTCGTTCGCCTAGCGGGCGCCACGCCCTCCTACGACGCCAGTGCGATGTGGGAGAGCGAGTCACAGTATCTGGTCGCAGGAGCGCGCATCGTCATCCGCTCCGAAGCTGCACCGATCGTGGGACGGCTCGATCGCGAGATGCGCGCCACGTTCGCGCTCACCGATCTCATTCACAGCACCAGTGGAGTCATCGACCTCTTTAGCGGTGCGCTGGTGGAGACGAGCACCTATTACCCGAACGGCGCCCGTGAAACGTATCGAGCGCCCGACGGGCCCGGTGACGTCGTCGCCGCCGAGCCGTTGGGCTTCACCGGGAAAGAGGCGGATGAGGAGATCGGTCTCACGTACTTTGGCGAGCGCTATCTCGCTCCGCGGCTCGGTCGCTGGGCGAGTCCCGACCCACTCAGCATTCACGCCGCGAGCGGCGGCGAGGCCGGCAACGCGTACCACTACGTGGGCGGCAATTTGCTCCAGGCTCGCGATCCGATCGGCCTCGAGTGCTCATCCGATTGGCGCTCGAGCTGCAATGCCTTCGATCTCTCGGCACAGGGGGGAATGCAGGATCTCAAGTCGTCTGCGCAGCTCTCCGGCGATCGAGAGCGCGGCCTGGCGGCGCTAACTGCGAACGGGATCAGCGCTGAGCAGCGCCCGGGCGTAGTCGGCGCAATGTACGAGGACGGTTCGCTCGGCGTGGTGACCACGCAGCGCGCGCAATGGGAGAAAGCCGAGAAGGCAAAGCAGACGGAGCAACGCTTCTACACGACCGCGGGCATCGGCGTCGGCATGATAGCCGCGCCCCTCGCCGTGGGCGCTCTTGCGCTCGAAGGTACGGCGGCCACGGCAACGACGACCCTCATAGGCGCAGGCGTCAATATGGGCACTACCCACATGGTCAACAGCGCCGGAGGCCAACAGGCCAAGCTGGAGCTGACGCTGCTCGCGGGTGCGACGGCGATCGCTGGAAGCGCGGGCTCTGAGCTGCTGAGCAAGACCCCATTGGGCAAGACTCTCTTGGGTGGTGTCATGGCGGACGCCGCTGCGAGCGGTGCAGCCGAGGTCGCAAACACTACGGTCGGCAATGCGCTCCAAGGCAATGACCTGACGGACGGTCTACTGACCAATGTTTCCATCCAGGCCCTCGGCGGCTTCGCCGGTCGGTTTGCCTCCGGATCAGGAACTACGCAGTCGCATTTGATGGCGGGCGACATGACGCCGATCGAGATCTCGCGCGGAGGCTACTCGTCCTACCTCGAGAGACCGGACTTTACACCCCAACGCGGCACCCCATCGGCGGCTCCCACCAGCTCCGCCACCTTCGAATTCGCGCCAAGCGACACGACCACGAGCGCGCTGCGCGATCTACGCGGAATGCCGCCGCCGCTGCCGACATCGAAGTGATCGCTGCAGGTGGGCACAATCGATGCGCTCCTTCAACCGCCCTTCCGATGGAGGGCGCGGTGCATGAAGGCCAACCGTCTCCGTCGCCGGCGTTACTCATGAGCGCTGAAGCGGTCTCGCATTGCCACTTAGTGGGACCTAGCGGCGACGGGCGGGGACATTTGGCGCACCAGCGCGGGACAACTGTCGCAGTTCTCGCCAGTTGTGATGGGTGTTAGCAGCGAGGCGTGATCTCGATCGTCGCGCGTACGTGCTGCATCGCCTTCAGCTTGAGCGCGCTCGCCTTGTGCGCGGCGCCGCATGCGCATGCATACCGAACCGGTCGTGATCTCGCTGATCTCCGAACGACCGAAGCCGTAGCGTGGAACGCGACGCCGCTCATCGAGGTGGTGCGCGCGGGCGACCTTCCCGAGGACCTCGGTGAGGTGGCGTTCTCCCGTTCGTTCTTTGCAGCTGCGTCCGTTTGGTCCGGCACCGGATGTGTTGGACCCACGGCTGTGCTCTCACCGGACGAAGGCATGGCCGCGCTCGCCGGCGATGGCGTGAACACCATCGTGTTCGTGGGCGCGGACGAGCTGCCCCGCGCTCAGTCCAGCGACATGCCCGCCATCACCGAGGTTCAGTACGAGCGCCAAGACGACGGCTCGTGGCGAATCGTCGAAGCCGACATCTACCTCAACCGCGATCGCGAGTGGGCCGGAGACGACCCGTTGTCGTCGGTCGATCTCGAGACCGTGATCGCGCACGAACTCGGCCACGCCTTGGGTTTGCTTCACCCATGTGAGCCGAGCGGCGCAGACGGCGCGCCAGAGTGCACGGATGAGCACGAGAGCGCGCTCATGTATCCGCTCTACGAGATGTCGGGAGCGCAGCTGAGCGATGACGATCGCTCTGGTTTCTGCGATCTCTACCCGGAGCCGGTATGCCAACCAGGCAACCGCGGCTGTCCTCCGGTCGATGACTATGAGATCTGCGCGTTGGAAGGCTGCGATGACGGTGGCGTCGACGACAGCGAGCCTGCGGACCTTTCGGACGCCTCGGTAGCCGAAGCGGATGCGGGGACGTGCGATGGTGGTTTCGTTGACTCGGGCACCACGTGCTCGGGGTCGCTCGAGTTCGCGAGCGCGTGCACGCTCGGCCTGGAGTGCGCGAGCGGACTATGCGTCGGCCAAGAGGGCCACGGCGCGACGTGCACGCGCTCATGCGGAGGCGATGATGGCGCCTGTCCGGTCGGATTCGAGTGCGAGTCGGTGAACGGAAAACATGTCTGCCTCGGATCGCAGCCGGATTCGGGCTGCTCGACGGTAGGTGCGAACGGTGGCCTGCACCGTAGTCCCGACCGCTTTTGTTGGCTGTTCGTCTTGTTGGGCGCCGTCGCGCTCGCTGCCTTCGCGCGTCAAGCGCGCCGTCAGCGAGGCGTGCGGCACTGAAGAGCTCGTTCGATGTTTGCAAACAACAATTTGGGTATCGCGATGAGAACCAAGCAACTTGTAAGCGCACTCCTCGTTGTGTCGGTCAGCGCATGCGGCGAGCAATCGCCCGCGCCGCTGTATCTCGACGAAGCGCCCGCGGCGCCAGACACCGATGGCGGAGCGCTCGATGAGCCGCCACAGGACGAGTCGTTGGCCGAGATGCTCTCGCGGTTCCAGCCGATCCTAGAGGGTCGCAGCTACAAGGTGCGCGCGCGCAATCCGCTCGGCGGCGCGGATGCGGAGCTCGAGACCTTCGACGTATCGCTCAGTGGTGCGCCACGCTCGGTGCCCGAGGTCTCGCTGCCGGTAGCACAGGCCAACAATTCGCGGGCCGTCCCGGCATCGACCCTGATCGCGCTCGCCTGCGCGTACGAGATCCCGATCGCGTCGGACACCATCTCGCCCGGTCTGGGCGAGGGCATCAGCGCGATCAATCCCGGTACGCCGGTTCAAGGCGGCGTGCTCGATACCGTGCCGCTTCCGCAGTATCGCGAGATTCCCCAGTGGCCGAGCCAGGTCTACTTCCAAGCCTTTGTGTACGGCGCGCAGCAGTTCTTCGCTCAGGATTGCAACGCCCAGCTGCATTGGGCTCAAGAGATGAATCTATGCATCGCGCGTCGTTATCTCGACCTCGCGAAGACGGACGCTGAATGGCAGATGGTCATGGAGCCCGTGGCCTCGCCGCGTTCCCGGGTGCCGGCCGGCGATGATCAGCGCTACGCGTGCAACGATGCGCTGTCGCTCAATCGTTGCCAGGTTCTGGGCCTCACGATGCAAGGCGCGCCGAAGCTCGAAGACGAAGCAGCCACGCGTGAGCAAGCGATGAGAAACTACTTGCTCACGGCGCTGTCGACGGCCGACGACCTCGGCGCCGCGAACGATGGTTTCACGACGCAGGAACAGGCCCGCCGCCTCGCCGTCGGCGCCGGGTACCTCTTTGGCGACGAGTACCTTCCGGCGCAGGGAACACAATCCGACGCCGAGTATCTCGAGACCATCCTGCCGTTCTATTTGCAACCGCTGGCCTCGTTCCCGCGTCAAGAGGCATCTGACCGCGCGACACTGGCGTTGCTGGCTTCGAACTTCTATCTCGCGGCTCAGGATGTCGGACAGCGCATCATCCAATGCCAGCTCGACGCCGTGCCGCTCGGCGATAACATGCAGTGGGTCGACAAATACAACCACGACGCCGTTCGCGTGAACGAGCTCGTAGTCGGCCGCCTCAACGAGGCGATGCTCGGCTCGACCGACGCAGCCGCAAAGGCGCAAGAATACATCACTGCCGCCGCGAGTAAGCGCATTGCGGGTGACTCGAGCGACGAGGCCAATCAGCTCTTCTGGCGCGGGCGCACGAACTCGCGCTTGGAGTGCTTGCACGCGTGGACGGATCTGTCTCCGACCCTCTTCCAGGCCGAGGAGGCCGATCCGGCGTCGCTCAATGATTCAGCGCTCTATCCGATCTTTGCTGAGAGCACGACCACCGAGGATATCGACAAGGCGGAACAGATCCTCCGTGACGCACGCGTCAATCCGGCTCTCGCGCTCAAGCCGGGCGGCATCACGGATCTCGCGGAAGCGCTGCGCTTCGCCCTGCACGCACAGATGCCCTACAGCTTCGGCGACATCGACTTCGATGGCGACGAGACGACCGTGCTCGCGACGATGGGTATCTCCGAGGATGATCTGCGCGCAGCAGCGTTTCGAATGGTCGACACGAGTCGTGTGCTCGGCAAGCCGATCGTCGAGCTCAATGGCACGAACGGCGCTCCGCTGGAGGCCATCCCGAACCCCAGCGGCGGGCCCGTTCGTTACTATTACGTGCACGGCACGGAGATCACGACCAGCGTCGCGCAGCCTGCCTATATCTATGCGCGATCGGTCGGCGTCGCGACCAACAATACGGTCCCGGCTTTTACTGGTGGACGCACGCGCTTCGCCTACCAAGGTGTCGTCAACGGCCTCGCCGGCTCGGAGCAGGTACTTCAGCGCCTCGCCGAGAGCTTTCGTGTGCCGGTGCCGGACACGTCGATGACGAAACCGTTCTTCGTCGCGGACAGCACCGTGCCACTGCGCATGCGCGCGCAAAGCGCCAAGGACGAGGACCTGGTGCACCTCGTGCAGGATGCGATCGGTACAGCGAGCCACTGGGCGCCCGGCATCTTGGGTCTCTGCCCGGACGGCCTCCTCGAATATCACTCGGATGAGCGCTCAGATGAAACCAATCCGGATATTCCGGAAGCGTGGCGCGGTGAGGAAGGCCTCGAGTGCGCGTTGTCCGGCAGGTTCGGCAACTCGAGCTGCAACGAGACCGCGCTACGACTTACATACGCGGTTGCGCCTACGCGCATGGGCACCGCTCGCCAACCGAGCTCAGGCAAGTTCGCTTTTAGTGGTCGCCTCAACCTGGCCGGCGTGGCCCAAGGCGAGCGCATTTACTTCACGCGCAGGGCGGGAACGACTGGGCGCAAGGTCCTCACCGGCGTCACGTTGGGCAACGTCTGCAACTGGTATCCGTATGGCGAAGCGTTGCTCGAGAAGGCCAAGGAGTGCTTGGCCGTGCAACCGAAGAATCCCGCCAAGCCGGCGATCTGCTGCGCGGGACTGCCGTGTGATCTGAAGATCCCTCTGGAGGACTCGCTGCAGTCGACGCCGGCGCGCGACGTCGAATCCAGCTACATGCACTACATCACGCTGGCACGTGAAGCCGCGACGCGCGCCGACACGCTCGGTGACGAGCTCGTCCATCAGGGATTGACAATGGACATGCGCGCAGAGCAGGCGCGCGAGGAGCTCGAAGGCCTGTGCGGTGGCGTGGTGAACGTCGAGACGCTCGGCCCGAAGGCTTGCGACTCGGACTCGGATTGCCGGGCGCCAAACTCCACGAGCGGTATGCGCTGTATGGCCAGCACGGGGCTCGTCTCGGGTGCGCGCTTTTGCACCGGCGGCAATGTCGTCGAGACGATGGAGAACAACGCGACGTTCGAGTGCAACACGAACGCCGAGTGCGGCATGGGCAGGATCTGCATCAGCGATGGCACGTCGCTGAAATACTGCGCCACGTCGTGCGTGCCCGGTGGCTCGGGCGCCAGCAATCCGTGCGGCGCGCAATGCGTCACCGGACCGTCCGGCCCGTACTGCGCGGTCACTTGCACGATGGATAACCAATGCACCGGAGGTCGCGTGTGCTCGCCGGAAGACGGCTCGGGCATCCGCACGTGCGTTCCTTCACCGGAAGGCTTCCGCAGCGTTCAAGAATGCTTGGGGCTCGCGCAAGACAATCAGCTCGTGCCCGCTGCGATCGGCAAGGGAGAATTGCGCGCATGGCAGTTCCCGGGCCATGCGCTCTGCACATGCCCGGCGGGCCAGACGTGCCCGCCGCCCTACGATCCAACGACCGGCTTCGCGACCTGTCCGGTAGCGAAGAGCGCGCCGACGTTTACCGTTCCCCCCGGCGCGACCGAAGTACCGATCACGGACACGCTCGGGTTCGGCACGGACATCGGCGCCGGCGGTAGAGCTGCAGGCGTTTGTCGCGCGCTCGCGGAGGTCCGCGCGAATCGCCCCTCGAACGGGAATCTCGAGGTCTTGTTGAACATGATCTTGGATCAGCCTTGGCTCACGGTCGCCGGCATGGACAAGGTCGGTAGCACCCTCGAGGCGCGCTACGACCACTTCGGGCATCTTACGATCGCGTACGAAGGCAGTCCTTGGCTGACCACGGGCACGACGAACGGTCCGCTCCCGAGCACCATGTTTCCGATCGCGCCCTTGATGGCCAGCGCAGATCCGATCTGCAGCACGACGCCTTCGGACGTGGCGCCGCTCGCGGGCCGGCCCTTGCAGTGCCGTTCCTATGGCCGTGGCGGCGATTTCAGGCTGTCGGATCAGCAGCTGATCCGGAGCGTGCAGATCCTCAAGTACCTCGCGCGCGACACGCGAGCTCCGATGCTCGGCAAGATCGATTACGAGCGACAACCGAGCGGATCTCCGCCCGGCGCCGAAGGCGCAGGACTCTACTTCGTCCCGCTGCAAGGTTACGATCATCCTGCGCCTGCCTGGATTCAGGCGATCGATCCGAACGCGTTCATGCGCCGCGTCGGCTTCGGCGAGCTGCGCTCGGGCGTCGTCGTGTCCATTGACACGAAGCCACGAGAAAAGATCGGCGTTGACAATCAGAGCGACCGATACGACGACGGCATCCAGGTCAACAAGCCGTCGTGCCTCGACACTTCCAGCACGACCATCCCCACAGGGCTCCAGGGCCTCATGGCCGACATCGGTTGCCGGCCTTATGCCGCAGATGGTCACCTCTCGCGCTTCAAGGCCTATACGAACGGCAATCGCCACATGGGCCTATTCATCAACCAAGACACCGATAGCTACGGCGTCGGTGCCGTGGACAACATTCTCGCGAACAACAGTAGCTGGGGAACGATCCGATATGCGCTGACCCAGCTGATCAACAGCGACGCGTATCCGGGCAAGGATCGCGCTACGGCACCCCTCCATACGGCCGGATACTCCACGACCGGAGGCCCCTTCACCAACAGCCAGGTGCTCGACGCGCTCGAGCTCGGCTGCATGATCAACGCGCAGCCTCGCGGCCTCCAAGTCGGCCTCCAGGCCGAGTGCGATCGCGAGGCGCTCCGCGAGCCGCCCTCGATCACGGGTCCCAAGGACTTCCCCAAGCTGGTCAACAACCTGCGGTGCGCAGCCGACGCCGTGGATGAAGATCTGTCTCGGATGTGGGTGCCGTCCATCCCCAAGGCGATCGCCGCTGCTATTCGCGAGAGCAACGTCACCGACACCGTGCCGAACTATCAAGGCCAGTACGCCGAGACGGTGGCGAAGCTGCAAGGCTCGTTCAAGACGGTGTCCGAGTCGACGCGCACGGTCGCGTCGCAGCTCCGCACGTTCGCGAACGAGCTCACGCAGGCGCAGTCGATCCTCGAGAAGATCGATAAGGACGGCAAGATCCTCAACTGGAAGCTCGTCGCGGACATCGCGGCGCAAGTCGCGGAATGCGGCGGCACTGCGGCCAGCTTTGGCACGCTCACGGGTGCGAGCGCGGTCGCCTGCGCCAACAGCGCTGTTCAGATCGCGAGCGCTATCGCGATCAGCACGCTCGAGCAGGACAAGCTCGATGAGGATAAGAAGCAAGCGCTGGTCCAGGTCTCGATGCAGTTCAGCGACCGCATCGACAATATCGAGTCGGCGGCGGCTGCATTGCGCGCGGGCTATACCGACATCCAGGTGCTCCAGGCCGAGCTCCAGTCGATCCGAAACGCGGCGGAGCGCGCCGCGGCCAAGGTCATGGGCCTCGATCGAGACGCGAGCGGTCGTACGTACAACGTCAACACCGTATCGCGACGCAGCATGAACACGCTGCAGGTGCGGTACGACAACGCGCTCGTCGATGCCAAGCGTATGGCGTTCATCGCGCGCCGCTCCATCGAGCAGCGCCTGGCGATGAGCATGGACGACATGACTCAACCGATGAGCTTGGTTGAGGCGCCGAATACCTGGGTCGACACCGCCTGCAGCATGGGCGGCCTAGACTACAGCCGGATTCGGAACGCGGACGTCTCGCCGATCGAAGGCGGTGCGGCCGACGACTTCGCCGAGGGATACATCGGCGACTACGTCACGAAGCTCGAGAATTTCGTGGAGTCCTATCGCTTCGAGTACCCGTTCCGCGACGGAAGTGACGTTGCGGTCGTGTCGCTCCGCGACGACGTCAAGGGCGTCACGGCGCCGTGCGAGAGCGAAGGCCCCAATCTCCTCTACTTCACCGCGGACATGCAGACGGAGTCGTTCGCCGGTGAGGAGCTGGAAGTCCAACCACCCATCTGGCAAGACGTGTCGGACGACGGTACGGCGATCCTGCTCACTCCGACCGGGACATCGCCGAAGGGCGTAGACCTCGACGAGAACGGCGCGGGCTACGGCGCGCTGATCCCAGGCGGCGCCGCATACGTGATGAGCGCGGCTTCGACGCCGGCGGACAACATCGCGCGCGCCTACTGGGGTCAAGACCTATGGATCGAGGACGGCCTGTATCAGCTCTCCTGGTACGAGCGAACCGGGACCGCCGATGACGGGTGCGCTATGCCGCCGTCACCGGGACAACCGCGCGTTCGACCGGAAGTCCTCGGCATCGAGGACGGAAGCGGCTCATTCGTCTCCGACATTCCGCAGCTCGTGCCGCTGAGCTTCGGCCCGGATCGCAACGCCGAGGAAGACTTCATTCAGAGCTGCTGGCGCCGCTGGGTCGTCGAAGTCGACGTCTCCGAAGCCCAGATGGCGCGCGTGCAGTTCGGTCTGCAAACCGAGACGGTCCCTGCGACGTGGGCTCAACCGCAGCTCGAGCGCGTCGATAACCGGGACGTTCGATTCGACGGCGAGACCGGCGACGAAGAGACGGAAGCATGGCCGCTCGCCTACTTCCCGACGACCGAGACGCTGACCGCGCAATTCGGGCAGTGCGAGGACACGACGGGTGAAGTTTTCCAGGGCGAATGGCTGAGCGGCGATTCGCATTGCGAGAACATCTGTCCGGACGGTACGGGCGATAGCTGCGCTCAATACGAGTCGAACACCACGTTCGCGCAGCAGTGCTATCAAGAGCTCCGCTTCGACATCGGCCCGGGCATGCTCGAGCGTGGCGAGCTGATGCCGATCGCGCGCGGTAACTTCAACTATCGGTACTCGCGCTTCGGTATCAATCTCGTCGGCACTGGGCTTCGAAATTGTGAGAACGCGCAGTTGGTCACGCTGAACTGCCCGTCGTGCTTCGTGCAGTACTCACTGAGGCACGACGGGCAGTTCAGCGTGACCAACCATGTCGGCCACCGTGAGGATGTGCCGCTGTTCCCTGCACAGATCCAGCACGCTAAGGCGCTCACCGCCGAGCGCTACCTGACGAGCCCGATCTCGGGCGCCGATCGTTCGCTCATGGAGGACTTCTGGCGCAGTGAGCTGCGTGGCCGGCCTCTGCAAGGTCAGTACACGCTGCGCGTTTACGATATCCCCGGGCCGAACGGCGAGAACGTGTTCGACATGAGCAAGCTCGAAGATGTGCAGCTGATCTTCGAATACAACTACTGGACGCGCGCCGAGCAGTAGCGCCTGCGGCGCAGCGAAGCGTATTTATCACTCCCCCAACTGCCCTCAGCGAGGCCCCCCTGCCTCGCTGAGGGCAGCCCCTTTTTCAGCGTCGTCTACGACCTCCATCGTCTCCACTTCAACCGTCATCCCTTTGTAGTCCGCCGCGCTCCCCTGATACGTCCCCGAGATCGGCATCACCCCGCGCGGATGATTGCTCACGCCGACCGGGATGTGCTTGAGCGACGTCGGCTCGCCGAGCGTCGGGTCGAACCCGCGCCAGCCGAGCGCCGGCAGATACGCTTCCATCCACGCGTGCGTCGAAGCGCGTCCCGCGATCGACGCGGCGCAATGCAGGTACCCGCTGGCAAAGCGACTCGCGATGCCGAGCACGCGCGCGCAGTCCATCATCAACGTGGCCATGTCGCGGCACGAGCCGGTGGCGCGGGTGAGCGTATCTTCGGGGTCTTGAACGCCGCGCTCGCTGCGTTGTTGGTAATCGATGGCATCGTGCACGCGTTCGCACAGCGCGAGGAGGATGCCTTCAGCGTCGTTGGAGTCGCGCGTCGGCAGCTGCTTTTCGAGCCACTCGGTGAGCGCGCCGGTCGTGTTGGGAAACGACAGGCCTTGGTACACGCCGGCGATCGGGACCTCGAGCGAGTCGTAGACGACGGGGTAGGGGACGTAGAACGGTTGATGCGGCGCGCGCGTGGGGAAGGGCGCGGTGCGGTCGAGCACGACGGTGCTCTCGAAGCGCAGCTGCTCGGCAGGCTCGACGAAGCGTACGAGCGCGACGGAGTTGCCGAAGACGTCGCGGCTCCAGATCAACTGATGCGCGGGCTCGACCTTCAGCTGCATCGAGAGCACGTTGAGGTCGTGGCCTTCGCGCGGGCGCAGCACGAGGCGGTGCTGGCCGAGCGCGACCGGGCGCCCGTAGCGGTAGTGGGTGCGGTGGGTGATGCGCAGGCGGGACATGGCTACGCACCGGTCGCGGATTCGAGCGCGACGCCGCGCTTGCGGAGCTGGGTTTCGTTGAGCGGCTTGAAGCGCTCTCCTTTAACGAGCTCGCAGCTCACCTTCATGGCTTTGAACTGGGCTGCGCCGAAGATGCTGGCCACCGCGGCGTCCGCGGCGTCGCGGCCGGTGCCGACGCGCACCAACGCGTTGAGATGCGCGAGTCGCGTCGCGTCGAAGACGAGCCAGCGGTGCTCGATGTAGCACTCGAAGCAGGCGTGCATGTCGGGTGGCTCGAGCTGGTAGGCGTAGCCGGAGAAGTAGCGCGCGGGGATGTTGAGGGCGCGGCACAACGCGATGCCGAGGTGCGCGAAGTCGCGGCACACGCCGGTGCGCTGAGTGACGGTGTCATAGGCCGAGGTCTGCGAGTCGGTCGAGCCGCGGACGTATTCGACGTTGTCGTGGATCCAATCGACGACCGCGAGGACTCGGTCGTACGGATGCTTGATCTTGCCGAACAAGTCCCAGGCGAGGCGGCTCAAGCGATCCGATTGGCAGTAACGGCTGGGAAACAAGTATTGGAGCGCGTCGCTGTCGATCTGCGCGATCGGCGTGGTGTGGAGCTTCTCTTTGGCGAGCAGGTCGTAGTTGCAGTCGACCGTCGCGCGATAGCGGATGTGCAGTTGCTTGGTGCGGCCGGTCTCGATGCGAATGAAGCGGTTCTCGGAGCCGGTGGGCGTCAGCGCTTCGCTGCGGATGCGCGGCTCGATCACGAGCTGCTCTTCGAGAATGGTCTGCGCTGCGTTGTGCTGCGCGTGCACGTTGAGGATCAACGTCGACGGAAAGAGGGCTTGATATTCGAGGTCGCACGCCAGCTTGAGCTTCATGGTGCGGGCGTGCTGAGCACGCGTCATGCCAACGCACGGGCCGCGTTTAAAAGCGCAACAAGCAGCAAGTCCGCCTCGGATCGTGGCGGAACGGCGCGCTCTATTTCTGTACGAACGCCGGACGTGCCATCAGCGCGGCCGGCTTGGTGCCGATGTACAGGTGTTGAATGCCGAAGAAACCGATGTTGATGTCTTCGAGCTCGAATCCATTGCGCGTGACGATGCCGGCGAGGTCCGGGATCATCGGCATCTTCAGCACGCGCGTCAGCCACAACCCCATCGCGGTGCCAGCGTCGCCTTCCTTGGGCGGGTTGATCTCCATCAGCACCATGCGGCCGCCGGGCTTGAGCACGCGGAAGAACTCGCGCATCGCTTGCTCGCGATCCGAGTACAAGCTGAACGCGTCGGTGTTGACCAGGCAATCGAAGGACGCGTCGGAAAACGGCAAAGCTTGCGCGTCACCCAACACGAGCGTCGCCTTCACGCCGCGCGCGGCGAGGCGGTCGGTCGCATGGCGGCGCATGTCTTCGCTCTGGTCGAGGCCGACGATCTCGCCGCAGCTCTTGCCATAGTGCGACATCAAGTAGCCGGTGCCGAACGAGACCTCGAGCACGCAATCGCCGTGGATGTACGGAACGGCTTTCTTCAAGCGCCCACCCCAACCGGGCAGCAGCGCTACACAGATGTCGTAAAATTTCGCGAAGCGCGCCCAAGCGCGGTCCCACGCTTGCGCACGCGCCAGCTCATGGCTCATCTCTTTTTCGGTCGTCATCCGCGTCCCGTCCCGGACTACTCGGCTGCACCGGGATTTACGCTGCCGCGGCTTTCGACTGCAAGGTGCTCGTTCGGGGTACGACGGAACGGATACGTCAGCTGGGTCCAGAAATTCTCGGGAATCGCTTCGCCGTCGATGCCGAACACCTCAGGCACACGACCCTTGGGCATGTAGTAGCTGCCGAAGATGAAGTCCCAGAACGAGAACACACCGGAGAAGTTCTTGTTGCCGCCTTCGTGCATCAGCGTGTGATGCCAGCGGTGGTAAAGCGGTCCGGTGATGACGAAGCGCAGCGGACCGAGCGAGTGGTTCCACTTGCTGTGCGAGTACAGCGCGTAGGTCGCGATCACCGGGATCATCGCCCCCAGCGCATACGCGGGGAAGCCGAGCGCCATCGCGGGCAGGATGTTGCTGCAGTACGTGATCAGCTCGTTGACCGGGTGCAGCCGCGCGGTCGAGGTCCAGCGAACCATCTTCGGGCTGTGGTGGATCGAGTGGAACTTCCACAGGAACGGCACCGTGTGACAGAGCCGGTGCGACCAGTACGAGGTCAGGTCGGTGAGCACGAACAGCTCGACCAGCATCAGCCAGCGCGGCTGCTCTATCACCGGCCCGAAGCCTTCGAAGATGTTCGGATGGAACTCTTTGCCGATCAGCAACATCGTGAGCATCACGACGCCCACGATGAAGAAGCGTGAGAGCACGCGCCAGAAGAAGTCGGCCTTGAGCTCGGGTGGCGGCGTGCCGCGCTTTTGGCCCTGCCGTCGAGCGAGCCAGACCTGCAGCACGCACATGGAGACGAAAGCGCCCATGGTGCCGAGAAGACTGGGTACGAAAACGCTCACCTGATCCCGGGCGAGCTCCGCAAACGACCACTCCGGCGGCATTGGTTACGATCTGTGCACGGCCATCGCGACCGAGGCAAGGCCCCTTCGCTCGATGTCCCCACAACGTGCGATCGGCGGGGCTTGCGTGTAGCGTTGCGCCCGCGTGGCGACCGGAGTCTCTATCGTCGACCTCGGCACGGCGGAATGCCTGTGCTTGCGCAGCTTCCGCAGCAAC